>JAABUX010001327.1_pt1 | contig 37827 bp, 23 predicted proteins | sample 5561851 | NCBI WGS metagenome assembly JAABUX01 (sample SAMN10711883, study PRJNA513361) | rock metagenome | isolation source: Antarctica rocks | place: Antarctica: Victoria Land, Richard Nunatak red sandstone | collected 2016-01-03 | reverse complement strand
GGAGCAGGCATACAATGGATCGCAGACTCGATCAGACCCCTAGAGGACACCGCCGCCGTGAGCTGAGTTCCCATCGCACAAACTCGATCGGATCCCCAGAGGACGCCGCAGATTTTCACATAGCTACGAGCTAGAAGAGCTCTCTGCCTGTGCGGTGGACAGGCTTGGCATTCCAAGTTCGTCCCCATTGAAGCGTTGAGAAGTTTTCCAAATCACAGCGGGCGGAAGCTATGTTAGACAAGTGATCAGATAACTCAAGTTCATTCCCACTGAAGCGTTGAGAATTTTTCCAAATCACAGCGGGCGCAAGCTATGTTAGACAAGAGATGCATGATAGGATGATTCAAGTTTATTCCCACTGAAGCGTTGAAAGGGTTTCAGAACCACAGCGGGCGGAAGCTACATTAGACAAGGGATACATGATATAATAATCCAAGTTTATTCCTAGTTAAAGCGTTAAGAAGTATTTATAACCATAGCGGTGTTACGCCCTTGGTACGCGAGTCTTGGCGGACGCCATAGTCGCTCACCAAGTCGAACATGCCTTGGCATGGCGAGCAGAGCGAGCGCCCGCTCGTTCTGATCAATACAGGTCGAGCACTGGCGAGCAGTACGAGCATAGACTTTCCTATATCTATATAGATGGCGTTACTTTCCCTCTAGATAGGAGCTTCGTGCTTAACTTATGTTATCTCCCAGACTAATCTCCTAGATACTGAATATAATTACTAGACCAGTTTAGTACGAAGCCTGCTTGCCTTCTCCTTGACACTCTACTCTACGAGATCAACCAATCAATTCCTGTCGACCTTCCAGAGACCAGGGGTCCCCCACCCCAGGTGAACGCGGTTCACGACAGTTGATGACGGCTAAAGCTAAAGATGGCATTAAGATTACTATGACTTATATAAGAGGACGGGTCTAGAGATGGTCCGCCCCATATATTAAGCGATACATGGAAGGCCCTAAAGATAGTAATAACGCCGCTATTAAAGCATGGATGGAGAGTTTTCCTCGCTTCCGTATTAAGATGAGATGAATATTTGGACCCTCTAATAAAGAAAGTATAGCTATATAAGTTACCTAGTACTTAACCTAGAAGAGATTAGTATTAGAGTATTTAACTCAGTTTTAATAATACTCTATCTACACGGACTAACTAGGATGATAACGTACTAATAATAATATATCGAAGAGGATTAAAGGATAATATTAAGAAAGAACTCATGCGAGATAGAGTGGTCTGCGATACCCTAGACACACTTATTAGAGCCGCAGTGAGAATCGATGACTAACTCCACGAGCTTACGATGGAATTACGCTATAACGGTGGTATTACTAGACTTGAAAGGGCAGGAATCTATTCCGGAGGATATTACAATAAAAGACATGTATAACATGATCCTTATAAAGCCATGCCAATGGAATTAGACTTCACTAAAAAGAAAAGCAAATTCAGGGGTAAGAAGTAGTAAGGGGACAAGAAAGTAATGAAATACTATAGCTGTAGTAAAGACTATAGGTTAAAAAATATAGTAAAATGACTATACTTAAATATATTAGAGAGAATGCTAATTAAGATAACTAGACCTCTAAAGGATTAACTAGAGGAAGAGTACGATGACGATGAGCTAGGCGTAATTATAGAAGATTTACTAGCACTTATTAATTTACTAATAGACAAAAACATTAAAGAACTTAAAGCTAGACAGGAAGAACTACGCGAAGAAGTTACTAAGAAATAAAGAAACATCGATTAAATCGAAGGTAGACTTACGTATATTCAGGAATAACTAAAGGAGCTAGGTTCTAGTAATAATAGTAACGGTGGTTAGGCTTAGAAGGAATATCCTGAGCAAGGCTGAGAAAATAAAGATTCGGACTAGGAAGACCTTAGTCAGGAACCTAAGAAAGGCAAGAGCCTTCAAGTTAAACGGGAAGAATCTCGCGCCTCTACGTTAAGAGATCTACAGATAAAACTCGAGGAAAGAATGGAATTTTACTAAGAAAAGCTGTCGGACAGACTCCTATAGAAGGAATTCAGGAACGACTTGATGCATCCGCAACACTTAGTGATGTATTAGATAGCCTGTGCCGATGAGATATATATAGTCTATTTCTAAGTAAAAGCGAACGTGGGTAAAGTAATTAGGATACGCACGTGGAGAAAAGTTTAGATAAGTTACCACGACTTAAGCTGTATATAGCACTTAGTAATAAAAAGGTTATAATAGGGAAGCGTAAGGAGATTAATGTCCTAATCCCTAAAACACGATAGTTATACGTAATAGAGTACGTAACATACGTGAATATACCAGTCAGAATAAATGGTTAGAGAACTATGGCAATAATAGATTCTAGAGCATCTAGAAATTTCATCTCTAAAGCGTTAGTACAGTTAGTAGGCCTACTAACACGAAGGAAGAAGGATCTATATAACTTATAGATGGCCGACGGGTTAAAACTATTAATAGGAAGCGTAGCTGAGGAGATAACCTCGCTACCATTTGTAATGTAATGATACTATAAGGAACTGTCCTTTAATATAGTTAGGATAGCCACTTATTATATTATTCTAGGCATGCCTTAGTTAGAAAAGTATAACCTAGTAATTAACTGGAAAAGAAAAGTACTTAAGTTTAAGCGAACTGGCGATGTCACTAGATTCCACCCTATACGCTGATAGTAGACGACGGTAGATGAGAAATCGAACCGGAAGATAGTCGAAGTTGACCCAGCCTGGTTTCTAACATAGACTGTCCGGTGCTCGCGGTACTAAATAGTCCGATCGACCTTCAGGTATACACGCTACCATTTATAAGTCAGACCTTACTTGTTATAACGGAAAGACACTTATAAAAAGGCAGCTTCAACTAAAGACTAGCGTATCTATACGGCCGGTCACGTTCAACTATGCCGGCGAAACAGAACTGCAGATTTTAAGTTCTCCAATATCGTAGAAAGGAATCTATCTCTTCCACCTACCTCGATACTGAGTACACTCTCATTAGCTTTCTCCGGCGACAAAAGACACCCTTTGACCTAGTGTGGCTTACTTATTTAATTAGATGCTTTGCATGCGTAGCTTATAGCACAGGCCGGCCTATTCAAGTATTTTTGCTTCTTTCATGCCTTGTTCCTACTGCTAAACGCTTGATTCCGTTATCATAATCATTACGTACGCATTCGAAGATCTTATATTGTTGCAATTGTTTATAACTTACCTCGTCATGTCTCCGTCATGTTCAGAGTTCGGCTCGCCACATCGAGAGTTCTCGACCAAGTTCCCTGGCAGGTGCTCCCATCTCTGCAATCTGCCAGTGCTTCTTGCTTATTCGACATGAGGTATTGCCTGAGGGTTGCAACGTCGGAAGCCTTTCCCAGCGTATTTATCTAGGGAGGACTAAGCAGCTCACAGGCTACATCATAGATAGCGGTGACTAGGAAAGCTGAGGAATGCCCTCCGATATCTTTCGCACAACCCTAAATGAAAAGCTCCATGCTAAATAAGCGATATGCTGGTAATTCCAAGTCCAGTAAAGAAATGTAGATGCTTTTAAACAACGACGAGTCAGCGACGAATCGACGACGAATCGACGACGAATCAACGACGAATCAACGACGAATCAACGACGAATCAACGAACGAATCAACGACGAATCAACGACATATCGACGATCAAAAAGCACCTCGTTGGCGATAGCAGAACAAGTTTATTCTGAGATCGAGTTCTACTAGCGCTGTTATCCTATAATCCCTCGCCCTACTATTATCCTCATTCTCCCCTATTATATTAAGACTTGTTATTACTATGTAGATATATGCTGAAGATATTACTAATAAAAAGGCTTGTACTTTTACTATATTTCCTACTTCTTATAAGCGTCTCTCTATTAATTATAAAGATTTTACTAGTAAAGAAGATGCCTAATTATAGCTATAGAACTAGGCCTATATGTAAGGCTTTACTAATATTATCATCTATAGCGAATACAAGGAATATAAACAGCATGTCTTTAAGTATATTTATTATAGTAAGAAGACTCGCGACTAAATTCTCATATCAACTAGAATGATTATAAATATAAAATTAAACTCTAGTACTATATAAGAGATATAGTAGCGAATTTCCATCTTAGAAAGTAAGTATAATCACGCTATATTAGATAATCTATTTATACTTAAGGAATATTATTATTATAATCCGGATCGCGCTGTTACTAAATTAATAGCTCTTGATCTTAGAGTAGTAAATCTACCCTTTAGCAAGGCTAGAAGGGTAATATATCTAAAAGGCCTAAGTCTGTCTTAGGCTAAGTACTATAATCTAGTCTGCCTAAGCGGATACCTTAATAAGAGCTCTAGTATACACTTTATTCGCTTAAAAATCAGGGCATTTCTATATATATAAAAGATAAGTATATTATTATATAAAATATCTATTAATTATAGTAAGTAGAATTCTTCTTCTTTACTAGCTTTAAATAAATCAAGATAGTAAGATAATTTACTAGCTATTTTATAGTAATTACTAATACTACATCTAATATAAACAAGAACGGCCTACTATTATTAGTACTTATCTGCGTAATAAACACGCTGAGGTTAATACCTATTACTTATTCCTTCATTCAGTATAATTTAGCCGATGCCTTTCTATTTATAAACCCTTATATAGGGGAGCTATTTTTCTATAGCAATTGCCATAGGCTAAGGGGTTTACTAGGCGACTTAGCGGCCGGGCTAACAGTGGTAATAACGAGAAAAAATACTAATGGTCTAATACTATTAAGGGAACATGTTAGTAATAACGCGGAGTAAGAGATACGCGTTACTATAAAGCTTACTTTAAAGCTCCGGGGTTCCTAATTAAATAATATCGGCTCTAAGTGTTTTCTTTAGCTTTATAGCTAGTATACTGCTAAGGCTATTGAGAAGAGGCTAACTCGAGGAAATTATCCTGTTAAGTAGAAGCAAAAACTTACTAATATAATATACGTGTATATCTAGTTACTAACGAGGTATTAGAACGTAATTATTCAACGTTACTAGAAAATCTGCACTAAAATAACAGGGATTACCTTACTAGCTTCTATAAGAGATAGGAATAATAGTGTATAATAGCGTATATTGCAGTATAGCTAAACCTTAGTTACTCTATTACTTGACAAGGGGAGTATAAGATACTTAAGACTATTAGGATTATTAGAACTATTAGAACTATTAGGATAGAACTATTAAGACTATCTAAACTATTAAAGCTATCAAGATTATTAGAGCTATTAGGATTATTAAGGTTATTAGGATTATTAAGATAGGACTATTAAGATTCTCTAAATCATTAAGACTATTAGAACTATTAGAACTATTTTAGATCTAGGTACTATAAACTTAGGCTAATATATCCTCTAAGCCTAGCTAGAAGGGCTGTATAGGCCTATAGAAATATATAGTATAAAACGACGTCGACTTAGCTACTCTTCTTTAGAGAATTTATAGGATGTAATATATACCTTCTAATCTTTACTAGGTCCTTCCAGCTATACGGTAGTACGTCTATTTCTAAGACGGCTTACTAGTACGAAAATGTTAGATAATAGCTAGTTGAATCACGTTGCTATATTAAGTCGTATTAAGGATTATAAAGCTGACTTTCACCCAGTATCTAAAGCTTTTAAGGTACCTAGTATCTAGGTTTCCTTTAGTAATATACCTTTATCTATGTTGATAAATACTATAGATAAAGATTAAAAATATCGATACTAGAGGAAGATTCTTATAAATCTAAAGGTAAACTAATAGTATTAGAGATTAGCCTTATATTTAGATTAGTAAGCGAGTCTTAGTTAATTAATTAATTACTTATTAACTTAAGTAAGCTATATCCTATATATTCTAATAGGTTATAAGCCTAGTATAATATTATAGCTATATTAATTTAATCTTTTTAGTATAAGAATAGATACTAGAGAGTAGTAAGATTCTTACTCATATAGATTTCTATAGAAACTACTATACTACTAGATATTTATTAATTAGATAAAATTCTATCCCTTTCCTAATATCTCTTAAATTTAGAAATCTAATATATAAATAGTTAATCTTCTTATTCCTAACTTAATTTTTATCTAGATATATTATTAATAATAAGCTAGTATTTAGTAGAGTTCTCTAAGCTTAAGAGAGATATTAACTACTAGTCTTAGATAGTTAATTTAATAGATACCTTATTTTATAAGAGTATATAGAATATAATAATAGTAATAGAAAAGTACTTAGAGTTATAAGAGGAAGAAAATAATATAGATAGGGATATTATAAAGAAAGCTCTTATAATAATATAATTAACTAAGATCTAGGAAAATTAAGATAAGTTGATAGAAAAGAATAATAAGATTAAAGCCTTAATATAATATAAGTATAATAAAGAAGTTATAAAACATCCTTAAGATACATCTCACTAGTAATGTATAGGAGAAGTTAAAGGAGTTATACTAGGACTTAGAGTTTATAACTTATTATATTATAGCCTCTAACCTCTTAATCATAATATTTATATAATATAAGAGTTCTCTCAACGCGTTTATTATATTAATTTATATAAAGTTTAAAGATCTTAGAAGAATATACTAGACTAACTATATTAATGTAATACTTAAAACTCGAGTTAGGTACTTAATTTAAGTCTTAGCGATTTAATACTAAAATATAGTACTAAGTATTTAAGTTAGTATCTTAGGTAGTACGAAGAATACGTTTAGTAACTGAAAATAATATGTATTATCTGTATTTTATACACTTATATTTAACTACTTTTTATTAATATTGTTTAGTAACTATATTATATAAAATAATATATATTATTAAGTTACTAAGAATAATTTCTTTGTTCCTTAAACATATATTATATATATTTAGCCCCGGAGCTATACGTATATATATTTAACGTTAAGAAAATCTTGAGTTCTAACCTATGTCCTACCTACTTTAATATCCTCACCTCCTAATATATTAAGAATAAACGACTAAAGTATATAGGATACTATACTTACTATAATAATATATACTATATAATCTTAAATCTTAAATCTTAAAGTTTAATACTACCCTAATACAGATATCTTCCTGTACTAGATATCTTATAATTAAGATATTATCTATATATAAGGATACTACTGAAATAAGAGGTATATATAGATATATACCTATAGTTACTATTTATAGCCTTATAACTATATATATTTTATTACTATTTATTATTCTAATTACATCTCCCTTAGTTTAACCTCTCTAAAAACCCCTTATCTAATCCGCTACTAGGATATCCTATAAAAATCCTATTCTATAATAGGTCTTATAAATAACCTATATTATAAGATAGGCCTATTTAATTCTAGAGCTATACCTAAATAAAGATATGAGATTAAGACCCCTTAATCCTATCCTATCCTATAATACTATCTTAAAAGATATAGGATATCTTATAAGTTTTCCTATATCTTTCTAGCTAGTAAGTTTATTTCAGCTTTATCTAAGTAATTTAGATTCTCGAATAAACCCCTTTTGAGGTTCTTATCTAAGTACCCGCGTAGTATTATAAGTTCCTTTTTAGATAATATATAAATAGGTCTAAATATTAGTACCTTCCCTAGTTTAAGTTTAATCTTATAACCCTAGGGTTAGTATTTAAGTAGAGCTTTTACTATTATCTCTTTTATAAAGAGGCGTTTCTATCTTTAATACTCTTGTAGGATATTAAGAGTATTATTAGTTACTCTAAGAACTCTAACTTTTTAATCCGGCTAACCCCCGCTAGTATCTATTAAGTCAGATCCTTTTCTCTTAAGGCTATCCTTATTTAAAATTTAGGTAATATATACCTCGACTGTTTTTTAATCTAATTTCTAATTTACCGTTATCTACTATTAACGTATAGGTTTAAATCTAGTAATATTACTAGTTCGCTTAAACTTAAGTACTTTTCTTTTCCAGTTAATTACTAGGTTATACTTCTCTAACTAAGGCATGCCTAGTATAATATAATAAGTAGCCATCCTAATAATATCGAAGGATATTTCCTTATAGTAGCGTTAAATTATAAATGGTAGCGAGGTTATTTCCTTATCTATACTTTCTATTAATAGCTTTAACCCGTCAGCCATCTATAAGTTATATAAAGACTTCTTATTTCGCGTTAGTAGGCCTACTAACCGTACTAATACTTCGGAAATAAAGTTTCTAGATGCTCTAGAATCTATTATTACTATAGTTCTCTAACTATCTATTCTAACCGGTATATTTACGCATATCGTATACTCTATTAAGTATAACTATCGTGTTTTAGGGATTAGGATATTAATCTCCTTATACTTCCCCTTAGTATAAGGGATTACTCTTTTCCTAATTTAGGGAGAAATCCGGTAATTCTTTTTTATTATATATGTTTTTCGTACTTATTGTAGAAACATGCGTACTATTCTATTAGGTGATACTTAGTAGTATTAGTATTATACTTAAGATATCCGTAGAGATTACTATACTATCTTTAGTTATAATTTGTAAACTACTTATATTATCTTTTTATTACTAAATACTAGTTATAGCTTATATTATAATAACTTATCTAAACCTTTCTATTATAAGTACGTATCCTAACTATCTTCCCTAAGTTCTCTTTTACTTAATAGTAAACTAGGCATATCTTATTAGTATAAGCTATCTAATATATTACTTTATACTATAGATGCTATAAATCATTCCTATATTCTTTTTATAAGAGCCTGTCTAATACTTTCTCCTAGTAGAATTCCGTTCTATTCTTAAGTCGTGTCTATAGATCTTTTAACGTAGAGGTATAAGATTCTACTTATTCCATTTAAAGGCGTAATGCTTTCCCCTTCTTAGATATTATACTGAGGTCCTTCTAGTCCGAGTCTTTATTTTCTTATCCTTACTTAGGATTATCCTTCTAAGCCTAACTATTATTACTATTATTATTAAAGCCTAGCTCTTTTAACTATTTATAGATATCTATATGTCTTAGTTTAATTTAATTAATATTTCTTTACTTTCTAGCGACTTCTTTACGTAAGTTATCCTATCTAGCTATAAGCTCTTTAATATTTTCGTCTAGTAGTACATTGATAATTACTAGTAAATCGCTTATAATTATATCTAGCTCTTTATTATTATACTCCGTTTCTAGTTAATCCTTTAAAGGTCTAGTTATCTTAATTAGTATTCTCTCTAATATATTTAAATAAGGTCGTTTTACTATATTTTTCGATCCATAGTCTTTAGCGATGTGGCCCGGTTTACTATAGCTATAGTATTTTATTACTTTTCTATCCCCTTACTACTTCTTACCTCTAAACTTTCCTTTCTTCTAAGTAAAGTCTAGCTCTATTAGTATAGGTCCGTAGGGATCATATCGTACACTCTTCTTATAGTATCCTCCGGAATAGATCCCAGCCTATCTAAGTCCTACTACTCCGCTATTATAACGTAGTTCTATTGTAAGCTTATAGAGATTATCGTTAATTCTTATTACGTTTCTCATAAGTACCCCTAAGTTATTATTAGTAGCTCCATCCCGTATAAGTTCTCTTTTAATATCTAGCTTTAGCCCTCTTTAATATATTATTATTAGCGCGTAGTCGTCCTAGCTAGTTTATAATACGTATTATTAAAATTAAGTTAAATACTCTAACGCTAACTTTTTCGAAACTAAGTACTAGATGACTCTTATTACTACGCTTTCTTTATTAGAAGGTCTAAATATTCTTCTTATTTTAATATAAAATTAAGTAAAGCTTTCTATCTATCTTCTAAAATCTACGTTATTTAGATTACTTGAGTTTTCTAAGTATCTTTTAAGAAAGGGGGCGGACTACTTCTAGGCCCGTCCTCTTAAGTAAGTTATTATAAATAGCGGTTACTTACTTAACCTTATAGCGTCTCGGTTAAAAGAGAAGTATAGCTATATTTATACTAACTACTCTTTAAGCTTATCTTAGTTACTATAATATAAGTCTAGTTTAGCTATCTTAATACCTTCTTTAGCTTCGGCTATTACTAACTATTATAAACCTTATTTACTTAGGGTAGTATCCCTTCGTCCTAAAGTACTTATCTTAAGGGTACTTAAAGTATTACGGTCTATGTCTCTAGAAGGTTAATAGGGTCTATAGGTTTAATCTTATAAAGAGGAGTATTAAGGATAGGGTAAGTAGGCTTTATACTAAACTAGTCTAGTATAGAATTATATTTAGTATCTAGGAGATTAGTCTAGTAGATAATATGAGTTAAGCATGAAGCTCCTATCTAGGTGGAAATATTACTATCTATATAGATATATAAAATCCTACTAAGAGGTATAGTTCGATAGATCGCCTTAGTAATCCACCTATAATATAGTTCGACTAATCGCTTAGTAATCCACCTTACTGTGACGAGAAGTACTCTCGCTAGGCGTACTACAAGAACAATTTGGTATACTTATAACAATCCTATATAGTAAAATACGTAGTAAAGCTATAATATTAATAATAGGTCTTATTAGGAAATTAATAGGTAGATACTAATATTATAAAATAATATTATTTTATACCTTATCTTATTAGAAAAAGGACTGGAAATTCTAGACCTAAGGATTAAAGAATTAGAAGAAGAGGGGAATTCTTAGATACCTTATTATAATTTAGTATTTAAAGATATTAAGCTAATAAGTTACTTAGTAAATTTTAATACCTTAATACTTAAGGAGTTTAATAATAATACTCTTAAAGTATATAATACTTAGTTAGGCGTAAAGAGAAGGAAGAATAATAAGCTTATAGAGGAAGGGTTACTACTACTAGTAATTAAGGGAAAAACTTAGAGAAAGAGAACTCCTATTAAAAAGATAAGAGTTAAGAAAGAATTATTAATAGTTTATAAGTTAATTAGAAAACCCTAATTCAATATTAATTAGATATTAATAAATATAATAATATTACTACTAATAATTTATATATTATAAATCTCGCCGTTCTTTAGAAAAGAGTTATAAAGACTTAGTTAGACCCCTAAGAAAAAGGAGAAGAAGAAAATATTTAAAGACCTAGATATTAATATTAGGGTAATAAAAACCTTTATAATAGGGTATATTAATAAAAAGAGTAGGTTTATACTTCTAGGGAATAGTAGTATAGGTTATATTATATAATATTAAAGACCTTATAATAATAGTTTTATAAGATTATATATAAAGAGATAATAGTATAAGTAGTAGATATAATTATTTAGAAGATAGGTAGAAAAAGAATACTTATTCTTATATAATATACTAAGTTAGATTAAGAATCTAATATAATTATTATAAACCTATTATTAGTATTTGTTATAGATTTACCTATCTATTCTATCTTAGAGTTTAGGAGTAAAAGAGTTATTATACTAGTAGTAAATAGTAAAGATAGTAAACTTAGATATTAGATATACTTCTAGCTTAATATAACTAGAATTAAGAGGGAGTAATAGGTATTTATCTCCCTTATAAATAACCCTAGTATTACTATCTTACTTAAGCTCCCTTAGCTCTAGTTAGTAGATACTAAGATAGGTATTATAAAGGGTAAGCTAGATCTAGGTAATATAAAGAAGTATAAGATAGTAAAAAGGATTTATCCTATTAAAATTAAGACTATCTTAATAGTAATAGAAATTACCCTAGAAAAGTATTAGCTTTTAAAGCTAAAAGTAGAAGATATTATAAAAGGTAATAAGATTACTAATTTATATACTTCTAGTAATAATTTAAAGAGTCTCTTAAAGAAGTCTAGTAATAAGAGTAGTAATAAAGATTTTAAGTTAGAATCTAATAATAAAGTTAAAAAGTTAGGAAACTAGAGTATCTCTAGAACAATATAAAAAACCTAAGGAATAAGAAAGGTAATAGATCTACTTATACCTCCCCTTAAATATTAAAGCCTTAGGAGGAATACTTTAATAAGTATATAAAGATAGGTAGAGTAAGTAATAGCTTTTAAGTCTATTATATAAATATTAAAATATAGATAGTATTTTAAAAAATACTAAAATATAGATATATCTCTTAGAATATAGAGTATATATATTTACTTTATTAGGATAAGGATAAGTATATAAAAAGGTATAAAGTTACTCTTATAATTTATAATAATATAATTTTATATAATAATAAAGGGAGTTTAAGGTTTCTTATAAATTAATAGGTAATCTATTAACCTATTAATTAAATAGAAAGTTTTAAATTACTCCTTAAATAGGTAAGAAATAAAGGAATTATACTTAGGAAAGTAATTCCTAGTAATAATATTAAATTATAACTATTATAACTAATCTAGATATATAAGAATATTAGAGCTAAGAAGGTTAAGGAGATCCTAGTAACTAATCTAATAATATATAGGATTATACCTTATAATAGATTAAAGGTATATAAGGCTCTCTAAAAATATTTTATAAATAATAATAAATAGTAGTTCTAAAAGATAGTAGAGTAAGGTATAAAAGCTAGTTATTATAAGAGGTATATAATAATAAATAGAAGGGTATCTTAATAGAATATTAAAGCTATCCTAGTTAATAAAGAGGGAAAGGTTAAATTATACCTAATATTTAATTGTTATTTTATATATAAGGATCTAGCTAGATCTTATACAAAACTAGTAGTAAAAGTATATAATTTACTAGGATTACCTACGTATATAATATTCTTTTAAGTAGATATTAAATATAAATACTAGGTAATATCTATATACCTAGAAGATAGATATTACCTTATATTTAATATCCTAGGAACTAGCTAATTATAGCTAATAAAGATATCTTAGGGGATAAGAACTTTATTATTTATATTTATAAAATTAATAAATATTACCTTTAAGCCTATCTTATTACCTAGTTTAAAGCTATTACTATTATAAAGCGATAGGTTATATAAGTAACTAGAGGTAGTATTTTATATTAATAACATCTTTAATACCTATAACTTATAAGAGAGGTAATTTAGATTTCTTTAAGATTACTTCTTTCTAAGAATATTATAGTTTTAATTAAAGCTTTTATTCTTTAAACTTTTATTAAGAATAATTAAAGTTAAGGCCTTAGGTAAGATATATAAGATTAGTAGATATATATAAATTAAACTAATAACTACTAAGAAGATAAAGAACTGGCTAAGACCTTAGAAGGTTAATAAAGTTTATAGATTTCTAGGGATATATTAGTCTACTAGGAAGTAGATTAAGGGATACACTAAGATAATAAGGCCTCTCTTAAGGCTAATAGGTAATATTAAATAGATATAAAGGAAGTTAGAAGAGCTCTTATTTTAATTAATAAAAAGATTATATATAATTACTAGAGTATTATCCTAATAAAATCTAATATTTAAGATCTATAAATTTAGTAATATATTAGGTTTTAATAGAGGTTATTATATAAGATAATTATAGAATAATAAATAAAGGTTAATAATATATAATTTATTTACCCCTAATAAATTAGAAAGGAATTATAATATATATTAAAGAGAATTAAGAGCTATTATCTACTTTAGATAGAAATCCTCTTATATAATAAGGGCTAATAAACCCTTTATAATTTAGATAGATTATAAACTATTAATAGGCTTTATAAATACTAAGTTTTATAAGGATATCTTTTCTAAGTAGGTTATAAAGCTTAGATAGTTATATATATAACTTAAATATATTTAAGGGAAGGAGAATATAGTTATTAATAGCCTTTGTTAAGTAACTTTTAATAATATAAATTATAAGATAGATAATCTTATAAAAAAATTATTAAAGGAAGTAGAGAAGTATTAAGATAATAAGGTATAGTTCTAAAAATCTAGAAAGGGTAGCTATACCTATATACTAAAGTAACTTAGTAAAGAGGATTATATAAAAAGGATTTAGAAGTAAAGAGAGGAGGTAGTTATTTAGACTATTAAGTAGATAATAGTTATTATTACTAATATAAAGGTAGGACTATCTATCTCTATAATACTAGTTATAGTTAATAGGGAAATACTAGATACTCTACCTTAAGGATTTATTATTCTATTCCTAAAGGACTATCTTAAATTATATAAGGTAGATTATAAGAATAATAACTAGTATATAAATATATATTACTTTTATACTTAGTAGAAGAAACTAAAAAATCTAAATAAATAAGAGATAAATACGTTTAAAAAGAAGGCTTTCTAATTTATATTTAATAGTTATATAAGTTAACTAGTATATAAGTTTAAAGATTAAAGAACTATATATATTATAAAGAAAGAGGTAAGTACCCTATTATAAAATATTTATAATAGGAGTAGGTATTTCTTTATAAAAATTATTAGAAATAAAATCTATAATACTATCTATTAACCTAGTATAATAAAGGATATTATATAATATATTAAAGGGTATCTACTATATATAAAATAAGTAAATATAGCTAGAATAGTACTACTATTATCAATCTAGATTATAAAGCTATTCTAGCTATTAAGGATAAATTATATTAAACTATTTATTACTTTAAAAGGTAAATAAAAATATATCTTAAATATTATAAATTACTTCTTAAGAGTAATATTTCTAGAAGTAATAGATTTTACTAATATAATTACTATTATAAGAGTAATTACTAGATATCTTATAAAGGTACTAGCTTCTAATACTATTTATTTTAATAATAGGACTTACTTCCTTAATAAAGAGACATCTAGATTCTTTAAGTCCTAGGGAATTATTATACTAGAAGCTTTGAGTAGAGTAAAATACTTAGTTAATATAATAGAAAAATCTAATAATATCTTAATAAAGTATTTTAAGAAAAGAAGAGAAAACATTCTTAGAGAGCCTTAAGATATATCTATTTAAATTAATATTAATTTAAGAACTATTAGCTACCTAGGCTATTTACCCCTTAAAATCTTATATAATATCTAAGTAATAGGAGTATTTAAATAAGGTATATAAATTAGTAACTACCTTAAAAAGTTAGTAATACTTAATTCTACAGAAATACTACTAGTTATTTAAGAGTTTATAATAAAAAGGTTAGATATTAGAGAATTAATTCTCTATTAATCTATTTATATAAAAGACCTAATAAAAATAAGATATAATAAAGGGGTAACTCCTACTAAGTTATTATAATATAACTAATAAGTTATAAAAAATAATACTTAAACTAATAGATTAAAGTTATTCTTAAGATAACTAGGGCTATTTATAATAATAAGTTATATTAGTAAGTAGGGAACTTTATATAAACTAATCTTAAAGAATAGGAAAGTTACTACTTATACTTATTATAATAATTATCTAAAGCTTTATAAGTTATATTAAGGATATTTAAAATAGCTAAGGGAAAAATTCCTAATTATTCCCTCTATAATTTAACCTTTAAATATAAGAAGGTAGAGAAAGATATGTATTTTATAAAATAATATTAAATATTTATAAAAAGTTGGTATTTATTTTCCTAGCCCATATACCCATGCGATCTTGTTGGTTGAAGGCCTTGAAGAGAATCCCTCCTAGTGCTAGACACCGTAATTCGTCGGCATCTCTCGTAGATGCCGTGGTGCTCGAAGCTCTAAAGCCTTCACCGTGACTTCATCCGCATTTTTCATCGCGCTTGCGTCTTACAGGAGAAGCTTCCCCTAAGTGTCCTTGATGTGGTGCAGGTAGCGTAAGATGAGCTATTGAACTTTTAGCGGATTCGAAGCGCCGGTCGGTCATCGACTCACGTCGTCATAATGGATGGCCAGTATCGTATGCCACGTATGCAGGCGCATTGCCCCTCGCATGCCGGTGATCCCACAAACGGCATACAACGCCGCGGCCACCTCCTCATGTCCGAGAAGCTGCTTGAGACACCGCTTTCCATGCGAACCTAATCGGCCCCACCATCGCCATTCGAAATGCAAGTTCTGCTGGAGATGATATTGTCGGATCTTACAGAAGATCTTACCGTCGCTTGGCTTCTTCTCATTGGAATATTCCTCGACCAGGCACGTTCTTAAGCTGGGATCGACATCTGTTCGCGGCAGTCGCCAGCTACGTTCCTTCAAGGGAGAATGATTATACCTGCGAGATATAGATCCACCATTCATCACTCGAGATCCAATTCTTTCGCGGCCTGGTAGCCGGCCGGAAAAACAAGCTCCGGATATCCGTCCGGCGGGTATCCGCTTAGTTGCTGCGCTGAGATGCCCGAAAGCTGTAGAGCAATATTGAGAGCTTGCTGTTCGATCACGGCTGCTATATAATTGTGTGGATCAAGCCGACGACAATCCTTTCGAAAAATGGATTTCAATCTCCCGACATTCTTGCCGTCCAGCTCCTCTGGCTCGTCTGTTTGAAAATGCAGCCACTTGAGCTTGATGAAGGCGGTTTCCTTGTACTTTATGCGTCTTCCTGCCTCGAGCCTCGACTCCTCCTCTCGAAGTTGAGATCTCCACATCTCCACAAGCCTTGACTAGGGGAGGGTCAAAGGAAGAAGGGTTTATGTTGTCTGGAGACATGGAAAATATGTTGCAGGACCCTTGTTGTGAGCCATTTTCGGATACCTTTCAAAGGTGCCTTCCCCCTTCCCATCTCCAGCTAGTTCCGTCTGACCTGTGCTTTAGATAGTACCTCGTTTACTGCAAGACTTGCATCCCCTTTTGGTGTCTTGTTCTCTACGCAACTTGACTGTCCAGTCGCCAAATACACTTAGTATCTAATCATCTACCAAGAAGTCGACGATGAGCTCCCAAAAAAACAACCGCGACAACCTCTTCCACATGGAAGATCTGACTGGGGCCGAGCCGTCGACTACGCCTACAGAGCCCGATGTCCACGCCACAGAAGAGCCACCGGCCCTACTAGATCGCTCAGTCCTGAAGAAAAATGCGCTCAAAAGAAAGAGAACGCTTTCTCCGCCGAGAAGGGTAGGTAATAGACCCGGGGTTTAAATGAAGTACAAGGGAATGAGAGATGGATCACCTTGGGACAGCTATCGGAAGTGTTTCTAGGTTAAGTACACTAACTTCGTGACCATCGCTGCACGGAAAGGAGCTCGCCGCAAGTGTGTTATCATAACAAGCTTTCCAGCTAGGGCGGATACCCAGGAGCTGGAGATGATACATGGTATCCGACACGATAACATTGTGACCGTCCTGGAGACTTTTCGTTTCGAGGGCATCTTTCACGTCGTCCTCGAGCGTATACCTGTTTCCCTTGTGCGCAGATCGTCGCCTCTCCTCCTTATCCCGGAGAGCAGGAGCTGGCCGCCATACTGGGACAGGTAAATGAGGCTGACAGGCAACACGAGTATATACTGACTGTAGTAGCTACTTGAGGATCTGGCCCTTACGAGGTTTGGAGCATGGGTCTCTTCGCTGCTCGAACGTTCTACTGAGCGCTGAAGGAGACGTGAAAGTCGGTACGTATCTACCACAGGTCACACGTCCTTTTGCTTTCCTGCTTCTCGTATCAAGGGACTTTCTTGACGTAATATGACAGCGGATCAGGAATGTTGTCGCTGGATTGCTCCATCAGGCAATGCCGGGGTCCGAGACGTGAGAATACTAGGCGTGATCATGATGGAGTTGATGCAGAAATACGTCAAAAAATATGGAACTGTCGGGGTCGAGAACCTGGACCGATGGCCATCCGACTCCGCCGCGGTGGGATTCCTTTCCGCGACGACCTCTACCGCGTCGGTGGAAGATTTAATGAAGGTGAGCCGCGAATAGTTCCTGGGTCATCATCTAACGTTTACAGCACCGCTTACTTCAGTGTGACTGGCGGAAAGATTAGCTGGAATGGCTGGTCGATTGGGCCAATATCTCCGCCTACCGGCTTCACAAGCCAGCTTAGTCGATGGTTCCTTAGGGTAGACGAAGCATGTTTTTATCTTCACTTATCCTACTGATTCTAAATTTAGCGGACAGTCAAAACGGGTCTCTTTTCGACATCCACTTCTGGTTCCATGTTTTCCGCCTAATTTCGTTTGCTTTAAATGCTCTCGCCATCCTCCAGCTTCTCCCTCAACTTCCTCCTACTTCTTCCTACTTCTTCCTACTACTTCCTACTACTTCTCTCCTTCTAATTCTACTTCCTCCTTCCCCTGTCTCCCTTCGTTCTATTCTTAACCCATATCACCATTCGTCTCCCCACTCCATACTCTTCTCATGGATATCCCCCAGATCTATGCGACATCCGCAGGCGGCCCTTTTCTTGTCTTCATCCTCGTCAACTTCCTCTCCCGAACGGTACGAGACAGGATCTCTCTTTTCACGTCAAATACCTCACTTACCCGTACCTCTTTCACCGCCACCGGCTTCTGGGTCCCTAATACTATTCAGGATGATAGATTACGTTAGACTAGTTGAACATTGCCGCCAACCTTGATGAGTATCCCGTGCCACAAATCGCATTACAGACTCGTCTCTTCCCTAGCCTTGACCCTTGAGCACAATCATCGAATGGATACGCATCAAATACTGAGAGCTCTAGAATATTCATGGGGCCCAATTCTGGCTCCGTAAAAGGGGGCCACATTTGGAACTACAACTGGATATGGCAGGGGAATGAGGAGTGGAACCCGTTTTGACTTCTTTATATCGTTTTGAGTCCCCTTAGTAGTGAATCATAAGTCGGTTTGCTTGGAGCAGCACCAGCTGGAGCATCACCAGAATTAAGGATATTGCATAAGACGATGGAAGGTTTACACCGTCGTTAGCAATCATATCTGCACGGCTCTCTCTCAGATATGGACGACTTCACAGACGATGGCACAGTCTCCGGCAACCCATATAGAGTATTGGAACTGGTGCCGCAAGATGGACGAGTCTCGATCGGATTACTCATACAGATGATAGATGAATACCAGTAGACGGAGCAATCAAGCACTCTACGGCAATCGGATCTTGTAGAAGCAGGTCTCGTGTTTTCAAAGATTTTGGCACACAACTATAGATCTGCTGGAAGAGGCTTTCAAGGCCGTGCTACTCATCCAACCCGCTTTGGATGACTGCGATACAGAAATACATGCCGCTAGGAAAGGATGGCTGGCATTCTAGGGCATCTATATAGAATCGACAGAAGGATTGAAATACCCACTACCAGAGTGAATCTAGGAGGCCGAGTGGCCTCCAGCCCTTATGGCGCTGTTCTCAACGCCAATGATCTAATCAAGAGCAGATACATCTCGCTGTAGTTGATTTTCCACAAGTTCAGATTTATGAATTGCCTCCAGCGCTCCGTAATTAAAGGCTACGCTCTTTCCGACCTCGACTATCTTATCCCGTCCAGCAAAAGCACCCAAAGACGTTCGAAATCATGCAAAAGCAAGAACATCCGCCAAGAAGTATCCTGATAGCCATGAGGGTGCTAGTATCAACTAGGCTTAATCGTTAATGTGCTTTTCTGGACAAAATTACTTCGAGCTTTAATCATGCCGGTATCTAGAAACTCCCACTAAATCGTCTCATATAGTGATTTGAGAGTCTGAAAATGCAGATTCTCTAAGTCCAGTTGATACTTAGAATGAGCAAGTTAAAAACAACACCATTTTACGGTCTTTGCCTTGACATCATGCTTTACCAGATAACCAAAGTAATGCAGCTCTTCTTCTGGTTCCAGCAGCCGGAACCAATTCCATGCCTGTTTAAGAACGTGAGCAATTTTACGTCTCCCGGCAGAACTTCCCAGTCTATCTCTGTTTAACGAAGTGTCTTGTGCCAATAACCTTGCCATTGCTATCCATTTCGTAAGCAGTGTAATGCTTCCCCGCTTATCTGCATCGCTTTGGTGCTCGGATTCCCTGAGATACTGGTGAATATCTAGATGGAACTACTTGGTGTAACAATCAAGGTACATACTTCATGGCAACTCTGGTCGTCTCAGGATCAAGAGAGGCTGCTTTCTCCTGCGCGACTTGAGTGAAGTCTGACTTGACGCTGGCGGAAGGGAAAATTTCTGGGCGGGTCCAGGCAGATGTGTTGTCGACACATTCTACCGCAACAGCCCTTTCGCCCTTTTTGATGTTCTTGATCAACTGGCTTGATACATATCTTGCCGACATGGTAGCGGAAAGGGTGATTCTATAACGCAAGATTGAGAGGGCGAGATTGAGCTTCTGTGATATTAAGGAAGATAGATAGAGCTCTGCAATGTACTCCTCCCTTCGGTCAACTGGAGCATTCTTGGCTCCAGGACAACGACCTCTCGTCTTCGCCCTTCCTTCACCAGTTGATTCCCATTATCAAGGGGTAAGGGACCTATTTTTCGGGCGATCGTAAGGCTCAACTACCCATACAGCGGGAGTTAAGACAGAAGAATCCGCATCTCCATAGAGTCAACCATTCCCATTTTATGAGGTGTTCACAGACATATATGGTTGGCTTAAGCTGAAGCGCTGACCAACGATGTGTGCCTTATGTCAGCAAAATTCAATAGCAGGTTGGATAGAAGTCTCATCAGCCTCGAACCCCTTGGACCCCCTGGATCCCTTGGACCCCTTGGACCCCTTGGGGACCTGGCAGGCCTTGCAATCCTTGGAGTGCATAGGATGCAGGGATCCCAAATGGCCCTTGGGGTCCTTGGAACCCTCGTCTTCCTCGTCCTCCTCGTCTTCCAGGTTCACCACGTGCTCCTGGCATCCCAGCTGGTCCAGCAGGACCAGCTGCCCCTGGTACTCCCTGTCGTCCTTCTGGTCCCCGCGCACCTGGCTGTCCGTGGAGACCTGGTGCTCCCTGTCGTCCTTCCGGTCCCGGCGGACCTGGCTGTCCATGGAGACCTGGTGCTCCCTGTCGTCCTTCTGGTCCCCGCGCACCTGGCTGTCCGTGGAGACCTGGTGCTCCCTGTCGTCCTTCCGGTCCCGGCGGACCTGGCTGTCCATGGAGACCTGGTGCTCCCCGTCCTCCTTCCGGTCCCGGAGGTCCCGCTAGTAGCCGTGGTGGACGCTTTCCCTGCCGTCTTAGGATGGAGCAAATGACAAGCAGCAACAGAACCCCCAAAATGATACATCCCACAATTATTCCAATCGTTGTAGCTGAAGTGTTCCCATGATTATCATCAGAGGCTGGGGTCTGATTGGTGACAGACGCTGGAGTTCGAGTTTCAGTCACAATAGCTTGTTGTCCAGTTGGTGTGCTTGTTGCGCAGTTCGTTGAGGATCCTAGTTGAATGACGGTTGTATAAGTGGTATCGGGTCTCGTGATGCTGAGTGTGACAAAATAGCCTTTCTGACAATTCTCTGCTTGCATCGCTGGGCTAAAGGCGGGCTGGTACTAGAATGTGCTAACCTGGCCATACGCAAGCAAAACGCTAATCAGGTTAAGTATGTGATCTACTATTCTGTGCTCAGCTATGCAAATAGAGATGGTGCAGCCAAGCTCATTTACGTTATCCGTATTGTTTTCAGTATTAGTACCCAGAACGAATTTAGCTCAGAGAGCTGAGAGACGGTGGAGCAGCCGGTAGAATGCGAACTGGGCTCTTGGAACAGTTCGCTTGCTCGTTGCCGGAAGCTGATCGTTTGCAAATTATGTTAGGAAATCAGATAATGTATTGAAGGCAGAAGTTCCGTCATCTCCCACGTTATACTCTATCTCCATATATCTTGCGAGAAAGTGATACCAAAGCGAGAGTGTTTGTTTCGAGAGCCCAATCGTGTTCATCAGAGTAGCACATTCTAGGTGGGTAGTAATGGTACACAGAACGAGCACACGCCGCGTTAATAGAAAGGCAATCTTGTATCCTCTCGAAGATCGCCTGGCCCTTTTTCAAGAATGAGCCGTAGATAAGCTTGCTGCGAGGTAAACGACTGAAATGGGAGGTAGATTCTGCAGCTTGAGCACATTCTGATAAAATCATACATTCTTTCATGATCAATGGGTCTAAGATTGGTGGAGGGGGCGGCCCTTAATTGATGGTGGCCTCCACGTCTTGAAAACCACTAGGTCCACCAAGCCTCCAGCTGTCGTTCATGCGTCTCTATCCAACCCGATCATCAGCTTTGGAAGGATGGGAACAGGGGGACGAGGTAGGTTAGATAGGACGACAACTGGATCAATCATATGTGGACACATCATTGTTTCCTGCGTCGAGGCGCCTTCTCGCTCAATCAAGGATGGTGTGGACAGCTCCTCGAGCGGAGAACTCGACGCACTGCAAACGGTCGAGACCAATGACGCCATCAAAAATCTCTCTCCGGTCTCATTCCCCGCTTCTGAAAGGCAATAGTAACCGGCCGGCAAATCGTTCTTTGTACGGCATCATGCAGTCGAACATAAATGCCGGTGGCTGGGGTTGTTATTCCAACACTACGAGCTGTCAAATTTGCCCGATTTAGCGCATACCTTGTCTCTAGGCTATGGAAGTCTGCCTCTGGAGCGCTTCATTCTCGGCACAGGAACTGCGACTCTTCCTCGTCGACTTGAACATTTTTTGGATTAAAGTCAGCTTCGATTATATTTCTCTACTCGGAGGGTGTAACGGCGGCGATCGCTGACTTGTTACATGGCGGGTTATGCTGCACGCTTTACTTATGCAGGCTGATCGGTAGTGGCGAAGTGCACTCGGGCCCGTCGTAAACTGTTTTCCGGCGAAAATAAGTATTGTGGCTAATTCTGCAAAGTGATATCAAAGTTGACTAGGAGGAGGAGGAGAGAGGTAACGAAGTCCCCCGCGGAAGAGAAGAACGAGTGGGCTCTGCGCTCCCTACGCCTAGACGACTGGGGCGCGATCGCAACCAGGGAGGCCACCCGCCGCCCCCAGAGGATCGAGAAGACAATACACCATTGGTGGAGGTCCTCCTGGGATACCATATGGGACGAATACCAGTCGGGACTAGGAGCTGGGGATCGCCCCCCAGGAGGACCCTCCATGAGGGCCTCCAGAAGGCTGAGAGCTCCGTGCTTACGCAGATGAGAACGGGAAAGATCGGGCTAGCCGCCTTCTTATACTAGTATAGAGTCCCCGGCTTTATATGCTGGCGCAGGCAGGTAGGCTCCAGGACCGCCGCCAGGAGCTAAAGGATACCTCAGGCGCGGTGGACGCCTACAGGATGCTCGCGAACGCGGGGGGGGCAAATCGAGCAGCGAGATGGATGATCCAGACCGGGCTTCTAGGCCAGTTCTCGCTCTAGACGCGAGTATAACTAAGAATAATAATAATAATAATAATAATATTGATTTTAGTATTAGTTTTTAAGCTACTAATATTAATGAATACTAATAATTTTCTTCCGACAATTATTTTCGAATTAGCTAAGAAATTGCTATTTCTAATTCCCTTCCACTATATCCTATTTACTATGTAGCTACGGCTAGTATTAGTTTTCGTTAATATAATTATAATAGAAATACGTGGAACGAATAAACAGTCATGCGTGTGAAAGGAACTTCTTGTTCAAGTGTATGTAAAATGGATGATGGATGACATTCCACCCTCGGTACCGTAAACTCTACTTAAGGAACCGCTAGCTAGCTTACTACTAGTCAATCGACGCCTATTAATGGGCGTTCTGCGGTCAGCGACAAGCACAAGGACTCTGTGGCCCTTGCACCACGGAATACGCTCAAGGTAACTTCTACTATCCTTGATGTCTATGGGCGTCAAAGAATGGCTTCCACATCTTCTCTTCACTGGGCCCCATCTCGTGGCCTGCGAAGGGGAAAAAGACGGCCCCCTCCCATCCTTTGAGTGGAGAAGCACAGCAGCCAAAGCATACGGTGCCAAGTGTCGGGAATGGAATTGGGAGGGTTGACGGCGTCCATCTCCGCAGCGACGGCTCGACATCTGAGGAGCAGGGCGGGTAGCAGGGCTCCTTCAGCACTCCACCCAACTCGGTGCCAGGCTTAGAAGCCGTGTACGACCCTTCAAACCTTCGCTCGCTAATTTCACTGCTGACAGAGGCACCCTCCACGAGAAGACAAATCGCTCTACATCCGCTTCGTCACCACCACCTCCTCCTCCTGCTGCTGGCCCTCCTTCTTCTCCTTCCGCCACTGGTACCGTCCTCTCGTTGATATCTGATACGCAGAAAGAGTCAAGTGATCGCGCCCTCAAAGATATCGGCTTCTTCGTGAAGGAAAGAGAGGGCGAACGTAAGTGACGGGCACAATGGAGACAAGGGTAGACGAGATGGGGACAGGACGGCCACAGGCGCCACAGGCATTGGAGATTCCTCCAAGCGCACGGCGGACACTGTAGGTTTGAACGAGGGGGTAGAAGGTGTATCCAGGTCGGAAAAGTTTCGACGTTCAGGTCATCCGCAGGCCCTTCTCGCTGTAATCGACGTCTAATGATTCCTGGAAGACCTGATCGACGTGATAAATGATGCTGACCATGACCAGATTCTCGCACAGATGCGATCTCTACCCGAGCCTGTCTTCAGACGTCCACCCTCTTAGCGAGACTTTCAGTGACCCGAGAACAAAACAAGCCCGAGTGGATCCAGTGGGGCTGGCGGCAGTCAAGGTAAGCCCCCCAGTGTAAACCTTGACCGGCGTCTCGGCCTTTCCTCTGACGTACTGATAGAAAACCGGTCATGCTTAAGGATGATATCTCTATGGCCGACGAGGGACGAGCCAAAGACCCTCGGATGCTATATGCCACCGCTCCTCCCACTGGCCTTGATCCTCCCACACAACCTCTTGATCGGCCTACTTCTCCCGACGGTGCTCGACTTCAGCCCGCAAGCCGGCCGGTTGTCAGTGAAGCCGACTACGGAGCAGCCCCGTTCCCAGGCCTCACCTCCTCCACGTTCTCCTGTAATCTAACGCCAGCACTCCAGCGCTTGAACAGAAGGAAAAGAAGATTAGAAAAACCAGTAACGAGAGACGGGTATGAATACTACGTCAGACTTTGTATAAAACTCTACAGGATATTCATCAAGGGCTGATTGTATCGGAGCTGGTGGGGAACCCCCGTTCTTTACATTACCTGTACAACTCGGACGGCGTTTGCTAATCAAGCAGTAGCTGATATACGGAAACGATGCAGAGACACCACGCAGATCAAAAGACGCCTTTCGAGACGATGCCTGACTAGGTTCGAGGACTATACGGTATTCCCAAGAGTCTTCGCGTCAGGATAGTCAAGGAAGTAAAATGGAACCACAAGCAGAACGTCTATGAAAGGTAATGGGGCAAGTTGGTGATCATGGTCCTCGGCGCATTCGAGATGTGGTTGAATTACCAGATCGATCTTTATAACCAACGACACAAGGAGAGTAGGGGAGGAAAGAAGGGACGAAAGCAAAAACGGAAGGCGAATTAAATACTCAAGCATACCCCGCTCCTAATAGCATAGTCATTCCATTTTCCCTGCCTAGTTGCTACCCTAATTGAGACAAAACACCAAGTCTGCATAGCATAGTCCCGGCGGTCAAGAATGAGGGTGTTAGCTCAATGACGCATCGAATTGTGCAATGTTTCCTTTCCATATTGATTCGTCCTTTAGCGGCGCCAGAGCAACCATGTGGAATAAGTAGCTTTGAATTTGCTAAGGTCTCTCTTGCTAGGACAAATTGATCTTTTAACAAGTCGATCAAGTCGAAGCTGACTAACCCTCTTTTTGGGCATGTCGCCCTTGGCAATATCTCGCCCGAGGCTAGAACAAGAATCTTTAGCAGAGCGAGACGCGATACAAAAGCAGTGATCGCGAAGGTGAAAGTCAAGTATTTGGCCATGCAATCCCGAACGCTGGAAAAGAGCTTATTATAGAGGCTCTATGCCCAACACCGTGTTTCTCTTTGGTGTTTGTAGCTGGCGACTCGGGGGTTCGTTCTTGTCCGGGCTCGGCGACTGCGGTGTTGGCTTCGCCCATTGCCCATGTTTCTTCATTTTCAGAGAGGGACTCGGTATCATTGTCGTATGGTGTGCTATCCTTGTTGTCGTCAATGACTCGTGCAGTAAGAGGCTCGGCTTGGCCATTAGCGATCAATCGTTCGGCTTCGTGTAGTGGAAGCTCGACGCTCTCCTCTTCATAGAGTGGAGGTGCTGTATTCGTTTTGACCAAATTACTCGTCTGTGAAAGTGGTTCTTCTGGTTTCAAGTCGGATACTGTGTCCTTGGAAGCAGAGGCCTGCTCGCCGTAACTCTTTGAGCGCTCCTTGTGCTTTTTACGAGCTTCGATGCCCGACCAGGCGAATAGCGAGACCTATAATGGGAAGACCTAAACCTCGAGGCAAAATCTTGTGGAAGGAGGCAAGAAAGCTAGAACAAACCCTAGGGTTCTCTCATCAACGATAGGATTGGTCGATTTTGCTAGCGCATCGCGATACTTACTAGATCAGGCTAGACCTGCCTGGTTTCGTATGATTTCCCTTGCTTCCGGGTGGATAATTGCATCCATCCCTGCTCCCGTGCAGCTAATCAGAATGTCTGAATCCCGCCTCGAAAGCTGAAGAATTGGTCAGCTATGTTCTATAAGCTAAGCTAATGCATTTATCGACCGGCGTGTAAGGTGTCTACAATTATAATCTCGTAGTCCTCCCCTTCTTGCATTGTGTCATAATAGTTATTGGAGTGACAACATCATGGCTCTAAGCAGAAAAGATGCTAGTCCGGTACCCAACATCATCGGCCCATCATAAGCGCTGATGCTTCTCGACACGTTAAAGAACTATCAGGTCAGTATGATAGCTTATAGCGCGACTCCTGTAATGAAAATATCTCTCATTTAAGGAACTCCATATGATAACTATGTTATCGATTGTTGCGAACCTTAGGCCATGGAAAGAAGGTGTAGAGGTGGATAATCGCTCGACCACGACCATGCGCTGCCAGTGGTGTCTATTGATTCAGCACCTTCTACCTTTAAAATTCCATGACTTAATCCTCGAACCTGCTTTACGTAGCATACCGTATACAGCTCCATGTCTATAGAACAGCAAGCACTATCTTTCATCCTCAGAGTCTGATATAGCCATGTTCGTCTCGGAACGAGTATCGTAATCGTCTTCATTTTCCCGACTTGCCCAATGCTTCAGGTGGTAGTCGTGTCTAAAAGCCGCGAACGCTGCAGGATTGATCTTCGCAAGCACCTCGTCCTTTGTCATGTATTCAAGACCAGAACCTATGGCATTCTCTGTCAACGGCTGGGCGCCATGGCGACAATATGCACAGATGACTTCGACCTCAGGGGGAGTCAAAGGGACGCGATCAGCGCGAACTACTATCACAGAGCCTACCTCGCCCTGCCACTGCATCGGCGCCCAGCCCCAACCCAGGTCACCAGCACCCTGAAACCCCGCATTTAGACCGATGTCGAGGAACAAAAAGGTCGCTTCCTGGTTCGTATACGCAAAGACATCATCTCGCCAATTTTGATCAGCAGGAGCTTGGATGATCAGCAAAGGCACGCCAATGCGCTTCGCAATAGCACTGATTGCCCCAATGGTGAAGACCGAGTGCTGGGTTTGAATAGCGACGGAGCTGTATTTCTGTTTACCAAATGTGTCCATATCCCCTTGACAAGATATCTGGACTCCATCAACGACGACTGGTGATGCGGAAGGTTTAGGATCGATGCTCGTGTCGGCGTAATCCTCGAAGTACTCAACAATATCCCGCATATCTTCGATCTGAACATCTTTGTAGTCCTCACGACCCATAGAAAGTTGGACAGCACTCATGCAAATACCTGGACCACGCCAGTCGTGACAGAGACGGCCGTTGGTCGCCGCAACAAGACTTGGATTTTTTCGTCGATTCTCTTTCAAGAATGTATCTCGGAACAAAAACTTTGTCGAGCGAATACGGCATCCGCGGCGAGAACTATAGTTAAAAGTACGGCTGTCGATGTAGGGGTCGTCATCACCTAGATGATTTTTGACGTCGGCAATCTGATAATAAAAATTGTCTTCCTTGTCGAACTTCCGAATGATCTTAACCCACAACCATCGTGGATTCCTTGAGATCTCTGGAAACAGAATAGCTCTGACCATACCCTCACGTGGTGGGAGCTGGAATTCTGGATATGACTCGCAGAGATGCCTATGAAAATGATATTGCGCGCTTTGGCAAGCTATCGAGCAATACCGCACTGCTTTGCATGAGCTGCATCGAGTTGAAGTTGTCTTTCCGCAATTGGAGCAAACATGGTCAGTAGAGCCTGCTTCTTCGCCACCGAATGGACCCCATTCTGAGGCACAATCCTCGTTTTGCACCGCTGCTGCCGTATGGTTTGATCGTGCAGAAACAGCATCTACTTCCCAAATGGGACTTTTGGAACTATCTGAAAGGACGCCTGTATTGCCTGTGACCAAGGGCACGGTCACTCCCGTGCTCGAGTCGGGATGAGCATACATCACCGTGTGACGGTAGATTTTATCTCGGAGCGCAGACTGTAGATGTCCTACCATACGCTGTAGTATTGTTCGATAAGTCTGCTCCATTCCGGTGTCCGATACAGACGTAACACTCGGTGGTCGCCATCCGAGACATAAATTATTGTGGGCTCCACATAGTTCGACTTGGTCTTGTTGTTCCAAAGATTCCACATATAGCATACAACAATAACAAGCCGCCTTGCTGCACGCAATATATCGATCATTGTCCACGAAGTCCGTCAAGCCATTTCCTTGTAATACCAGGGAGTCAAGCAATGCAATTTCTGCATGCGTGGAATTTCGCTTGGTGTTGTTCAACAGATCTTCCATGTAGGTATAAGGCGTGCTCGCATCACTGCTACTAAAGTTAATCCGGACAGCCGTATCAAAGGCGCTGACATCCTGCTCCGGTAGGAGGTCTTTGACAATCTGGTGGACGGATTGGTTTGAATGAAGCAGAAGTGATTTCCCTGCCTTCGGAAGCGGTACAGTCCTCACTTTGACGTTGAAGACTTCAGGGCAAATATTCCAAGCGTGTAACATTGAATGAAGGCACTGTAAATGTTTTCCAAGGCGCAATGTCTGGTGATGGAGAGCCTGGAATGGCGAGAAGCGTGGGTCAAAGCCTCCCTCTTTCGTTCTTGCCAATATCTGAAGCAAAGGCAAGTTCCTAGCTTCATAGCAGTCTCTGACGAGTTGAAGATGTTGTGGCTCGACAGTGGTTTTGAACAGATGTCGGAGACCCAAGAGTGACTTTTGGAGACCCTCAACCGTCATCCCGTTGCTCAAGTCTTGGGATCATTCTTCAGTCAACGGTCATAAAGCGATTGGAATTACTGACACTGTTCCAAATCAACTACGTTTTTGATGCATTCTTCACACGCTGTCAGTGCCATTCTGCGATAGAGCTCAATCCGGGACCTGCTTGGCCGGATGACCCGGTGAAGCAAGTCATCTGAAACGTCGTTGGGACCGCGCGTGCTTTTCATGATAGCAGAGAGGACATCTTCAACATGCTTTTTTGGCTTCGTCTGTCTGTGGCCTTGAGATTGCTGATTGACTGTCAGCCACAGGATGCGGTTCATGGACGTCCCATTGAGTGCTGCCGCCGTGCACGTCCTTCCTCCCTTTTCATAATCACAAATGTAGGCTACAGCATCGAGAAAGGATCGACGAGCATCTTTCGGTAGTTGCTTGCTCCTAGGTGACGTATTTGCCTTCTCTGCCTGCGGCTTATTCAGAGCTAACAACAGCAGCAGGTTCTGATACAACTGAAGCTCAAGGTGTTGATGCATGTCAGCATTGATTTCATGAGATCCTTTGCATATCTCTGAAGATTTAGCATTAGATCGATGCCTGAGAGGAGTAGGGACGAGTGAAAAAAGCTTTATAAGTGTCATGCCCTGAGTAATGTGATGGATTGGGCCTGAGGAAGAGCGGGGTCTGCAGGCTGCATGACCCGGTAACGCTCTTGCGTGACGTGGTAAGGCAGAACGCCTCGGCTTTGATTTCACTATCAACGGTAGATGACTCGATATGATCGCTATCGTCGCACAATAGCAAGTGAATCGTCAACGTCTTCGCCCTCCACTCCTTTTGCCGGGTGGCCTTCGGGCAGGCTTGTACGCCACGGACCCTAATACTATCATGGAAATGACCCCGGACTCGGTTATCCAGCTACTATACGCTTAGTGATGGCGTTGACTGTCAAGTAATGGTTTTAGTTAATGGTGTTAGTAGATTACGACCGTGCGCCCGTGGCAACTTAGATACGGACAGCCCACCTCCCGCTTTTAGCGTATATAATTCTAATAAGAATACTAAGGTATAGAGTAATAATCCTTATCCCTATAGAGGCTATCTAGCTCTATACTAAGTTTGTTAGTAAAGTATAATAGCTACTATAATAGATAGTAGATTTTATTATATAATATTATTCTTGACCTTAAATAAGTAAATATAAAGCTCTTAGTATTCCTTCTTTAATTAACTAGATATATAGTAATCTATAAAGTATCTTATATTATTATTATTAGTAGAATACTATTATTCTGGAAGAGCTTCTATATTTATAATTATTTCTACCTTCTTCTTAAAGTATACTAGTACTTTAAAGCTACTATAGAAGATACTTATATATTAAAAGCTACTAGATATAAGAAGGAGAGGAACTTAACTATCTATAAGTAAATAAATATTTCTTATAACTTATATTATCTAGAATAGAGTTACTTATTATTACTTATAATACTTATAGTAATACTTAAGTAATAGTATTAAAGCTCTAATTAGATTAAGAAGAGTTAGCCTAATATTTAAAGGAGTAGAAGGTCTCTTATTATTATTCTACTATTTTATAGACTTTAAATAATATAAAAGTATTATATAAGAAAGACTAGTAAGTAGGACCTTTAAGGTAGACTCTTTAAGTTACTTAGTAAGCCTTTATACTAGAAGTATATAAGGGTATTAGAATAGTTCTATAATTATAAACTAATTATACCTAGTTATATAAGAGGCCTATCTTACTTTAAATTAGACTACTTAATAGTTTAAGGTTACTTTAATAAAGAGGAGAAGCTTAAAAGCTTAAGGCCTCTAACTTTTTAAAAATAGTAATTAGTTCTTTAATTTATCTAACTTTACTACTTTATAACTGTTAGAACCGGCCTAGAATTAAGTTATAGGGGTAAGTAGATTAAGATAACTAGGTAAGGAGCAAGAGATATATACAAGATATAGCTATTAAGTACTAGTAACTACTATCTACTAAGACCCTATACTTGCCGCCTTAGGCCTAGTATAATAATACTATATATAATACGGCCTGGTAGTATATAGTAATACTATATGCTATAGGTAGGGCCCTGACACCTATTATAATTAAGAATAATAAGTAGGACTTAAATAAATATAAAATCAATATAATTATAAGAAATTAATATTAAGAAGGAAGATTTAGTATCTAATGAAATATAAGAGTTATTTTCATATATATAATATATAATATAATATAAATAACTTATAGTTATTAAGGTAATTATATTAAGAGCTTTAAATAGTCTAGATAAGGTATTAAATAACTTAAATAAGGAATTTAATAATATATAATACTATAAATAAGGTTATCTACTTTTATATTATACTATTATTATAAATTAGATAAATAATTATTAAGATAGCTATTATAAAATTAATAAGATAATATTGAGACATTTTTTATCCAAGATAAACATCAAGCGAGCCGCTCAGCTTACAGGAACGAGGTTTTCACCGCCTCCTTTCTTGCTGGCAATTACGGGGAGCTTGCATTAGAGAGTGACTCCGCGGTCTACGCCGACAGGTATATCTCCTTAACAGTCGAGCTTTCCGATATAGCATTGGACGGAACCATTATCGCAAGCACCTTTTCCCGTACTGTTCGTGAATTGATGGCCATATAGAAACGACTTATCGCTAACAACCTTCATCGTGCAGCTACTTCACTCTCCCTCGTTACCTTCCTATTAGCTAAGTGCCTCAATCTTTACTTAGTAGTTCATCAACATCAGGCACGTTAAGATGGACCCAGATACTAAGCCTGCGCATGCGAACGGTGGCATGCTGCAATCTAAAGACCACCGGGACCTTCTTGATATCATTGACAGAGTTCGACGGTAGAGCGAGACAGTATCGAGACAGAGTTTCTTCCGGGAGGAGTCTGGACAGTCCTCGAGGTATTATAGCTTGGTGTGGAAGCGCTGAAGCTGCGTCTTAGCGATGTCTTACGAGATCAAATTTTAAGGCAGCTCCCCAGCGTCCTGGAGGACGTTAAAACTGAAATTAAGCAATGCGAACACAAGCTGGCCAGGCTTAGAGCTTCGAGGCCTACCGTCTCAGAACAACGAAGACACCTACTCAAAGTAAGTATAGGGTCCTCGACCCTATTGAAAGCCGCCATTGACGGTATCTACACGGATGTCTTCTTTACTAATATCAAGCTGCGCGAGCGGGCTGTTGTGCAGAACACCTTATCCGACTTTGCCGAGCAGATGCGTATAGAAGGTTACTCGAGAATTATTCGAGAAGGCCCAGGTCCCCACGAAGACAACAATCGGTGTGTCTCCCGGTCAGAATACATCGAGGAGGTAAAGGCTCTCATGAAAGAAAGCCGGGGACGAGAGCTCCCAGGCACGTATAACCCTCTCATTGTGGCCGAGCTCTTCAGCAGGCAATGCAAACCCTGGCAGAGCCTAGCATATGATCTCTCGGAGCGCGTCCTCAGCTCTGCCTACATAAGTGTCAAGTCTGTCCTTTGGTATGTTGCAGATGAACGAACAGCCGGGTCGCTTTTCCGTGAGGTTGTTGGCCCATCGATGGAGGGTCTAAAACTGAGCTTAGCCGCAAAGATAGATGAAATCCTAGAGCCACATCTGTCGGGACATCCCATCACTTACAACCACTACTTAACTGAAAATATGCAGAAGGCGCAGGTTGCCCGCCATCGACGTGAGCTGGAGAAACGCTTGAAGGTCTTCTTTAAGAAGGACGAGCTGGTTATTGGTGCTACCAATCATTGGTTCGATATGAAGGCTTTGGTAGAGACTCTTGTGTCCTCCACCGAGCCCGTTATGGACAAATTTTCTTGCTCCATGGCGACTAACATGATGGAAGCGTACTGCAAGATTAGTGGCTCTTTACTCTAGTCTATGATGCAACTAAATAAAGTCAGGTCGCTCTGAAGAAGTTCATCGATGATTTGAGCATCCTTGCTATTGAAAGATGTTTGATCCAGAAGTTACCAAATCTTCTCTCCCCAGATCTTATCTGTGACCTCACCGATGCGGGAGTCCAACGCATTGCGGGTGAAAGCAATGAGTCGACAGCACAAAGGATGCTTGCGACGGAGAAGCTCCGAGTATTGGATATCGGTATGGCTGATTTGAAGCGATTGAAGAGGTATAACCCTTCAATATTGGACTCGCAGGTGTGTATACTGGTGATTTCTGTTACTTTTCAGACTAATTCAGATCTCGTAGGAACACCCATTTGGAGGCACGGATCCTGCTGCAGCGTACGACGAGATCGTTCAAGAAGGATGTACCGGGCATCCCGACATGTCAGCTGATTCAGATGTAGACTTGGAGACTAATTTGTGTCCTGATAGCCAAGAAATGTGCGCGTTAGGAGTGCCTCCAGTCCCTCTGGAAGGTTCAGAACTTGTGCCGGTAGATGGTCTGAAATCGCCAGATGTCCCTGCTACGAAGGCCAACAAGAAAGGCCGAAAGAAGGTGACCGGTTATAAATGAACGGTTGAGCTGTTGGCTACACGGTCAAGAGTAAGATGTCTAAAAATCTGAGAATCAGGAGCAAGGCTCCATAAAAGCAATTCTTGTTATACGAAAGAGATAAATTTCCAATGTTGACCCGAATCCTATCCATCTTCCCCTACCCTAGCTTCCACTCCTTCGCACACCGTCTGTGTCAAAGACCATAGCTCTTAAATTGCCTCTAGCAATTTGCGTATTCAGAAAATCTAGAGTTCACTAATATTTCAAGGAGCAAAATTATAGCCGTCCTTTCTAATGTTCGTATCGTAGAAGTTGGATCCTACGAAGATACTACGGCTAAGGTCATGGTTATAGATTAACCCCCTCACTCCTCATCATTCCTCTTAGCCTCGTCATCCCCACTCGCATCTTCGGCACCAGGAACAGCGCCACCAGCAGCAGGAATGACGCCAGCAGCACGCAATCCAGCAGGCGGCACGGCCACAATTACAGCCCGTGGTCTGCTCTGGATAGACTGCGTCGTGGTAGGGGGGCTATACGCCGCAGCAACTGAGCGATCTAGCAGGAGCAGGTTCGAACGCGAGTTGGGGGAGAGATGGTAGCGCCAAGATGTCGGAAGAATTTGCGCAGCCGATCACCCACCGCCAACTGGGCTTCCTCTATCATCTGCTATTGTGCAATGCTCACACGGTGAGCTTAAGGAAGGATCCAATAAGTTTGCTCCATTGGGCGGCCTTTGGCTCCCTGGCGCCTACCAGCCTAAATCCACAGGCGACCTGACAGATTGGTATGAGCTTTTACCACAGGTAAGGAAGTGTCATGTTTGCTCCCAGTGTGCCTACCACAGGTAGGCGATCCCTTTGCTCCCTGGCGTGCCCCAGGCCTAAATCCAGGCGACCTGACAGGTAGGTAGAAGAGCTTTTGCCACAGGCAAGGAAGGTTCTTATATTTACTCCCTCGTAGTACTGCACCACAGGTACAGCACCGAAATTGCGCCCACAGGACTAGCAAATAACCGCTGCTACGGGAGAGTAGACACAGGCAGCTGAAAAGGCAGCCGGGTTCATAACCTGTTGAACAACGTGTTGGCAACGTGATTATGGCTATCTGCATAGTACTCTTAGGAGGTAAGAGCAAGGAGTTGAAAACTCTGTCCACATGGACCATGCCAAGACGCTAGCATGGATGGGGCTAGATGCCCATCTCTAACAATGGTACTAGGAACCTCCTGATGTATTAATATTACATGAAGAAGAGCATTACCTCGAGCATAGATAACATAGTATCCTAGTAGGATAGCTAGTATAATAAGAATCCCTAGAACCTTTCTATACCCTTTGTTCGACCCCTCGGCGCCCTGAAAGTACTTTACGCTTCGCCAAGCACAGGTCATGGAATGTAGCCTATCCTATAGGGCTGGACTAATCCCATATGGTTAGCTCCTGCTTCTTCCACCAATAGGAACTCACTGTCCCTAGACCATGGCAACATCAACAGGAATCTGAGTATCGTGAGGACATTCCGGGTTACTGCGAGACCAGTCTGCTATATTATCTCATCTGCGTTGGTGGCGCCTTCGGCCATCCGGTGTATTGCCCGGGCCCACACGCCTTAGACAGTAGGATCTTGGCAGAGAAAATCGCATAATTAGCCTAGCCCATACACCAAATAATTCTTGACCAAGTAACTCTGATGGATAAATACTTCAATTCTTTGATGTTTTGACAAGCTAAAAGGCGCCTACTAAGCGGCCTGCCTCCAATAGTATGTCTGCAGCAGCAGAGCTTCCCAGCCAACGACCTAGCCAGCGTGCTGTTGTGGCAGCAGAGGCTGAAATTCCCCATCAAGTAGCTGGTCTCACCTCATCGCCAGGAGCTGCAGCAGTGGCAAGAACATGAGTCTCGTATACCTCCACCTACCCAACCATCTTCGCCAAGGTTGGTAACGTCCGTCCCTATGTCGCGAGCCACCCGGCATCGCGAGCCGAATTGATGAATTAGACCTATGAAGTCTCCCCTCCGCATATCTATGAAGATATGGTCGATATGTCACTGTTCTACAGCCATTTCTCCTCCAGGACATCTATCTGCAACGAAAATTACCGCGTTGTTATTCATACTGTCAATCGTTTCGTTGACGCCATCGATTGCCGCTTCAGCTGTTCCCCCCTGCCAAATCATGACCAACCATATATCTTTGGTTTGCGGAACCATGATATGTGAGTTTCATGAAGAAAGAATATAGCCAAGCTATGAAGGCAATCTCGATGTACATCTGCATTTCCTTCATTCCCTGCAAGTCCAATGATTTGGCCTATCCTGGACCCTTGTGACGTTTGTAGCTAAAAATTACGCTGGCTACGAACCTCCTGTCTTTTTACAGGAGAGCCAATCGATCTCAATTCAACGCAGTCATAACGGAGTCGAGACGTTGCGTGGCGGTGAAGCTATTGTGCAGAGATTTTCATGCGCCCGGCAGCAATACCCACCTCGACCCAGATTACTACCGATACTTGCGGAGGATTCATCGTGTTAAGAGTTAGAAGGCATACTGGGGAACGGACCTTGGCTATCCTGTGGCAAACGTGACCACAGCGGCGGGGTCGGTGAGCACGCGCAGCCAGGCGTAGTGACCCTGGGGCTGCGGTGCAATAGTACGGGCCTCGTCCACTCGTATTTTCCGGCTTGCTGGAGGGATGCAAAAGCGTCCGTTTTCTCTTGCGGACAATCGCTCTCGAGCGGTACCGACAATACGACGCGACGACTAACACCATCGACTATACGTGGAGGATCATCAGATCAAGAGTCAGAAGGCATACTGGTAGCACTAGGCGTAATGGCCCTAGGGCTACGACAGGATCATACGGGCCTCGCCCACCCGTATCTTCCGGTTTGACCAGCGGGATGAGCACCCATCCGATTTCTCTCGCGGGTGATCGCTCTCGTGCGGCGGCGACGGTACGACGCGGCGACTGCAGAACTGCACACTATATCCTCCAATGCCATGTCACAGGCACACGCTAGGCCACGGACACGACCCTCCTACGATAAGATTTACCTCTACTGACCCCCAATAACTCTCTGAGATCGTCAAGCAAGAATCGGAAGAACACACAGGAATAGACGCGCTCAGGCGCACAAGATTACATGGGTTGGCGAGGATATGCATACAGGGTTGATGGCAAGGATGGATATGGTCTAAAGGCATTGACATACAATTTATAGGATGTATACAGGAACAGCATAGCATTGTTATAAGTATAGATCCTGGTGGAACAGCAAAGCCGGCGCGTCCTGGGTTCACACATATTGTCAATCGTCACAGATAAGCGGGAGTTTTCACCCGGGGAGGCAGGTTTGCCCTCCTCTCACGGTTTCTTCTGCGGCAGCATATGGTACGTTTCGGCGGTTGGATCCATATACTGTTCGTCAAGAACAGCGTTACAGACCTCCCTTATTAGCAAAAATAGATGCTAGAGTAGGTGTATAAATCAATCAATCAATCAACTGATTATATAGATCAGAGGTTGTTCAGGAACGAATGCACGAGGAATTGATTTGGCAGTCAATAAGGATCAGCCGGAAGTGAAGAAGGATATGGAGCCTACGGGCAGCCAGATTGGATTGTCCTCACGATACTCAGATTCCCATCTATTGTGCAAAGGACAGCCCAGCTACGACGAATATGAGGAAGCCAAACGACTTGTAGATCGAAGGGTCAAACAGCGAAAAAGGGAGCTCCTGAAACAGACGGAGAGGGGATACGACGTCGCGGCGCCGGTAGGATATTTCCATACCGTGGAATGCAGATTCTCGATGTCACACGCAAATTCTGCTAATCTTTTACAGCAGTATCTACAACGTCTCGCTACATAAGGCTGCTTGGAAATGAGCGAGGCTGAGCATTCGCCGGCCCGGCATGACTCCTCCATCCTCTCGTAACCTCCGTACTATCATCTACCGCATTCTTCGGCGTCTATCGCGTCTCACCACAAAGTCCTGCATCGACTCTTGGGTTTTCTTTATATCCTTCGCAATCTATCCCTGTACAGCACACAGTCATCTCCAGAGCTTTCTCTGCCCATTCACAAGCCTTCACCAAATTGCCAATGCTGGCGCTGAAACTTGCCGCTTCTCGGATACTGTAGCTGTCAGCTTCTCCTTCTTCATCCGAGCTGTGGTACCAGAGCCCAACA
>JAABUX010001326.1_pt1 | contig 37844 bp, 40 predicted proteins | sample 5561851 | NCBI WGS metagenome assembly JAABUX01 (sample SAMN10711883, study PRJNA513361) | rock metagenome | isolation source: Antarctica rocks | place: Antarctica: Victoria Land, Richard Nunatak red sandstone | collected 2016-01-03 | reverse complement strand
CATGAACGAAATACGATGATACTGGAGAGCCTAGTGCATCGAAAGGGTGCATGCTAGGTTCGGAGGAGGGAAGTCGAAAAAGTGTCAGGAATGGTAACTCGTCGGCTTCCTATCCTACAAGGTGCATGTCACCGAGAGTTGTGATGACGACGCTCCTCATCTGGTGACTGATGTGCATACCACGCCTGCGACCACATCGGATTTTGAGATGCTTCCACCCATCCAAGCCACCCTTGCTCAACAGCAAACTCTCCCGCGAGAGCATTTCGTCGATGCAGGATATGTGACCACTAGCCATCTCATCACGAGTCAAGCTCAGCATGGAGTGAAGCTCATTGGACCTGTCGCGCCTGATACGAGTTGGCAAGCCCAAGCAGGAGCAGGATTTGAAATTGCCAATTTTACTCTTGATTGGCACGCTCAACGCGCTGTCTGTCCTCAAGGATGTCAAAGTTGTCTGTGGATGGAACGCATAGATCGACACCAGCAGGCAGTAGCCCATATCAAATTTGCGAAGCAAGATTGCTTGGCGTGTCCTGTGCGAATGCACTGTACTCATTCATCCAAGGAACCACGAAATCTCATGATCCGCCAAGACCGAGCGTACCAGGTCTTACAAGAGGCGCGACAACGACAAAAAACACAGGAGTTCAAAGACCTGTATGCTACTCGCGCAGGGATTGAAGGGACCATTTCTCAGGAGGTGAGAGCATTTGGAGCACGCCGATGTCGTTATGTGGGAGAAGCGAAAGCTCATTTTCAACAACTGATGACTGCTGTCGCGGTCAATAGTGTTCGGTTGGCTGCATGGATTGCTGAGCAACCACGAGGGCAAACCCGCCACTCTCGCTTTGCGGTTCTCGCACCAGCTTCGTAGCTCCATACCTTGTTGATGAGGCTTTTGATTTCGCCGACAGAATCCTGTCAAGACACAAAACGAGGTTTGGATAAGAGCTACTTTCCTCCTTTTCACTCCTGTGTTCTCAACGCCGTTCGCTCAGACCTTGTGAAAATACACTTCGGCTGGCGTCTGGTCATTGAGTGCTTGATGCAGACGTTCGTGATTATAAAACGTGAGATAGCGAGTTAACGCTTGACGCGCCTCTCGTGGCGAGAGGTCCTCATGAAGATAGACTGCCTCATACTTTACGGTACGCCACAAGTAGGGTAGGCACCCGGCGAGGTACAGGTTTGTCCTTTTCCGAATGTCGGGTAAGGAGGCGGCGTTACCATCGCCTCCTCCCCTAAGAACTGCTCGGGAAACTTTCGCTTCAAGCAGCTCAAGCCTTTCAAATGCCCCTTTCAGGACACGGTTCCACTTCGGAGTTTCCTTGGCTATGAAGCTGTTGATGACAGGTAGGATGTAGCAGCACTCGGTTCTCTAGCTGATCGCCGCCCCCTTTGGACCGCCAGACTTTGTGGTGGTTGTGCCACCCTGTCAGCTTGGTGATCCGTTGATGACAACGAGGACAGAGTCCTTTTTGCTGTTTCCAGAGGGCAAGTAATTGCCTTTTCCCTCGGAGTGTGTCTTCCATTTTCACACCAAGGCGTTTCTCGAAGTACACTTCCCATGCTGGGTCAAAGGGATTAGCTGCTCCCTGGAGCTTGACATGCCGCTTGATGGGCGTTTGTGCTGCTCGGAAGAGTCGGACGGTTTCCAACGCGCCGTCTCGTCCAATGACGAGCCCGGAAAAGACCCAATTGCGCTCCTCATGGGCATGGAAGTACTTCTCCTTGATCCATCGTCGAGGTTTGTTATTGTGTCTTTTTCTGGCCCACTGCCACAACATCTCAAAAATGGCATTATCGACATCTTGAAAGGTTTCCTTGCTCACGACGTGCTGGTGATAGCGCGCCCATCCGCTCATTCGCGGATTGAGCTGCAAGATCAGGTGTCCAGCCGTCGCGCCTTGGTTTTCCTTGACTACTTTGCGGATTTTTTCTAGGAACGTTTTCACGTTTTTCTTCGACGGTTTGATGATGAGCTTTCCGCCATACTTGCGTACGTTTTGCCCAAGGAAATCAAATCCGTCGGCAATGTGCGTGATGAGGGTTTTCTCGGCTGAGAGTGCTAACCCTCGTTCTCTCATGAACGCCTCCACCAAAGGCTTCACTTCATTTTCCAGTAACTCTTTTGAGCTGCCAGTGATGATGAAATCGTCCGCAAATCTCACCAGATTGATTTTTGCTTTCCTGTGTTGGTGGTAGCTAGGACGAAGTGTCCGTAGCTTGTTTTCCAATCCATCTAACGTTAGGTTGGCAAGCGCGGGTGAAATTGGACCACCTTGCGGTGTCCCTTCTTCGGTCTGATGAAAGACGTGTTTGTCGATATATCCCGCCTTGAGCCACTTGTGGAGGATGGCTTTGTCCATGGGGATGTGGGCCTCCAACCATTGATGACTGATTCCATCAAACGAGCCTACAACTGAATACCCTATTCAAGAACCCAGATGAACAAGATCCAACAGAAGTTGAAGTCGTTGATCCCACTCATCCACTGTTTGGACGTCGTTTCCCACTCGTCTCCGTGAGTTCCCCTTTGCACGGACCTGGGCATGTGTTGGTCTCCTTTCGAGGATATATGACCTTGCAATTGCCTGTGACCTCAACTACACTGGCAGTATCTCGGCCCGTCATCTCCACCAAACTTACCTACACTGCCGTCAAGGAGTTCGTGACCATCGCCGAGGATTGCGAGGCGCTCAATGCCCTCCCACCCAAATCAGATCTGGAAGCGTCTTCCCCCAGAGCTACAACATCAGATCACCGACGAACTCTCATCGATCCTGCAGGAGGTACTCAATGAGCAGATCCGAACTGGTGAGCCAAACGCACCTACAGCGCAAGGCACTCATCTACATCCGACAATCAACTCCCCATCAAGTCCTCTCCAACCAGGAAAGCCTGCGCCTGCAGTACGCGCTGCTGCAGCGAGCCATCGATCTGGGCTGGAGGTCGGAGGACATTGAAATTATTGATGCTGACCTGGGAATGACCGGAGCCAGTGCTTCTCATCGAGTTGGTTTCCAAGAGGTTGTGACCAAAGTAACGCTCGGCCAGGTCGGCATCATCCTTTCGGTCGACGTCACCCGCCTTTCTCGTAACTGTTCGGATTGGTATCCCTTGTTGGATGTCTGTGGCTATCGAGACTGCCTCATTGCGGATCGAGATGGTATCTATGATCCTGGTTGTGCCAATGGGCGCATGCTTTTGGGTCTCAAAGGGCAATTATCCGAGTTGGAATTGCATACCATCAAAGCCCGCATGACCGCAGGATTACTCAACAAAGCACAGCGAGGTGAATTAGCGCTCTCGTTGCCGATTGGTCTGGTGTGCGATGCCATTGGCAAAGTCCACAAAGATCCCAATCGTGAGGTCCAAGATCGTCTTGATCTCATCTTTACGACGTTTCTGCGGGTCAGGTCAGCCAGCAAAGTCCTGCAGTTTCTCAATACCCATGATCTCTGCTTACCACGACGTGATCGCTTTGGCGATGTGATCTGGAAAAAACCCACGGTGGCGGCTATTTTGCAAATCTTGAAAAATCCTGCCTACGCTGGAGCCTTTGTCTATGGAAAAACCCGCTCCATTCGCAAAGATCCTGCCTCCCCTCACACTCAAGAAGTCCGCCTCCCCATGGACCAATGGAAGATTCGGATCAATGACGTCTCTCCTGCCTACATTGCGTGGGAGACCTTTGAACAGATCCAGCAGATGCTCTTGGACAATTATGCAGCCTACGATCGCAACAAATCGCGTGGAGTTCCACGTGATGGAGCGGCTCTCCTGCACGGGATAGTCTACTGTGGAGAGTGTGGGCACAAAATGGTCGTGCAATACAAAAATGGCACACGCTACCTCTGTAACTATCTCCGTCAGCAATATCATGTCCCTGTCTGCCAATACATTCACGCCGACCCGGTTGATATGCAAGTGGTAGAAGCCTTTTTCCAGGCTCTTTCCTCGGTGGAGTTAGATGTCTATACTGCCGCTGTCGTCAGCCAGGAAGCTACCGCTCACCAGGTCACCCATGCTCATCAACAGCACCTGGAGCGTCTCCGCTATGAAGCGACGCTGGCGGGGCGTCAGTTTCACCGTGTTGATCCTGACAATCGTCTGGTGGCGGCTGAGCTCGAGAAGCGGTGGGAAGGGGCCTTGGCCCAACTCAAACACGCAGAAGAGGCGGAGGCGACACGTACCGCCACTCCTTCATCGTTGCTTGCTCTCAGTTCGGAGCTTCAGAGGCTGTGTGGAAAGGTCTAAGAGCTATTCTGAGCCAATCGTCGCAGCATGATGTGGATCATGGCAAGGTAGATCCAGGCTTCTTCACTGCTGGGGAGCAGTTCGTAGTCCTTAGCCAATCGGCGCCAGGTGGAGAGCCAGGCGAACGTTCTCTCGACGACCCAGCGACGCGGAAGGACATGGAACCCCTTGGGCCGGATCTTCTCCCAATCCACTTCAGCCCTTTGCGGGGTCCAGACGCCTCGTAAGCCACTCCAGGGGTGCTCGACAATCTCGGCCTGCCAGTCCAGTGTGGCCTTGACCCACTCGACAAAGCCGCCTTTGTTGTATCCGCTATCAGCCCAGATCAGCTTGAGCCGCGGAAAGCGCTCTCTGAGCGGCGAGAGCAGGTCTTTGCCCCCATTGTGGTCCTGAAGACTGGCTTCGTGCACGAACTGGTGCAGGATCAAACCGTTGGTATCCACCAGGATATGGCGCTTGCGACCTTTGACCTTCTTGCCGCCATCGTAGCCGCGCTGCCCCCTTTTTGGCTCGTTTTCACGGATTGACTGTCGATAATTGCCGCGCTAGGCGTCGGCTCACGGCCCTGCTTCACTCGCACCTGCTCGCGCAGCACTGTATGGATGCGCTCCCACGTGCCATCGTTGCGCCATGTGCGGAAGTAGGTCCAGACCGTCGACCACGGCGGGAACTCATGCGGCAGGGCACGCCATTGACAGCCCGTGCGATCCACGTAGAAGATGGCATTGATCACTGCACGCATCTCGACGCTTCGAGGACGTCCCCCTGGCTTAGCAGGCGGGATGAGCGGCTCCAAGATGGCCCACTCCTGATCGGTCAGGTCACTGGGGTAGCACTGGGGTGACCGCTCACGGTTTGCCTTCGCAGGCAACGGCTGCTCCCTCCGCTCCCGGACGGGAACCCTGTCGGCTTGAGCGCGTCTGCTCTCAGGGGTCGGAGCAGAACTGGCACGAGCATCCACCTGCTGCCAGCCGTGCCGTGCCAACAAGCGATAGAGCGTACTGGGCGCAACCGTCTGCTTCGTCTTCTCCTCATATGCCTGCTGAATCTCGCTTGCCGTTGTCATCTCTCCTCGAACAGCGCGTGCCACGAACGGCTGGAGAAAGAGCTGTTCTTGCTCCAAGGTGAGGTAGTGGTGACGACGCCCACCTTTCCCAGGCGTGTCGATGGCAGCTACTCCCTCTTGATTGTAGGTGGCAATCACACGGTGGACGGTCGAGAGCGAGACACCAACCGTTCTTGCAATGTCCTCGGCTTTGCGAGGAGCCGTCAGAGCTTGAGAGATGATCTCCCAACGCTGGCGACGCCAGGGGTGCTCTTCCCCTCGCATTCGCTCTTGGATTGCCTCTTCAGACAGATGCCTAGCGGCACGGGTAATCCGGTTTCCCATCCGGCTGACCTCCTTTCCTTCAAGACCTCCTTTCTAGAATATCACAGTGAATGCGTATGGATGAGAATCTTTCCACACAGTCTCTAACATATACAATGAATAAATAGATACTCCTCAGGAGTGCATTGGCTTTCTGCTCGTGTTCCTCTTATAGCGTTGCGACGTTTTAGCGCACCTGACGATTCTCTCATGATAGCGGGACTGGTGCTTTTCCTCCCGATCTTCTTCTCTCAACTGGTCTTTCAGCTGGTGAACCTTTTGAATATCTCAAGCTGCTTCTCAAGCTCAGCCGCTTGGCGATCTCTCCCCGTTTCCTTCAAAAACTGGAGGTAGTTCTCAGCAATTCGGAGTGTACCAGCAGGTTTGAAATGAAACTTTCCGCCAGCTAGTTGAAGAGCTCGCTCATACAATAGTTCAGTGATGTCATACTCTTTTCGCAGATGATAGAAGCGTGCAAGGTTGCCTGTACAATACATGGTCATCAGATCCTCATCCCCTCGCATTTTCGCGGCACTTTCGAGTGCATACCAGAGAAGCTCGCCTGCTTCCTCGTATTTCTCCTGCTCTAAGAGCGTATCCGCGAGTCTCGTAGAAGCCGCGATAACATCTTTTCCAATCGGTTCTCCTCTATCATCAAGCAGATTCAAAAATGTTCGCATTTGTTTCTTGTGCAGGGCAACCTGCTCGAACGAAGCTGCACTAGGTGCGTTTGGCACTTCGGACGAGCGTTTTACACGCAGCTTGCGTTCCCAGATCGCGAGAGCCTGTTTATAGTAATTTTCGGCTTCTTCATATCGTCCCTGAGAAAAAGCGGTGACAGAAAGCCCGGCCAGCGTGATTGCTCTATCGGGATGTTCATCGTGCAATGATTGTGTATGGATAGCTAGGGCTCTTTGGCGAAACCGTTCTGCCTTTGCCAGATCCTGATGAGATGCATAATAGATCGCCAGCTCGTTCAACACATCCGCCACCCTCGGGTGTTCGGGACCATAGGTCTGCTCGTAGCTTCGAAGTGCCTCAAAGTAGAGTGTTTCCGCTTCCGTCGAACGACCTTGATGGTCGTATATTTTTGCCAGGCTCACGAGCATATCCGTCGTCGGAATATTCAGATCAGAGGGCGCGGACTTGTAGATTGCGCTAGCGCGTCGTAGAAGCGGTTCAGCTTGATCGAACATTTCCCGCTTCATATAAATAGCGGCCTGATGATGGAGGCAAAGGGCCGTCATCACATGTTCGCGGCCAAAGTGTTTTTCGCTTTCGGAGAGGAGGTGTTTACTCAATACTTCCGCCTCCAGAAGATTGCCATGGTCTATCTTTAACAGGACTAGGCTGGTCAAACACACATAGGTATCCTCTGCGCTGGCCTCTGGCAGGTTGCGAAACATCGTCAATGCCCTGGAACATAGTGTCTCGGCCTGAGTATAGTATTCATCGAGATACAGATACCACCCAGCCGCGCAAAGAATGCGTGCGGCCTCTAAAAAGCGAAAATCCCAGCTATCGACGAGTTGCACACACGCCTGGCTCTGGAGAGCGTACCGTTGCTGCGGCTGATCCACTATTGCGTCGAACGGAATACGGCCACTTACCGCCTTTACAACGCGCTCTGCCCACATACGTTGTGTCTCTTGATCCATCGTGTCGATCAGCACTGCCTGTACCAGTCGGTGAATCCTCAGCGTCTTATGCTGGGGATTGCGCTCCAGCAAGGAATACCGCAGAAGCGTTGTCATAATGTGATCCAGAGAAGTAATGCCGAGCGAAAGTTCCCGAAAGGCTGGCCCCAGCTCTTTGCTCCCGTTAGCAAAGAGCTCTTCTGGAATGGCATCGGGGTAAAGGAATGCACAAGCATGCAATACATCTGCTGCCGCCGTGCTCGCTTGTTCGACTTTCCCAAAAGAAAGGGCCCAGGTTGTCGCAACTGATGCAGGGTAGTCTGCACTCAAATCGCCACGGTACTTGAGGAGTTCGGCTCGTGTCCTTTCGTACTGCTCCAGATACCCGCGGAAACCACAGCCAGTTTCCTGAATATAGGCTCCTGCCTGATCCAGTGCCAGCGGAAGACCGCCCAGGGTTTGCGAAAGCCGCCTGGCCATTTCAAACTCATCTTCTCTTATTTCGCCTGGATCAGCACTCAAGGCGAGCATATTCGCTCGACGCAAGAGAAGGAGAGCGCCTTCATCTGCCTGCATATCCTGGATTGCAATTTTTGGAAATGTGCCGGTAATTTGCGTTCGTGTCGTCACGAGGATATGGCCTCTTCTCGCCGGGGGAAGGAGTCCCTTGAGTATATCCATGCTTTCAATATTGTCGATGACCAGGAGCCATTTGCTCTGCTCCCGCATCCACCACCTGAGTCCGTTGAGAATGGACTGCTGTTCCTTGAGCCTGCTTTCGGGCAATTTGAGGAGTTTTGCAAGCGTGCGAAGATCGCCAACCAGCACTTCGGGCGAGTCCGCACGGACCCAGAGAACTGCCTTATAGTCCTGCCTGTACTGGTAACAATACTTCACGGCAACCTGGGTTTTACCGATGCCACCAAGACCGCTCAGCGTCTGGGTGACGACCACCGCATCCTGTGAAAGGAGAGTAGTGTGTAATTGGTGGAGAATCTCTTCTCGTCCGGTAAAAAAAGGATTCTCGTCGTAGGGAACATTCCAGATTTCGGGAAATGGTAATTCTTTCTGGCTCAGTGGCCGAGGCTGCTCATCAATAACAGGCTCCTCGATCTCTTGATCCAGCCCCAGCTCAGCGGTACTCATTCCAAAAAGTTCACAAAGCTTTTGACGAGCATACGGAGAAGGAGTGTCTACACCGCGTTCCCATTTCCCCACGGAATCGGGTTGCATGTCAATCCTTGTTGCTACATACACCTGTGTCCAATTACGGCGTTCGCGTTCGCGTCTTAGTTTAATATTTGGTCTAGGTTGCTTTGTGTTGTCCATAAGCTGCTCTTTGTACTTGTCCCCATCTTGCCGCTATACCAGTTTGTCAATGGCTGTACAGACATTATGTTCACTGCCTATATTACGCGCAAACAGGCAAATTGAGCAAGTTTTTCGCGGGACGGGAAAAGGACGTGTAAAAGACGGGTCGGGGGCGTGTGGCCTTTCGATTCTTGTTCTATTCTAGAAAACGACCTGGATGGGCAGATAGGGATGCCTCAAAAATCCTCTCTGGCGACCAGGCAATGTTGAAAGCTATCCATTGTGTTGATCTACTTTACTGTGAAGGAAAAAGGGCAGAGTATGCAAGCATTCTGTGCAGGATTCGATCCCGGCAACAGCGAAACGTCCCTGGTCGTTGCGACTCCAGAAGGTCAACAGTCGCGATTGACACTTCCGAGTTATGTAGGCAGAGGCTCATCTCATGAGTTGAAGCGTTTCCGGCAAATGAAATCGGTACAGGCGGCTGATGTGTTTCAGCCCGGAGAATATGTTCTCTTGTGTCCGAAGATTGCCCATACCGAGTACTTTATCGGCACTCTCGCCATGGATCAGAGTCGCGCAGCGACCTCGGCTCGTGGGGACATCAATCGCTATTGGAGTCCATTTGTGTTGCTCTTGCTCCTGGCAGCGTCGGGTGCGCTCATTCCTGACGCAGAGTTCGAGATTTCGCTTGTGACGGGTATCCCCATCGAAACGTACAGCGATCAGAATCGCCGCAAGGTTCGCAATGCACTGGAGGGAGAGCACCGTTTTACTTTGAATGGGCGCGAACGCCTGGCTGCGGTCTCTGTCGAAACGGTCATTATGGAGGGTGCTGGAGCCATGATCGCCTGTGGCGACGAACGCCCGATTCGGCAAGCGGTCATTGACATTGGAGGCCGAACCACCGATTTGTATACCGCCGATGGACAAATGCCTCTGATCCCCCTCTGCAAAGGGACTGCTCTCGGCGTAGAACTGGCCGCAGAGATGCTTAACCGCACGTTCGAGGAGTATGCAGGCCGTGACCTGACCCTCCAGGAAATGCGCCAGATCTTGCGGGCTGCTGTCGGAAACGGGCAGTGCCCACCCATCTACGCGAATGGTCAAGAAATCAGCTCAATTGACCTCCGTCTTTGGACGGAGGATGCGCTGAGAAGTGTTGGTCGCGATATCACGACATTCCTCGCGCAAACCTGGGCGAGCGGTGAGTTAGGAGCCGTCGCGACCGATCTGGCAAAGGTGCTGCTCGTTGGTGGTGGGGCCTATGCCTTTTACCGCGACATCGTCAGGCTCATTCCTCACGTCACCGTGCCATCGCAACCCGAACTTGCCAATGCCTTGGGATATGCGGAACTAGCCCGTCATTTGCAGTCACGCTAGGGGGAACAGGAATGTCGCGCAACGTGGAAGAGAACGTCTATGTCACCATCGCTTTCTCACGGGATTCCGCAACGTGGAAAGATCTGCGGCACGAAGCGACGGACCTGGACATTTCGGTGGCACATTTGATCAAGGTCCTCCTGGCGGATCGCGCTCTTGCCTTACAAGGGCATGGCAAGCACCTCTGGTTTCCACGAGGAGGAGTGCAAGGGCAATCCATCACAGCATCGGCACCACAACCAGAGCCCGTCTCACCATCAGAAGAGAAGACATCTAGGCGGTCTGCTGCCGCGTCCGCCGCACTGTATTGGAATGAGTAGTTTTTCTTAAACGCCACTCCGTTTGCAAAACGGATGAGGAGAAGCACACATGGCAGAACACTCAGAACGCCCGGATCTCGGCCCACGCTACACACCCGAGGACGCGAGAATGCTGCGCTGGCTCGGAGAACAGGGCGGCGCACAATTTACCCAGATGCAACAAGTGGGTGCCCGCTGCAGCCTCTATCCACAAAGGCTGGCCAACCCGGCACAGCTTTCGCTACCACGCATGCGCAAGAAAAAGGATAAATGGTTGAAAGCCGGATTCATTGCCTATAAAACCCATCTGACAAATGAAAGGGGATGGCTGTGGCTCACACGTCTCGGTCAGGAATATGTCGGCTTAGGCGACCTACGTTACTACGAACCCAAGGTGGAATCACTCCGGCATCTGTACTACGTCAATCAGGCCCGACTCTATATCGAGCTGCAACGACCTGAAGACGTGTGGAAATCAGAGCGCTTGCTCCGCTATGAGCAACCCGCGTTTTCGGCTGGAAAGAAGGCTCCGCATATTCCCGATGCACTTCTGCAAAAGCCTAACGGGGAAACAATAGCAATTGAGGTTGAGCTTACCCTGAAAAAGCGCGAGCGTATCCTGGCAACTCTCGATGAACTGTCCAACACGTATCACCGAATTTGGTACTTTGTCGCCCGGCCAGCCTGGGCAACCGTCGAGGCGGTCCAGGCTCAATTGTCTGAACGACAGCGCAAAAGCATTCAAATGCTTTCTGTTGAAGAAAAGCTTCAGTAAGAGAAGGGAGTTTTTTATGCAAAATATACCCGAACGCTATCGCAGCGGCCTCCCTCCTTGGCTGGTCCTGGTGTTAGCGATAGGTAGTTTGCTTATCTTTCCGTGTGTTTTTGCTGCCTTACTGGCTCGCTGGCTTCCGCATACGCTCGCGGGGCGGCGTCTCTTCTGGTTATACCTGGCCGTCCTCAGTACGCTGAGTGCAGGAGGGTTTCTCCTGCTGGCTCATCCCTGGAATGCCGTGCAAGAGCAACTTCTCCTGCTGGTTCGGGAAATCATTCGTGAGGCGAAGACCACAACCTGGGATGTGTCTCGCCTGTGGACGGATGTGCGCCCATTCTGGGTAGAGAGCTTCCCGTTTGCGCCGCTCTCAGCCTGTCTCTCACATCTGCTGGCACCGCAAAACGCGCGCAAACGTCTGCTTACCGCTGATGGGCAGCGCACTCAGGCCCTGGTTGTCGCCAGCAAACGTGCGCAACGACGAGCTAAGCGAGGAGGCATACCGGATCAGATCGAGCGGCAAGTGGTGTTGGGTCTCGCCATTGGAACAGGCCTGCCTGACTGGGTGAAAAAGCACTTCGTCATTCTGCCAACAGACGAACTGGGCAAGCATGGCGTCGTGATTGGCAGTAGTGGCAGTGGCAAAAGCCAGACGCTGTTGCGTATCGCGTTGCTGGTCGCGCGGGTACTCTGTTGGCAGGTCATTGTGGTGGATGGAAAAGGAGATGAAGACGTTGCGGCTCACTTTGTGGCAGCAATGAAGGACGCTGGCATTCAACGTGTCAAACAGTTTCCTGTTGAGGCATATAACGGCTGGGTTGGCACGCCCAAGGCGGTCCTGAGCCGTTTACTGGCGGTCGAAGAGTTCAGCGACACACACTACCGCGCCATCGCGGAAAATGTGCTGCGCCTTGCGCTGACAGCTCCTGGCAAACCCGTACAAACCAGTACGGAACTGCTTGCGCGTTTGAACCTCACCAACAGATATCTTCTGGGCCTCTACGCAGGGCGTGCCGAAGAAGAAGCCTACCTGGAATACCTTGGGAAAAAAGATCCACTGGGGGTCTATAACCGCTACGCTGCCTTGCTCAACACCCTGGATGGACAGCTCGACGGTGCCTGGTCCTACGACGATGTTGACGCCGCCTACATCTCCCTGGATGGCCTCGCGCTTTCTGGGATTGTTTCTGGGTTGGCTCGCTACTTTGTCGAAGATTTCGCCCAGTACGCAGGGCAGCGCAAGCCGAAAGAGCGTCGGGTGCTCTTCATTTTTGATGACCTGGGTGCCGTGGACGCTAACTTGACCAATATGTTTGAACGGGTTCGCGCGCGTGGAGTGAGCGTCTTCGTGTCCGGTCAGAGCGACCGCAGCATTGCCTTCCGGGGGTTGCTCCAGAATGCCGAGCGTATTCTCGCTTCTGCAACAACGATTATTCTGCACACATGCAGCCACCCGCACGAGATTCTCGCCCGCGCCGGAACGCAGACCATCATCGAGGAGTCGTCGCAGGTGTCTGGAGAACAGGAAATAGAGCGCAGTTCTCTGCGGGTGGCCGAAGCCCTCAACGTGCATCCCAACGAGGTGATGCAGTTGCCGGTGGGTGAGGCATATGTCATCGCTCATGGCAAAGCCCAGCGGGTGCGTGTCCTCTCAATCGCTGTGGAACTGCAGATACGGGAGGAAGGTCCCGCTCTGTTTGGTCGGCCTTCTGTTTCACCTGTTACTGGTCAGATAAGTACGGATGTATTCCCAACCGGTCCCATAGAGGATGAAATGAGTATCCCGATGAGTTCGAAGGAACTGCCGTCTGTAGCCGAGAATGGGCAGGACGAAGATCTGTTGCACTAGTACCATAAGGACCCAGCTGGTTGTATCGATACCAGCTGGCAGGAGGAAGGAGCAAGTTACATGTTAAGTGCCCTCAATGAGCAAGACGAAACGGTGATGGCCTGGGAAGCAACCAGAGAAGAAGGTCCGTTTTTCTGCCCGGAGTGTGAGGAAGAAGTAGTCCTCAAAAAGGGGATGGTCGTTATCCACCACTTTGCCCATTACCCAGAGGCAACGTGTTCCTACGGAACCGGGGAGAGTGAGCAGCACCGTCGGGCCAAATATGAGATCTACGAGGCTCTGCGAGTTCACCCATCTGTCAGCCAACTTGCAGTGGAACGGTACCTGAAGGATGTTCGCCCGGATGTCAGTTTCCTCTGGCAGGGAAAATGGAAGGTGGCCATTGAAATGCAAATCAGTGCCATCTCACCCGGCGAGATTGAGCACCGCACACGCTGCTACACTGCAAAGAACATCTGGCTACTCTGGACAACCCCTTATCACAGCAACATCAGCGGGTTGACTTCCTATAACACATCCGTCTGGGAGCGCTATCTGCATGCGCTCTACTTCGGCAAAGTCTATTACTGGTTGGGTGGCGCGAGCTTACTTCCCGTCCGTTTTGAACCTTATGCTCAGGACAGCACGCTTGAACACTATTATGATGAAGACGAGCAGAAGGTGAAATTGCGGTTGAAAGATACCTTTTCTCCTGTGCTCCGGAATCTGGACCTAGGCGAATCGATTGCCATAACGGATCTGCAACCAGTTACGCGGCGGGCAATGCATCTGGGAAAGTTTAGCCTGCCTGACGCACAACTCTGGAGCATTCCGAGCAACCGGAGCAAGACAGCAACACTATCGTAGGACTCACTGCTCGTGCTGGCGAGAGAAACTGGAGGAGCACGGCAATGCTCGAAATGATCCAACCTGTGGGCGATTTGCCTCTGGATGCAATCGCTTTTTGCGACCTGATCGCTCGAATTCTTTATCGTTGTCTCAGAGATCAAGAGACGCGTATGCTTCTCTTTCCCACCGCCTCTGAGCATCATTCGACTGTCTCACCACGAGAGAATGGCCAGGATGTGCGGGAAATGAGCCACACATAAATTTCTTCAACCTTTAAGATACAGACGACAGGTCATACGCACGAATGTACTACTATCAAGCAAAAACAGTTTCCAGAAGACCAGGAGGAGAAGGATGTCCCTACAGCATTTACCAACACCGACAAAGGGGATTGTGGCTGGCTATGTGCGCCGTTCAAGCGAGATGCAAAGCGACAACTATAGCCGCGACGCCCAGATACGAGGTATCACGCAACAGTGTCAGGCACTCGGTCTGCCATCACCGATCATCTACGAAGACGATGAACTCAGTGCGAGAGGGGAGCAGATTGCCCATCGCCCTGCATTTAAAAAGTTGCTCGAAGATATAGAGGCGGGAAAGGTGCAAATCGTCATAGTCCACTCACTTGACCGCTGGGCACGCAACGTCATGGTGACGCTGCAGAGCTTTCGCATCCTTGCCGAAAACCGCACTGCCTTCATTTCCTTATCCGAGCATATCGACTATTCGACGCCAGAAGGACGACTCCAATTGACCATTCTTGCCGCATTTGCGGCCTACTTTTCCGATATGCTGGCGAAGCACACGAGCAAGGGAAAGGGCGAACGAGCTGCCCAGGGTTTGCCAAATGGCGACATCCCCTTTGGATATCGCTGGACGGGGTCGAAGTCTCCTCCAGAATACGACCCGAATGAGTTCCCTGGCTTACGCATGATTGGCGAGCTTCGCATGCAAGGGAAGACGGCAGAATACATTGCCGATGCCGTAAACGCGGCGGGGTATCGTACCGGCAGTAAGCGTTTTGGCGACCGCCTCTTTACGATCGATACGGTCAACGCGATCACGCGCTGTGAGTTCTACGCCGCTTTCGCGCCGGGGGATGAAAGAGGTACAATTCTCTACAGAGGACAGCGGTTTCGTGGCCTCCATCCGGCCGCCTTCACCTTTGAAGAGTGGCAGCGCATTCGCATTGGGACGCGCCTCAACTATAAGGCACCCCATCGCAGCGAACATGCTCAGCGGACCTACGAGTTTTCCGGCTACGTGATCTGCGTTCACTGCGGCTTGAACCTGCGTTGCCGGGGTGCCAGTGCCAACGTTGAGTATGCGTACTACAAGGACATGGCCAAGGCCCGGCAATTCTCCTGCCCTGCGGGAGGGTATCTCCAGGTGCGCACCGACCTGGTGACGCAGCAATTCGGAGTGCTGTTGCAGAGCCTGCGCCTCCCCGCCTACTGGCGCGATATGGTGCGCGAAAAATTACTGGAGGCGGCAAAAAAGACTGGCCTGGACACGGCCTCTCTCGAACGGGAAAAAGAGCGCTTGAAACTCAAACGGGGCCGCCTTCTGAAACAGCATCGCGATGGCTATATTGACGATGAAGAGTTCGAGGGGGAAATAGCAGCGATAGACCTCACCCTGCGCGACCTGGAAGCACCAGAAGTGGATGGAGTACATCTGCAAGATGTGCTCGAGGCTGGAGAGCGGCTGCCAGGCATGGCCGCTCTCTGGAGTGTGGCAACCGCTGAGGAACGGCGCGAAATGGTGGCACTTCTGCTTGAACCGGGCGGTCTGCGCTACAATGTGGAGAAGAAAGAGATTGCAGCTATTGTCCCACGCCCTACATTTCTACCGGTACTGCGGCTGCTGGCGGGAATCGCTGCATACGAGGAGGCCACCGGAATGCTTATCACATCTCACTGGTAGCAGGGTGCTAGATTTTTCATTTGCTCCACTCGGCGTGGGGACGGTACTCGTAATGTGGGCTGGTGCGAACCTCAATAACAATCTCTTTTCTCATTACTCCTTTCTAAATGGTAGCAATAGACCAAAGATGCCCTCTCTGGCTCTCGTTTTCCTCGTTTCTTGCATGCAAGATGAACGAAATTTACTGCACACTGGATACGAGAGACTCCACAAGATATTGGACTTCAATGAAACAGGCGCGCTCCATACTATGTCAATCATTTCAGAGTATTTGGAGTATAAAGAGGAAACAACGGACGTAGCAGCACCCGAACTTGAATGCTTTCCATCTTCTACGACTTTTAGCCTATAAAGGGTAATTGCGTTGACAAATCAACTCAACATGTGTTGTGATGAATGAGTAGGGAGAACAAGAGCTATTTTGCGAGCCAAGGAGAGCAATGGAGTTTGGAAGGCGTCTCCGCGATTTACGGAAACAGAAAAATATCAGCCAACGTGATCTGGCTGCCCAAGTAGGGATCGATTTTACCTATCTTAGCAAAATTGAGGGAGGACGCTTAGCACCGCCCAGTGAGGATGTCATTCGGCATATAGCCCAGGTGTTAGATGCTGATGAGGATGAACTCATTAACCTTGCAGGAAAAGTCCCCAAAGATCTCAAGGCTGTGCTCGAAGCAAGCCCACAGGCGGTAGAGCTTCTGCGTGTCCTGAGTGAGCGAAAATTACCTAATGATATCTACCTCCAGATGCTCGATCTGGCGCGGAAGTCTGGTAGCACACCAGCTGACGAACAAAATAAAAATCAGGGGGACGAACTACACCAGTGACGATACAGCTTAATCGCTATATCTCGGATGCCGAGATTGAGATACACGCCGCACGTATCTTGCAGCAGTATGGACGCCAATATAAACCAATTACCGCTCCACCTGTGCCAATTGAGGAGATTATCGACTTGGCCGTTGATATTCCCATCGTTCGCGATTCCATTCCTGATGTTCAAGGTGTGCAAGTCCTGGCGAAGCTCGTGGCAAGGGGACACCCGCATCCCATTGTTGAAATCGTTGTCAACGAAGACAAGCAGCTTTTTTTCAAGAATAGCAAACTTGATCTGAAAAAGGTATACTGAAGACAGGTATAAACTGATTAAGACTTAACCAAGGAATATCCGAGAGAGAGGATTTCTGATGGCTCCAAAATGTCTGATTCCTCGTTTGAGTATCCTTTTTGGACTTCTTCTCATCATGACTGCTTGTTCTCCATCTGCACCCCTTCCGTCTCGCGGGTCTGCTTCTCCAACAGTTGCTCAGCCAAGTGCAACGCTTCCTCCGACACCTGCTTCAACAGTGACGCCGCCCCCTCTGGGAGTTGTCCCGCAGAATTGTTCTCCTGGAGCGGTGCCCCACAATGTCTTTTCCGCACTTGGACCAGCGGTCGGACAGGCCCCGATCTGGGCTGTCGGTTTTGATGGTCCCCATGCCGTTCTTCGTATCCCCACCTCCTATGACACCTACACGCAGTACGGGTGGGCCTGGAAACTTGTTTGGACGGTTGGCCCACACTTTTCCCAGAAAGCAACTTTACATGCAGTCAATCTTCGTACCGGAGAACCACTCTGGTTTCAGTTCGACGGGCCGCAGACTCCTTCCCCTGTTCTCGACCCTCAGCAGTCGAACCATCCCGCTCCTGCGGCAGGAGAAGGCTATGCAGAATGGGGGTCATATCTTTTCATTCCAGCGGCGGGCTGCTACCAAATTGAAGCGACATGGCCTGGAGGGCAATGGCGCATTCTTTTTGCCGCTGGTCGCTAGCAATCACGCAGTACAATTGTGTCTCACTCGCAACGCGTCCAACAAAGATGCTTTCCATCTGGGCCACCCAGGGTTTTGCGTCGGTGTGGGCAAACAGGAAAAAAACGGGAGGTCTGTTATGGCACGCAAACAAGCGCGGCCCCCAGCCATGAACTATGTAACCCTGCAACCGCTTCAAATCACGTGTCGAGCTTGTGGAAGCCGAATGCGAATGGGTCATCACAGCCATCGGACGGTGCTCACGTTACAAGGAGCCACGCGGTTAACCCTCAAGGTGTATCGGTGCCGCAATACAGTATGCCCGCGTTTTCATCAGCCAATACGACCAGAGGAAGAAGGTGGATGGGCTTTGCCGCACGGGGAATGTGGCCTGGATGTGATCGCGCTGGTGGGAACGCTGCGCTATCGGCAGCAGCGCAGTATTCCGCAGATCCATGAAGAACTACGGCGGCGGGGCCTCCAGGTGGCCGAGCGCACGGTTACTGACCAGCTCTATCGCTATGAAGAACTGCTTACGTTGCACTTAGCCGACCAAAAACGGCTGCGCGAGCGACTGAAAGAACAAAAGCAGGTGATCCTAGCACTTGATGGGTTGCAGCCAGACGTGGGACACGAGGTGGTGTGGGTGCTACGCGACTGCTGTTCGGGAGAGGTGCTGGTGGCGCGCAGTCTGTTAGGAGCCACGGAGAAGGATCTGATTCCGCTGCTGGAGGAAGCAGCCAGGATCTGTCGAGAATTGGATATCCCAATCAAAGGAGTAATTACCGATGGGCAACGCTCCATCCGCAACGCGGTGGCGAGCGCGCTGCCGGATATTCCCCACCAATTATGCCACTTTCATTATCTGCGAGAGGCTGCCAAACCGATTGCCGACGCCGATAGGCATGCCAAGAAAGAACTTAAAAAACAGGTACGTGGAGTACGTCCGCTTGAACGAGCCTTGGAAGGGCGGACAGATGAGGAAGCCGAGGCAATGCGTGGCTACTGCCTGGCAGTCAGGAGTGCGCTGACCGATGATGGGCGTCCACCTCTGGATGCCGATGGATTGAAGCTCAAAAAGCGGCTCCAGGCCATCGATGACTCGATCTCGCGAGTCGCAGAAAAAAGGGGCTCCCCGACGAACTCAGCCGTCTCCAACACCTCGTACGAGCCGGACTGACAGCGACAGAGAACCTCTTTCCTGCCATCCAACAAGCCTATGCGTGGGTGCATCAGGCGGCCCACCTGCTCGCCAATGCCGACTTGCGCGATGTAGACACCCTCAAGCGGGAATATCAGCAACTCCTGGGCACCATGGCGCAACAGCAAAACCTGCTGGGAGCATTGGTCCCTGCAGTAGCGCACTTCCAGAAAGTCACCGCCAGCTATTGGGACGGCCTCTTTGTGTGCTACCAGGTGAACGATCTTCCTCCTACCAACAATGACCTGGAACAGTTCTTTGGCACAGCCCGCCATGTGGAGCGGGGCGTTACCGGACACAAACGGGCGTCACCAACGCTCGTCGTGCGCGGCTCGGTGCGCGTCGTTGCCGCAGGTGCTAGTCGCATCGTTTCCGTTTCGGCGGCGGAACTGCGCCCTTCCGATATCACCGCTTGGCGTACCCTGCGCCAGACGCTCAACTACCGCCATGAGGGTCGTCGTTGTCAACTCCGCTTCCGCCGCAATCCGCAGACCTATCTCGCCTCCCTGGAACAGCGCCTCTTCAGATCAGTTTTGCCGACGTAGTTTTTTTTGACCAACATGCGGGCACAGAACAATACTCGCTTGCTCATGAACTCGGACACTACGTTTTGCATATTGATCGCGGTAGTCTTGATACCTTGCTCCTCTCAGACGCAAAGGACCAGAGCATTGTGTTGTGCCGTATGAATGCAGAGGAAGTGAGGGACCGCAACGCTCAGCGAAAAGAGTTGCAAGCAGAGCGTTTTGCAGCCTGTATCCTCATGCCACAGGATCTCATGAGAGCAGCTTGCGCGGACACGGACATATACCATTGGCCTAATCCCTATTCCGTGAACGTACCTCCGCATAGAATGCGGAGGCTTCTACGCAGTTTCCCGCGTTGGACGCGTCCCGCCCAAAAGCTGTTTTCGTCCCAAGTCCAGGATGACTTTTGCAGAGTTTGTGTCTCGGTCAAGCTGGCTGCCACATTCGCAGGAATGCCACCGCTCGTCGAGTTCTTTCTTGCGAACTCGTCCACATCCTGAACAGATTTGGCTCGTATACTTGGGGTTGACTTGTATGACGGTCCTACCGGCCCATACTGCCTTGTAGGTACAGTACTCGATAAATTGACCCCAGCCAGCATCACTCATTGATTTGTTTAATCCGGCTTTTGCCGCCGCCCCATTTGGAAGATATTGCCCAGTTGCTTCATCGTGTTTTGGCTTAGGCCGTTTGATCAGGTTGGCGGCTTGCAAGTCCTCGAAAACGATCACCTGATAGCGATTGACCAATTTCCGAGATTGCTTGTGCAAGAAGTCTTGACGCTGATTGCGTATCTTACGATGCGCCTTCGCCACCGGCTGCACTGCCCTGTTCCTGCGATGGCTTCCACGCTTCTTCCTCGCCACCGCTACTTGCGCCTGCTTGAGCTTCTTCTCGGCACGACGATAGTGGCGCGGGTTCTCGATAAAGTCACCGTTAGAGAGGGCGGCAAAGTGAGTCACCCCCAGATCAATGCCTACCCCCTGGGAACTGACTGGCAAGGCTTCGGGTGTGCCGATCTCGCAGCTAAAGCAGGCATAGAAGTGCTCTCCCTCCCGCTTGATGGTCAGTGTTTTGATGGTCCCTGTCAGGTCTCGATGCAGGTGCAGTTTCACTGTGCCGATCTTTGTGAGACGCAGATTGACTCTGACCATTCCTTTCTTGTCTGCCGGACGCTTCTGTGCGTCCAGGTTCCAGCCTGCCCCATCGGGGTAACAGAACGAGTCATAGCGGGTGCGCCCTTGAAATCTCGGATACCCTGCCTTTTCGCCGTTCTTGAGGCGACGAAAGAAGTCGTCAAAGGCACCTTGCAGGCGAAAGAGCACATCTTGCAGCACATGAGAGGCAATCTCTTGGTATTCTGGTCGTATCTCCTTGATCTCGACCAGAGCGCGTTTCTGCTCATACACGCTGATCGCATGCTCACGAGCAAGGTGCTTCCGCTGCTCTTCATCGTAGTAGTTCGGATGACGCTTGACCATGATCTCGTAGGCGTCACGACGCTCTTGCAGAGCTGAATTGTAAAGCTCCCTGCACCGGTCAAACACCCAGGCCAGCTTGTCGGTGGTGCTCTTGTTGGCGTAGAGGCGGTACTTGTACGTTTTGATGCTCATAGCAACGATCCAACCCTTTCCATGTGAGAGGAGAGTATGCACGCGTTCCCTCTCCTCCCCTTTCCGGTATTATCCGACAGGAATGATAGCATGAAGAATGACACTCTCAGTCAGACGCGCTTGTTGCTCCTCTGGTGTCTCTGGATGCAAGGGTCCACCCAGGTAGCCAATCAAGACTCCTAACAATTGTTCCACCCCCTCCCGAAATGCTGTTCTATCCAGCCCATCATCTAATTGATAGCGTCCCTCTTCATCAGCAATGGCAATCAGATGCAGTAAATCAGGGGCTGTGATTAGTTCGATTGGGTGTGCCTCTGCTGACCAGTCTTCAAAGTAGTAGCGACGTCCGTTGTGATAACCTTGTTCAAAGCGATCCTGATTGAGGACGAGGGTTGCCTTTCCCCACGAAACGTGTTGTGCCATGATGCAAGCTCCTTTCGCTTGATTGATGGCTCTCCTGTCGCTATCATGCGACATGGAGAGGCTTGATTGCTCTTTAAAGACGAGACTCTCTGACTGATCAAGTATTCTGTTTTCACTTGATCAGTCTTCTCTTTCTCTGTGAGTATACCCTGAAAAATCTGGAAATCAAGGATATTTGGACTAATATAACTATTAGGACTTTCAGTGAAATGATGTAAATTTACGCTAACAGGCTATTTGAGTATGGCTACCTCTTTGACACATTCAGTCCTTACTGGTAAACTGGTTCCAATGAGATATTGTACAAGGAGTTAGTTATAGATATGGCAGATGACAGACAGCAAGCTGATGAGTGGCTCTCAGCTAATGAGGCAGGAAAATTGATTGGCATCACAGGCAAAACCATTATTCGCATGTCGGAGAGAGGGGAAATAACCGGCTACCGGGTAGGTTCTGTCTGGAGATTCAAACGCAGTGATGTCCAGGCATATCTTGAGGCTCGTAGGCATGGACCTGATCGACAGCAAGATGATTGAGTATAAAATACGCTGGTAAATAATTTGCGCTCTATTCACCACATGTGCTCTAGCCTTACAGAAGGTCCACATCGGGCCGCCTTACCTCCAGATGAATCGTGGGGGGATGCGGCGGCCCTTCCCTCAAAGACCAATTTCATGTCACAATTTCTGCTCTTACGAACCGACTCAAGGAGTTACGCATGATCACTGTCACGGCTGACAGAAAACTCATGCCATACCAGAACCCGCTCACGATGCATTTACGCTCTCTCTGGGAGTAATTTTTTTAAGAAGGATGTTGTGTGGATGTATCAACACAATCTAATGGTTCGCGTCAAAGCTTTAATCAGCTCAAAGGGAACGTCTAAAAGAAAGGGGGTGCAACGTTATGAAAGACCTCTATCTTGTTGGTCTCATATTGTTAGGTGCTTCCGCCATCTACGTGGATCTAAAAAGAGAAGCATCTCTCATCAAAAAGCTATTCAGTTAGCTAAAGCCCAACAAGTACCAGAAGTGCAGAGAGCCCCTGCGCTTTGAGATATGGTTGGCTGCTTACGTATCCAAAACATCATTTACCAATGATGGAACAAGAATTGAATACGGCTATGTGCCGGAAACATACAAAATAAGGAGTTTTTACTTTGGAGTACATCTACTGCGAAATCCAGGCTAACGCCGGTGCCACCCTTGAGGTCTCACTCGACCAGCAGGCCAATGTACGTCTGCTCGATGCAGCCAACTATCAACGTTTCAAGGGTGGACAGCAGCACCAATACTATGGCGGACGAGTACTGCGTTCTCCTCTACGCCTTCCAGTACCTTCAAGTGGCACATGATACGTCGTCATTGATCTAGGCGGCTACGGCGGCACCATCCGCCACAATATTCGGCTGATTAGCGGACGATGAACGAACTAAAGCTCAATATGGTGCGTTCCACTCAGCAAAACAAATCAGTATGTTGTGATTAATAGCCGATAAGTCACAACATGTTGATTGTAGCGCAGCCACATGGCATAATGACAACAAACTAGGTTGGAAGCATGTCAGTCTGTTGTCTGCTCATACAGATGTCCATTTTATATTGAGCGAGCAGGAGCCGCCCAATCTGTTTTATGTATAGAGCCAAAAGGTTAGGAGGCCTTCAAACCATGGAGAATAAAGAACAAGAAGAGAAACACGGTGTGTGGATTCACATCGATCAGAAGCCATACAAATCGTCCAACCCAACGACAGGCGAGGCATTGTATATCCTGGGCCACGTCCAGGCAGAGCTCGAACTTTATCGCGAAGTGAGCGGCGATAAAGAAGACGTGCCCATTTCGAACGGTCCAGAGACGGTTCATCTGACAGAGGATGAACACTTCCACAGCGGTCCGCCCAAGGAATTCACGATTATCGTGAACGGCCGGAAGAAAGTGGTCGTGACGAAAGAGTTGTCGTTCGACCACATCGTCCGTCTCGCGTTCGATCCAGTACCAACAGGTCCAAACATCCTGTTTACGATCACATATGGACACGGCCCGAAGGCGAATCCGGAAGGAACGTTGCAGGAGAATGGAACGGTCAAGATCAAAGACGGGATGGTTTTCAGTGTCACAGCAACTGATAAGTCGTAGCTCTGATTTGAAGCGGCTGCGCGACGAGGGCTATAACCTGGAAATCCGAGCTGGCCATTTGCTGGTGAAGGATGTTCCGTACGTGAACTCCAATAAGGAGGTTCAGCGCGGAACCCTCGTTTCAAAGTTGGTCTTGGCGGGCGACGTGACCACACGGCCCGACGACCATGTCGCCCATTTTATTGGAGATCACCCTTGCCACAAAGATGGCAAAGAGATAGAGCAAATCAAGAATCAGAGTGCCAGACGAGCACTTGTTGACGGTGTCATCATCGATCACACCTTTTCGGCGAAGCCTAAACCAAACGACTTTTACGAAGATTACTATGCTAAAGTGACGACGTATGTAGCAATCCTGTCTAGGCCTGCCCAGTCCATTGATTCTATGATCACGGCGAAGGCTTTTCCACCCATCGCGCCGGGAGAGGAAGAGGAGACGGTGTTCAACTATATCGATACTTCTTCGAGCAGGGCCGAAATCGATGTTGTCACGAAGAAGCTAGCATTGGGGAAAATCGCAATAGTAGGGTTAGGTGGAACGGGGTCTTACGTGCTGGATCTTGTCGCCAAAACGCCCGTAAAGGAGATTCACCTCTTCGATAAAGATGAGTATTTGCAGCACAACGCATTCAGGTCTCCAGGGGCTCCGTCGGTCGAAGAATTGAAGGCAAGGCCCCTGAAGGTAGCGTATCTCAAAGGACTGTACTCAAAGATGCATCGGGGTATCGTAACCCACGAAATCTATATCGACGCAGAGAATATTGAGCAACTGCGGCAAATGGATTTCGTATTTCTTTGCCTCGACTCAGGCACTGCGAAGAAACTGATCGTCGAGAAGTTGGAGGAATTTAGCATCTCTTTCATCGATGTCGGAATGGGTGTCTACATGGGCGAAGAATCACCGGGCGGGACCGTCAGGATCACGACTAGCACGTCAGAACAACGCGATCTTGCGCGAGCCAGGATCCCTTTCTCGGATGGTGACGGCCGCAATGAGTATGCTCGTAACATCCAGATCGCCGATCTCAACGCGCTGAATGCGACGTTGGCAGTCATCAAGTGGAAGAAGCTGTTTGGTTTCTACCTGGACTGTGAGCATGAAAATCACAGTACATATACGATTGAGTTGCAGCTGCTAACCAAGGAAGATCGATGTTCATGAGACAGGAAAAGCTACTCAGGCATGAATTCGTCGAGTTTATTCCAGATGTTCTGGAAGAGCGAACTCTCTACGTGTCTATGCGATTTGCGACTGTGATTCACAAGTGTTGCTGCGGGTGTGGAAAAGAAGTCGTTACTCCGCTGAACCCCACGGATTGGAAGCTCATTTTTAATGGCAAGACGATTTCACTGGACCCCTCGATCGGAAATTGGAGCTTCGAATGTCAGTCTCACTACTGGATAAGAGGTAGCGTAGTCATGTGGGCACCGCAGTGGTCTCGGAAAGAGATCGCGGCTGGAAGAGCTCACGATCAGTTTGCGAAGAAGAGATATTTCGACGCTGCTGGCACGGCAATCGATGGGGCGATGGGGAATACCCTAGGGATATCGGAAAGTGTCAAGGCGGAAACGAGTCTGGGGCAAAAGTTCAAGAAGTGGTGGTCGCAGTTGAGGGCAATGCTATTTAAATAAGAAGTGAGATTTCTGTTATGAGAGACGTGTATGAGTTTAGAAGCAAGAGTTATCAAGAAAGGAATCTCTCATGGCCTTGGGATTATCGGGTCTGAGCGATGAAAACAAGTTTGTGCAAGCCCTGCTTGCTGACGTCTTGGAGCAGCTCTCCCCACGAGAACTGACGAGCGAACTGCTCAAGCAATGCAAGACGTGGGAAAGCGAGAACGCAGTCTCAACCAAGCTCATCATGGTCTATTACGTCATCGCATGCTCCTCGTTTCGATCCCTCAACTTGGCGGCAGTGGTGCAGTAAGTGGTGGGCTGCGCTGGGTATGACCCGATGACGGGCTGCAACTGCCTATGGCGGCAGCATTAGCCTATCAGTGCCACCATTTTGGCGTGTGAGTCAACCGATAGCGACCCCGCAGACTAACGGTGCCTTCCGCTTGGGTCTGCCGCTGATAGCTGCCGATAGCATGCTCGATGAGGTGGCCGAGATGAGAGCCAATGCCAGCTATTTTGGTCGCCTGAGTGGTAGACCAACCCAGAATCCCTTTTCGCAGGTGCGCTGCTTTTATCTAGCGGAATGGCAGTTATCTGACTACCTGACATCCCCAGCTGCAGCCAGCAGTGCGCGTGCGGATTATTGAGCATCGCATCGAGGCACGGTGACTGAGCACTTGGCAACCTTTCCCAGTTCGCGCACCACCCAATCCAAAATGCCACACTGAGTGTGGCTTCTGCAATCCTGAACCCCACTCAGTGCGAAGGGTGTTCAGGTATCTTACTTGCCGCCTTTGCCACCATCTTCTTCGGGCATCGAATCGCCCACTTCCCAGTACACCATAGATTCTCCTTTCTCAAGAGTTCGAGAAGCATGTACGAGTACGCAGCCAACCTACACAAAACGCTCCTACGCAGCCAACAATAATAGCCTACCTTTCTGGGATTATCTCACCTCCTTGATTACTTATTCCACGCCCTCGAAAGCACGACCAGCATCTTTCTCAAAGGAGAGTATGTAGTCATCTAACGCGGAGTCATAGGCGAGTTTGCGTAATGACGAGAACTGCCTGGGTGCAACAATTCCCAACTCCTGAAGGTCGGGAAGCTGTTCCAAGGCCACCTTTCCAACGGCGAGACGATCAAGCACCGTCTCATCATCTCTCACCGCCCGCTCGATCTTCAAAAGCCCCCGCAGATACACCACATCTTTGGTAAAACAGACTCCAGGCCGTTTCAGGTCAGTCACCCCGCGATAGGTACGCAGGCAGCGCATGAGCGCATTTCTCCTCGCCCTCTGCTCTGCCGTTGCCCGATCTTCGTCGTCGCGCCAAAGCAAGCGATATAAGAGAAGGAACGGCTCGAAAAAGGAGAAAAGCGAGAAGAACGTTTGGGGCGTCGCCGCCACTCCACTTGCCAATCCCACAGCCAGCGTCCCCAGCCACGAACCCGAATCGTCGAAGTCTTGCCCATGTAAGGCCGCTATATGGCGTTCGTGATAATCGGCAATCCCCTCTTCAGTGGGCATATAGTCCTGCGTACCCATCCCCAGAAGGCCAAAGGGCGAGTACTCACCGGCAACGCTGCGTGTGACATGGCCCAACAACTCATGTGAAACATATTCTCGGATCTCTGAAAGGGAGATGTGACTGTCCTGCAAGAACAATTGCCGCAGCCCAGCCTCGACACGAGGACCGCTGGCGTTGGGGTCCAGCACCACTCGCCATCCCTCGTACCCGCTTTCCTGCAACACCGCTTCAAAGAAACACCTGGCTGCCTGTGCAGAGATCATCCGTGATCCAGGCAGAGAAAGCGCAGGATGGTTCTCCTTTAAGCCTTGAACCACTCCGCTCTTCGATGGCACATCGAGCGCGATGCCAGTTCGCTGTTGATATATCTCCGCTACTCGCTGGCTCAGCTCGGACGTATCCTGCCGCTGTAATCCTTGCAGGACAACGTGTTTCACGCGAGCAAGTGCGTAGTCCATTTCCTCCACCGTGGGCGGCGGATTGAGCCGTTGTGTGAGTTCCCAGAATCGTTCGCCGTTCCCCTCGTAGGTCGCTTCGATCATACGGAGGAAGCAGACCTCATCTGCGATGGCCCCCTGATAGAAGTGCCGTACGATCACGTTTGGCTCATCTCTGCCGATCTCTGCTTCCAGCGAGAGAAAATCGGTGATACGTCCGCGCACTACCTCGATTTCAATAGCTGGGTAGTGTAGGTGCGGCTCCCTTTTCTGAGCAATGGCCTCTTCAAGCTCGCGCTCTCGCGACCGTACCAGTAATGCTCTCAGTTGGTCCTTCGTCTCCTCGTCCACCGGAGGTGAGAAGAACTGCTGCCATTGCTGCTGCTCCTCTTCGGTGAATGGACCAGTATGTGCCAACCACCAATAGGCATCGTAGGCACTCAGTTCGCGGTACCGCTCTACCCATCGCCAGTCGAGCTGGTAGTGAGGCATTCGGGATGCCGCTCGCCACTGTCCGATCTCGTCCTGCAACGTCTTTGCCAGCGTTTTATAGACCCTCCTGCGTTGATGAATGCGTGGCTCCGCCTCTTGCAGGAGACGCTCGGCTTTGTCAACCTTTGCCAGCAGTAGATACAGGCGAGCCTGGTTGACCTGGTAGATCCACTGTTCTTCCGCGGACATCGTATCCCCCGCGTCCGCTAAACGCCCGATCTCCTCTCGCGCCCGTTCATCGAGTCGCAGTGCTTCTTGAAATTGCCCAAGTGCCGCAAGAATCTGGGACTTTTCTCCGATTGTAGCGGCAAGCGAATCTCGCTCTGCATATCCCTGTTCTTTGAGGTCGAGGCATTGGTCTATTGCGCTGAGTGCTTCTTCGTAACGTCCGATGGTATTCAACTGATAGGCCAGGTTGTTCAGAAACGATGCTCGTTTTTTCTTGAGCGTACTCTCTTGCAAGGTCCCTCTCCCAACTCCCCGTTCCGCTTCTTCTAGAAGAGAAAGGCATCGCTCGTAAGTTGCAATGGCTTGTTCGCGCAGTTGCCTTGCCTCTCCCACATGCCCCTGCGATTGAGCGGAGCCGCTGCGACGACTGAACAGCACGGCGCGTTTCGACAGGAGCGTTGCGTGCAACTCGGCATTCGTTGGAAAGCGCGGCTCAAAGCGACTGATGCACTCGTCGAGGAGGTGCTCTGCTTCTCCAAACCGTTCGTCGTTCAGGCACGAGAGCATGATCTGGTCCATCAGGTGAACCTCCATCAAAGGCTCGACTTTCACCCGCCCCGCCGCAATGTGGGCGCGAATCTGCTCGTATGCTTCGGCGCGTTCATCTGCGTCGATACTCACACCCAGATAGGAGGCCAGGTAATAGTGGAGTAAGACGCTGCCGCTTTCGGTTTCTGCCTCCGTTTCTGCCAGTTCATGCCAGGGGCGTTCGTCCAGAATCCGCTGAACGAACTGAGCCAGACGCAGCATCTGACCAACCTGACTGGTTAACCAGCCGTGGTAGAGAATGAGTTCGGCAGCTGCTAAGAGACAGTGGCGGCGAAGCAATAAGCTTGCGAGTCCCGTGAAAACCTCTGCTCGCTCACTCAGGTCGGCAATTCCTCTGTCCAACCAGCAGGTTAGGGCCTGGATCAGGCGTTCTTCCGCCGCGCCCACTTGTTCTGGAGGCTGGGGTAGCCGCACTTGTGCGGCTACCATCGGCAAGAGTTGGACCCTTTGGGGGTAGGCGACGAGTAGCGAGGCGTCGCGTAGCTCTTGAAGCGGCTTTGGATTGTGGTAGAGTGCCTTCAATGCCGGGCTAGCCAGCGGAACGGGCGAGAAGGCGAGCTCCAGCAATGCCATGTGGCTCTCTGGAGAGAGACGCTTGATGACACGCTCTAAGAGCGGTTGGAGCCTCAACGCAATGGGACCTCCGAACAACGAGGCATCCTCCAGGAGAAGAGCCAGATGCTGCGTTTTCACCTCACGTTCCTCAGCTTCTTCAAAAGCGGTCCAGTCATTGCGTAACAGCGGTTCCCAGACAAGTCTGGCTACCCACTCCAGGCACAGAGGAATCCCGCTCACGACTTCGACGGCTCTGCCTAACTCCCCCTTCGGGATGTCCTGGAAGCCCAAGCGCTGAAGGAGTTGGCACCCCTCCTGTTTTGAGAGGGGGGGAATCATCGTATGCATGACGAACTGGGCCTCTTCCATAAAAGATCCTGGCCATTCCCTTGTCGCCAGGACCAGAGTGGCATTGTGGTGCGCCTGCACAAATTTTGTCAGGAATTGCTTCCACGCTGTCGCGAGGCCCCCTTGCTCGGCCAGCACATGCTCGGCGTTGTCCAGAAAGAGGACCACGGGACGGTCTGCCCTGGCAAGCATATCTATTACGTACTTCACACGAACTGACGGGCTTGAGGTGGGCAGAGCAGCCAGGGGTGATCCAACCAATTCCAGGATATCCCCCAGCAGCAACTCTAGAGCGGTATCGGGTCCCATTCCCTCTTCCATAGAGGGAAGCTCACAAAGGGCCACATAGTGGGGAGAGGTACTTTGCAGGAAATAATTGGCAAGACGATGGAGTTCCGACGATTTCCCGATACCTACCGGTCCTTGCAAAATGACTAGTTTCTTTGGGAGTGGCCCGCGCACGCTATCGACGACCTCGCTGAGCCACTCTTCTCGTCCGACCAGGTGGCGACTTTCCGCAATGCGCCGCTTGAGCGCATGAGGTAGACGCACCGGTTTCTGTCCATGCTCTTCTATAGACGGCAAATGGTCTATTTCGGCTAACGCTAATCGTAACCCTTCCCAATCAGCCTCTGACTTGCGCTCGTGGCGAGTTTTCATACTCTCGATTTTTCTGCGAGCGAGGAGAACAAACTGCTGGCGGTCCTGGAGTGTCAGCTGTACCCCTGCCTGAACAAGAGCACTATAAATAGGGACCAGTTGATCAAATGTTGGAGCCCGCGTATCCTTTTCGACCTTCGAGTATGCAGGTTGCTGCCAGCCTGGTAGGTACTTCAACACCTCGGCCTGTGCAAGGCCGTGGCAATCACGCAACGTCTTGAGGAAAGCTCCTAGATGAATCGGTGAAAGAGCCGTCATAGCCTTGCGATACGAAAACTGCTGGTGCAGTGTCAACTTTCCCTCCTCTCCAGGTAGCCTGATAGTCTAATCCTTTGTTCATACAGAGAGTATACCTGACAAATAGGCATGAAGTACAGGGTAAATAGGAATATTTATGCCTACTTTTCCCCTTTCTGTCAGATATACTGTTGTCTGGAGTCAAAGAAGGCACCGCTTTCTCCTGAAGATTTCTCTCTAGCGGGTCAGGACAAAAGGTATCGACAGCACTAGGGTGCTTCCGAAAGGAGGGGAGATAAATACTAGCCCACCGTCTAGATCACGGCAGGCTAGCGAACGAGAACACACGTAGAGTGCGTTAAACAGTCCTACGGGTACCCTCAGCCTAGATTGAAGGCACATGGGACCCGGCATGTCAAGACGAGAAGGAATACCTAATGGGCAATCAACAATCTACATTCGTCGAACACGCATTCCAAGAGCTTGCTCCTTCCTGTGGGCAGGGGCACGATTGGCAACCCACCATCATCATCGGCTACTTTCAATGTACCGGTTGCAGCAAGCTCGCTGCGTGCAAAACCTGTGTCTCAAAGGTGCGTGGCAAAGCCATCATCGGCTATTGTCAGGCACATCAATACCAGAGAACGACTGAAGCTGGACAGGAGGTACTTGAGTGAGCCAGGAGGATAGATGGGCAACAAGAAGCACTGGGTACCAGGTATCCCAGCAAGTGCAGTACGACGCAGAAGAAGTCGGCTGCGATGATGTCTGGCCTACTCGTTTGCCTACCAGTACCAGGCGTTACGCCTCTGTCCCGAACCAACAAGTGGCCACAGGGCAAGGCCTTCGCAAACGGGTGGTCAATGTGTACGACCTGCCGTCGAACATCCCACCACGCCGAAGCCGACGAACGGAGACAGATGAGGTAGATCCCACAATCCCACGGGGACAGCCAGCACAACGCCGCTCTCATACCCACTGGCTGTTATATGTAGGAGTGGGTATGATCGTCACGCTAGCGTTGTGGATGCTTGGTAGCATGCTAATACATTGGTGGAACGCGGTTCAAGATGACTGGCATTATGGGTACCCGCGCACCTTTCAAATCGATGTGCGGGTAGGCCACAACGATGACGTAGCGGCGAGCCACTTCATCGCCGAGAATCTCAACCGCCATATCGTCATCATCGAGTTTCCGGGCGGGGACCCTACAAAGGCTAAAGATTACGTAGGTCCGACCCTTTTTGGGGATGGTCAGGACGTAACTCCTGTGACACTCAGTTTTAAGGACGTCAACGGAGATGGGAAACTGGATATGATCGTGCATATTCAGGATCAGACCTTTGTGTTTCTCAACGATGGTGTGCAGTTCCGGCCTCTGAAGCCTGGAGAACACATCATCCTGTAGCGAGAGCGCAGAGAACATCGAGGGGGGAATAGACACTCCCCCCCGACGCATGGAGGAAGTCGCAATGGATAAGCATGTCCAGCAGGAACTCAATGAGCTTCTTGAACACCTGGATGCACAGGAAAACACTACTGCATCTCAATCTCACGGGGACCAGCAGGGAACCGAGGTGATTGATGTGTTCATTGTTCGTCGCCAGGTGGAGGAACCTGAGTTGACTACTGTCGAGGGTACACTTGCCAACCCTTGCGCTGGGCAAGAGACTCAGGCGACGTTCGCAGAGCAGGAGAAGCCGCAGCATCCCTTGTCACCGCTTGCACGTAAACCGCATCGCCGTGCGCTTCCATTCCTTATTGGAGCACTCTGTATCCTCCTTGTGGTTGCCTTGGGTGGTGTTGTGCTCCCTCTCACGTTCACGCCAGCGGCAACCGTGACGATCATCCCGATATCGATGCAAATTACGACGACCAAGGTGGTGACCATCGTTTCAAGCAACGCGAACACCGCACAGCAACAAGTGCCGGGCAGACGACTTGATGCGATGACCTTCACTCAGGCCAAGATTGTCCCAGCAACGGGAACGGCCCAGCAACCAGCGCAAGCAGCGCGTGGATTCATCACCTTTTACAATGCTTTACCAGCTGTACAGACTATACCAGCAGGGGAATTGTTGACGGGAGCGGACGGAGTAGAGGTAGTGACCCTTCAGAGTGCGGTGATACCCGCCGGAACGCTGGCAAGCAACGGGCAAGTCACCGTACCCGCTCAGGCAGCCAACGCCGGACCACAAGGCAACATTGCCGTCAACGACATCTACGGGAAGTGTTGCCGTGATGACGTGTTTGTGAGCAATGGCCTCTTTCATGGAGGTTACGATGCTCGATCATATCAGGTGGTCACGCAGCAGAATATTAACCAGGCGGTATTCAGCCTCAAGACAAGCTTAGATCAGAGTATCCAAGCCGCCTTGAGTCGGCAAGTACAGTTCCATGAGACCTTAGTCGGCCCTGTTCCCTGTGCCACTCTTGTGGTGACCGATCACAAGGCGGGGGAGGAAGCAAGCCACGTCCAGGTAACAGTGCGTGAGACCTGCAGAGGTGAGGCCTATGACACCAAGATGCTACACGATCTGTTGATACAGACCGTAACCCAACAAGCAACGGGTCGATTAGGGGACGGCTACGGGTTGGTCGGAGACATACAGGCGAGTGTCGTCAGAGCAACACAGGACCCACAACAAGGAACAGCAATCCTTCAGGTCAAGATCACCAGTGCATGGACATGCCAATTTAGTCAGGCGCGGCAAGCACAGATCAGACTCGCTATCCGCGGCAAAACCAAGGAGGAGGCGACCTCGCTGCTGCAGCATATGCCAGGAATACAAACCGTATTGATCAGCACCGGGAACAGTGCCGCCGTCCCCACAGATGTACAGTATATTCATCTGAACTTTGTGGTCCTCACGTAAGGGGAGCAGAGAGGTAGCAGCAGCACCAGCCCGTGACACATATGCAGCATTGTGGGTGCAGGGTTTCCGGCTGCATCGCGAGTGCCAAGAACCGTTCACGCACCTTGAAAGGCAGATAGAACTATGCAAATCTTACTGTGTAGACCTAGGTTACATACTACCGAAAGATCAGATCCACTATGAAATCAGAGACGGAGTAGTTGATAGAGATCATCCTGAACTCGCGTACCTCAGACAAGCGGCACAACATGGCTTCATGAGTATACTTCTGCTCGTCAGCCGTTAGGGGGCTGACTAAGATGCTAAGGCGAACGCTATGCTCATTGAACAGCTTAGGGCTATTGGCCCGATGGTAGAAGGTGCAGCAAAACACGAAGCGAAAAAGAATACAGCTGCGAACTCTCTCTATGGTCATAGAGGTAACGCGAGAGAGCAGCAAAACTGTTAAGAGAGGAATACAGATGATACATCCGGATCATTTAGACAACTCTGCTGTTATTGTGGCAGGCTATGTACGACGTTCCAGCGAGATGCAAAAAGACAACTACAGCATCGACGCGCAAAAGCGAGCCATCAGAGAAGCAGCGAAGTTGCGCGGTTTACCCGAGCCGCTCTTTTTTGAGGACGACGAGCGAAGCGCACGCGGGGAGCAAATCGCCAATCGCCCCGATTTCAAGCGGCTTCTCGATTATATCCAGGCTAATCCAGGGAAAGTGATCGTGTTCGTTCATACGCTCGATCGCTGGTCACGCAATGTCATGGTGACGCTGCAGAGTTTCCGCATCCTCTCGCAATCCCACACGGCGTTTATCTCACTTTCCGAACACATCGACTACAGCACCCCGGAGGGGATGTTGCAATTGACGATTTTAGCCGCGTTCGCCGCCTACTTTTCGGATATGCTTGCCAAGCACACGAGCAAAGGTAAAGGGGGGCGGGCGGCACAGGGGCTCTACAACGGCGATATTCCCTTTGGCTACCGCTGGACGGGCCCGAAGTCGCCACCAGAGTTTGACCCCGACGAATTTCCGGGCCTGCGGATGATCGGCGAGTTACGGATGCAAGGCAAGACCGCCGAGCACATCGCCGATGCCGTGAACGCGGCGGGCTACCGCACGGGCAGCAAGCGGTTCGGGGCACGGCTGTTTACCATCGATACCATCAATGCCATCACGCGTTGCGAATTTTACGCCGCCTTTGTCCCGGACGATGATCGGGGAACGGTGGTCTACAAAGAGCAGAAGTTTCGCGGCCAACACCCCGCGGCCTTTACTTACGAGGAGTGGCAGCGTATCCGCATTGGGACGTGCCTCAACTACAAAGCACCGCAACGCAGCGAACAGGCCCAACGTACCTATGAGTTTTCCGGCTACGTCTCCTGCGTGCATTGCGGGCTCAATTTACGCTGCAAGGGCGCACATCCGGGCATTGCATACGCCTACTACAAGGACATGGCGAAGGCCCGCGGCTACGAGTGTCCCGCTGGCGGCTACCTACAAGTGCGGACCGATAAGGTGATGCAGCAATTCGGCGAGCTGCTGCAAGGTCTGCGCCTGCCAACTTACTGGCGAGATATGGTGCGAGAGAAGATGCTGGAAACGGCGGAGAAAGCTGGACTTGACATGCAGGCGATGGAGCGGGAGAAAGAGCGGCTGAAGTTAAAGCGGGGACGTATTCTCAAGCAGCACCGCGAGGGCTATATCGACGATGAAGAGTTCGAGGGAGAAATGGCAGCCGTCGAGCTTGCGCAGCGTGCCCTGGAGATGCCAGAACTGGACGGGGTGAAATTGGAGGAGGTGATAGCCGCGGGAGAACGCCTGCCGGGAATGGCCGCGTTGTGGCATGAGGCGACGGTCGAGGAGCGGCGCGAAATGGTGATGGTCATTCTCGAGCCGGGCGGGTTGCACTACGATGTGGAGACGCAGGTGGTCGCCGCCATCACGCCGCACCCGGTGTTCTTACCCGTGTTGCGGCTGCTCGAAGGGGTAGTCGAATACAAAGAAGCCACCGGGACCCTTGTCACGGGACGGTGGCAACAGCGGAACCGACGGGATTCGAACCCGCGATCTTCTGCGTGACAGGCAGACATGTTAGGCCACTACACCACGGCTCCTCATACGCTTTTATGTACTTGGGTGAGTACCTCTCGCGTAGATACGATAATAGCAGAGGGGACTTGCTGTGTCAAGCCCTTTCGCGTACCAAATTTGAGTGTTTCCTCGTTTCTCTTAGAAAGTCCCTATGTATCCTCCGTTGTAGATGCCTCTGTATACTGGAAACGTAGAATATATCCAGGCCCTGGTAAGGGGGTCTCGGGGAGGCGTCAATGATTAAAACTGTGTCATCGTTGCAATATCCAGAACAGTCTAAACGATCTCTTCACACCTCGGCACAAGAGATAAAAGGCTTTGTTTCGTGCAGTATCTGTTCGGCGGTCTATACACCATCTCAGTCGCATGAGTCGCTCTTGCAAGCTCCGACGATTGCGTTAGAGTCGGCATTTATGAGTATGTGTCATTTCTGCTTTCGCTGTCGTCGTCCCAGTTGCCCTAACTGTTGGGATGAGGTGCATGGTATATGTGGCGCATGCGTACAAGAAGTGCTATTGCCATTTCGCGTTGAGGGGGCTTCCTTGCCCTTGAATAAGATGCTATTAGTCTCTTCACGTCAGGCATTGACTTCACGAGAACATATGTCGTCTGCTCCATTGATATGTGTATGTCCTGGACGCTTTCAAGATGGTCTACCACTTCCATCTGATATTCTTCTAGCCGAATCAGGTAAACCCATGATGGTCGAATCCGAAATACAGGCTCAACAACTCAGGAGCGAGGGGCCAGGGCTTGAAAGGTATAAGCCAGAACTTACGCAGCTTGTCCAGTCAAGGAAAGTGGTTGGGGTAGGGTCATCGTTGCCAGAAGGGCAAGGAGAGCGAAAAAGTTGGGCATTGATTGCCAGGCGTGTTGAGCGTGTATTGACTGCTGTCGTGTTTGTGGTGCTGCTTGTGATCGCGGCACTGATTGCAGCAGCCTCCCTCTCTGAACAGGCGAACACGTTTATCGCCACAACACTCCAGGTTGACATTCGCGCCGAGATAGCGTATCTTTTGCAACTAATCCAGCATCTTCACTAGGTGGGTAGAAAAGAAAGGGCGAAGATACGAATGTATGGGTGACATCCTGGTCGATGGCTATAATGTGATCAAAAATAATACAATGTTTCAGGCTATGGAGATTAAGGACTTTTCCTATGCCCGTCTGCTGCTGGTGAAGCAGCTCTATAGCAAGTACCGTCAAACGCCGCATAGAGTCGTTGTGGTTTTTGACGGCGATGGGGCAAGGGAACAGGTCAGTCACCAGGATCATATCCGCATTATCTACTCGCGCCACGGAGAAACCGCCGACCGTGTGATTGCTCGCCTCGCGGCAGAGGCCCAGAGGGAGGGTCGGGAGGTGACGATGTATAGCGATGATGAGGAGGTTCGCCGCGCAGTTTCCGAACAGGGGGGTAAGCCACTCACGACGACTCAGCTTACCCAGCATTTAAACGCGGCACCTCGTGATGTCGCCATTCGTTCAGCCCACCGACAGGCCATACGTCGCGCTTATGGTATTGACCCATGGCGTAAAGCTGAATATGACGATGAACCCTACTACGCCCCTGGCAAAAAGAAGAAGTCGCGGCGCAAGTAGGGAGACCCGCGAGAGGTCTCCCTACTTTTTATTTTTGCACAACCGAAGGCATTTCCTCTACTTCAGCTTGAGCATTATTCAGGTTATCAGTACTATTGAGTGCCTGGTTTGTTACTATTGCTGTGCTTTGTGGTGTGAGAGAAGGACGCAACTTTTCTGGTTTACCGAAACGCGTACGCAAGACATAGGTGAATCCCTCGATGAAGATCGTTTTCGACATTTTGGACTTGCCGACCCGACGATCCATGAAGACAATTGGTATCTCGACGATCTTGAAGCCTTGCTTCATGACACGGTAGGCGAGTTCCACCTGGAAGGCATAACCCTGCGAATGGACGTTGTCCAGGTCGATGCGCTCCAGGACCTCACGGCGATAGCAGCGAAATCCTGCGGTACAATCATGTACAGGGATGCCCAGCATGAAACGGGCAAAGATGTTACCACCTCCACTGATGAAGCGACGTAGTATCGACCAGTTGGGAGTTCCACCGCCCTTTATATAGCGTGAGCCGATAACGAGATCGGCATGCTCTATCGTCCTTAGAAATTCAGGGAGATATTGAGGGTCATGCGAGAAGTCTGCATCCATCTCAAAGGCAGCATCGTAGTTGTGCGTGATAGCGTACTTAAAACCCGCGATATAGGCAGTGCCCAGACCGAGCTTGCCTGCGCGATGCAGCACGTGGACATGTGTATCTTCTTCTGCAATCTGATCGGCTAGCTGACCTGTGCCATCGGGCGAGTTGTCGTCAACGATCAACACATCGCTTTCGGGCGCGTTCGAGGATATAGCCGTCAGAAGTGGACGCAGGTTTTCAAGTTCGTTATACGTCGGAACAATAATCAACGTTTTCATACAGATTTTTCTCCAATACTTGCCGATGCGGACGCCGGTTCAGATTCTCGCGTAGGCTCTCTCCCTGATAAGCGTTCAGCGATAGGCAACGTGTTCTCTCCAGTGTATTTTTCTTCCTCCCGATCACCACCCAGACTAGTTCCTGAGCAACTGAGACATCAACGCGTTGGATTGCGTGGAATGAGAGTAGGGCAACTACTCCAAGCAACAAGCCAAACTAGAGTGTGCAAAGACGAATAAGTAATATCGCTGCACCCCAGGGCTGCCGATGGTGAGATCAGCACACGTTATAGATCCTATCATACTACCATCGGCAGTTCCTGGTCCTTCTTGTAGACCTGATGCAGAGTCGATGAGTGATGATACCGTTAAAATGAACGTGGCTTTGATGAGAAGGTCGATGCTTGCAGCTATGCTAAGTCCAGTATAGGCGAAGTACAA
>JAABUX010001325.1_pt1 | contig 37858 bp, 30 predicted proteins | sample 5561851 | NCBI WGS metagenome assembly JAABUX01 (sample SAMN10711883, study PRJNA513361) | rock metagenome | isolation source: Antarctica rocks | place: Antarctica: Victoria Land, Richard Nunatak red sandstone | collected 2016-01-03 | reverse complement strand
CAACAGCGGCGGCGTCCAGACCTTCTCGACGGTGGGCATCGTGTTGAACGGGTTCTACAGCGGGACGGCGAACTTCGGCCTCCTCGTCCTCCCTCGCGACGTCCGGGCCGACTTCGAAGGGACCGGCAAGGCCGACATCGCCGAGTTCATCCCTTCCACCGCGACCTTCGCCATCCGGCCGTCGACCGGAGGACCCGACAAGATCATCCAGTTCGGCATCCCGGGCGTCGGCCAGTCGATCCCGGCCACCGGGGATTACGACGGCGACGGCAAGACCGACCTCGCCGTGTACCTCCCCTCGATCGGGGCGTTCGCCATCCGGCCGTCGTCGGGCGGACCCGACCAGATCATCCCGTTCGGGATCGCGGGAGCGGGCCAGTCGATCCCCGCTCCTGGGGACTACGACGGCGACGGCAAGACCGACCTCGCCGTGTACCTGCCCAGCGTCGGGGCGTTCGCCTATCGCCCTTCGTCGGGCGGACCCGACCGGATCATCCCCTTCGGGCTTGCCGGCGCCGGGCAGTCGATCCCCGCCCCTGGGGATTACAACGGCGACGGCACGACCGACCTCGCCGTGTATCTCCCGGCCCTGGGAGTCTACGCTTATCGCCCTTCGGGCGGTGGGGCCGACCGGTTGATCCAGTTCGGTGCCGCAGGCGCCGGGCAGTCGATCCCCGCTCCTGGGGACTACGACGGCGACGGCAAGACCGACCTGGCCGTGTATCTGCCCAGGTTCGGCCTGTTCGCCGTCCGCCCTTCGAGCGGAGGCGGGGATCGCCTGGGAACGTTCGGGACGAGCGGGGCCGGGCAAACCCTCCCGGCCCCCGGCGACTACAACGGCGACGGGATCACCGACGTCGCCGCGTCCTTGCCCGCGTTCGGCCTGTTCGCCGTCCGGCCCTCCTCGGGCGGGGGCGACCGGGTCGGGACGTTCGGGCCGATCGGCCTGGGCCAGTCGGTCCCGGTGTCGGGCCTGGCCAGCCTGACGGTGTCGGCTTCGGGCGTGTCGAGCCTCTCGGTCCCGGCGGCCTCGAAAGTCACGAGCCAGTCAGCGTCGCATGGTTTGGTGACTCCTGGGGGGCCGACCCGCAAGATGGCGCTGGGACCGAAAGGCAGCCATCGGCCCTACCGGCACTCGGGAATCGGCCTGGCTTGATCGAATGAATCTTCCCTGATGGAGAAGTTGGCCGTGGCGAGAGGGGAGGTTCCTTGAACCTTCCCTCCGCTTCCCGTGTCGTGGTTTGCTCAAAGCGAGGGAAATGCGGTACGATCGCCGACCCGAAGGGACCTCTGGCGGGGTTGCGGCGGTCGCGCCGGGTCTGTTTCGGTTGGGATGACCTCGATCGCATTTGGGCGGGACATGGACACAAGGACGGATCGGCGAGACCGGGCGAAGGGATCACCGGCCGCCCGGATCAAGGGCGAGCTTGGGCCGATGCTGACCCTCGCGATGCCGGTGGTGGTGGCCGAACTCGGCTGGATGGCGATGGGGATCGTCGACACGATCATGGTCGGCCCGCTCGGCGCCGAGGCCACGGGCGCGGTGGGCTTGGGGAGCAACTTGTACATCGCCGTGGCGATCTTCGGGGTCGGCATCCTCCTGGGCCTCGACACGATGGTCTCGCAGGAGCACGGGGCCGGCCAGGAGGACGAGGCCCGGGACAGCCTGGCGCAGGGGGTGTATCTGGCCCTGGCGCTCTCGCCGGTGTTGATGGGGTTGATCCACCTCCTGATCCCGTTCCTGGCGGGCTGGGGCCTCCAGGAAGCCGTCCTGGCTCGGACGATCCCCTACCTCAAGGCCCTGACCTGGAGCACGGTCCCCCTGCTCTTGAGCGTGGCCTTGCGCCGCTACTTGCAGGCCATCGACGTGGTCAAGCCGATCGCCTTCGCGCTGGTGACCGCCAACGTGATCAACGGGGTGGCATGTTGGGTCCTGGTTTACGGCCGGTTCGGGTTCCCGGCGATGGGGGTCGAAGGGTCGGGGTGGGCGACTTGCCTGGCCCGGGTCTACATGGCGGCGGTCGCCGTGGCCAGCTTCGCGATCTGGGGGCGAGGCCCCGCCCCGTTCCGTTGGCCGAGGATCGAGCCGGGTCGGCTCTGGCGGTTGATCCAACTGGGTTGGCCCGCCGCGCTCCAGTTGGGCCTGGAGGTCGGGGTGTTCGCCACCGCCACGGCGCTGGCCGGTCGGCTCGACGCCGTCAGCCTGGCGGCGCACCAGATCGTCCTCAACGTGTCGAGCCTGACCTTCATGGTCCCGCTCGGGGTCGCCTCGGCGGGGGCGGTCCGGGTCGGCCAGGCGTTGGGCCGGGGGGACGCCCGCGCCGCCTCGACCTCGGGGTGGGCGGCGCTCGTCATCGGCGCCGTCTTCATGACCATCTCGGGGCTGTCGCTCCTGGTGTTCGCCCGGCCGATCGTCGCCATCTTCACCAACGACCCGGGGGTGGTCGCCACCTCGGTCCGGCTCTTCCTGCTCGCGGCGGCGTTCCAACTCTTCGACGGAATCCAGGTGGTCGCCACCGGGGTCCTCCGGGGGGCGGGCGACACCCGAAGCCCGATGATCTGCAACCTCATCGCCCACTGGGGGATCGGCCTCCCGATCGGCTGGATCTTGGCCTTCGGGATGGGCCGGGGGATCATCGGCCTCTGGGTCGGCCTGTCGATCGGCCTGACCTTGGCGGGCTTCGCCAACCTCGCCACCTGGGCCTGGAGGGCCCGCCACCTCGACCGCGTCGCCCCGACCAAGGAGGATGCCCCCCCCTTGGCCGAGCCGGTTGCCCTTGGACCGCCGGGCGTTTCGTGATAAGTCATCCCGATCCAAAGGAAGCGGCTCGGGGCGGGCGGATCGAAAAGGGAGTTGTCATGGTCGACCTCAGCGTCGTCATCCCGGTCCACAACGAGGCGGCGAACCTGGTGCCGCTCCTCGATCGCCTGGTCGCCGCCCTCGAAGGGCTGGGGATGACGTTCGAGGTCGTCTTCGTCGACGACGGGAGCCTCGACGATTCGACCCAGATCCTCAAGACGCTCCAAGGAGGCGACCCCCGCGTCGGCGTGATCGCCCTGAGCCGGAACTTCGGCCACCAAGGCGCCGTGACCGCCGGCCTGGACCACGCCCGAGGCCGGGCCGTGGTCGTGATGGACGGCGACTTACAAGACCCCCCCGAGGTCATCCCCTCGCTCGTCGACCGCTGGCAGGCGGGGTTTGACGTCGCCTACGCCGTCCGCCGGAACCGCAAAGAGCCTTGGCCGAAGCGGCTGGGGTACTTCGGCTTCTACCGAATCTTGGGCGCCATCTCCGAACTCGACATCCCGCTCGACTCGGGCGACTTTTGCTTGATGGACCGCCGGGTCGTCCTCGCCTTGAACGCCCTCCCCGAGCGGGCCAGGTTCGTCCGGGGGCTTCGGACCTTCGTCGGCTTCCGCCAGGTCGGCGTCCCCTACGACCGCGCCGCCCGCCATTCCGGGGCGCCCAAATACACCTTCCGGGCCTTGCTCGCCTTGGCCGTGGATGGGATCGTCAGCTTCAGCGGCTACCCGCTCCGGCTCCTGACGTATCTGGGGATGGCCACCGCGACCTTGGCAATCGCTTTGACCGCCTGGGTGTTCTTCGATGCGATCGTGCACGGGACCGCCCCCCGAGGCTGGGCCAGCGTGATCGTCGCGGTCCTGTTCATGGGGTCGATGCAGATGGTGGGCCTGGGGATCGTCGGCGAATATGTCCGCCTGATCTTCCTCGAAACCAAGGGGCGGCCGTCTTACATCGTCGGCGAGCATCGCCCGGCGGCTTTGGATCGAAGTGGGGTCCGAGACCGGGTTCGTGGTCGGCTCCGGGTTGACCGTCCGTTGAACACCTGATGATCGCCCGATGGTCCCAAGGCGAGTCCGACGCCGACAGCAACATGGCCGAGGCGATCCTGGTCGACCTCGCGGCGACGGTCCGGCGCCACCCTTGGTGGGTTGCCCGAAGCCGCTTGACCCTGGACCTCTTGAAGAGGCTGGAGGTTGAGCCCCCGAGTCGCGTGATCGACGTCGGTTGCGGATGGGGGACGACCCTGGGAGCCCTCGAACTCCGAGGGTACGCCGCCACCGGCGCCGATATCTCCCGCCAAGCCCTGGATCAGCTCGACCGCCCCGGCCGCTCGCTGGTCGAACTCGACCTGACCGTCCCTTGGTCGCTTCCCGACGACTTCCAACCGTTCGACGCCGCGCTCGCCCTCGACGTCATCGAGCACGTCGACGACGACGCTGCCGCCGTCGCCCGCCTCGGCCAACTCGTCCGCCCCGGCGGTTTCATCATCGTCAGCGTCCCCGCCCTGCCCGACCTGTTCAACGAGTTCGACCAGATCCAGGGGCACCGCCGCCGCTACCTCCCCGAAACCCTCTGGGCCGCCTTCGGAGACTCCGGCCTGATCCTCGACCGATGGTTCTGGTGGGGTGCCTGGATGGTCCCCCTCCTCCGCCGGACCCGAGGGCGAAACCGCTCCCGTCCCGGCGACACCCCCGAGGCCACCTACGCCCGATACCTCCAGCTTCCCCCCTGGCCCGCCCCCCTCGTGTTCCGCGCCGCGTTCGCCCTCGAACACGATCGAGCCTTGGCCGGGAGCCTCAAACAAGGGACGTCCCTGTTCGCCGTCGCCCGCAAACCCTGACCGATCAACCTTCGATTCCGGTTCGTTGCTGGGAAATCCGCCATATCCTGCCAAAATGGCAGGTGGCTTCGTTTTGTTATTTTCGGGGTTCGAAGCCAACCGACTCGGATCGATCTAGGCTAGTCCCGTCAAAAAGGCGGCCTACCCGGTCGCCTCGGTCCAAAAGTGGCTTCGTTTTGTCAAATCTTGGAATCCAAGCCATTCCCGACGCCGCATAATGGCTTCGTTTTGTCGCCGAGCGGAACGAAGCCATTTTTCGGTGTAGAATGCCTTTTCAAGTCGAGACTGATGTTTCTCCGCAGTTTGGCTTCGAGGTCAAAGGGTGTTATCGAAGGGAATTTTTTCAATGCTCCGCCGGATGAAGTCTCGAGCGGTCGGTAGGTGCTCGCGAAAGAATTGCCTCTCAAGGAATATCTGATTTTTTGGGGATGCCGAATCTAGATTTTCCAAGAACCCGGAGTTTTTTGGTTGGCGGATGTCTTGAGTCGGAAGACCCTCGCCAGCCGGCCCGATCAAGACCTGCGTCCGGGAACCGCGAAGAGGGGAAGACCCATCATCCACTCCCGCTTCCGCCGAGCTTCGGCCCGATTCGGAACGGGAATCGATGATGGGTGAATTCAGTCGGCCTGAGCTTGATCGACTCGGCTCAAAGCTCCGATTTTGTCTTGGTGACGTCCGTCTTTCCGGCGGGGGGAGTGCTTGGGTTCGGACCGGATGAACCCGATCCGCAACCCTCGATGATCCATGCCACGGCGACAAAGATCAGCACTAGCTTCTTGAGGGGCATTGTCGTCCTCCAGCATCATGGGCCGAGAGCTTCATTCAACCGTTCGGAATTATCAATAGGAATCCGCGCTGATGACTTCGCCGCCGTTGCGCGTCGAGAGCGCCTGGAAGACGCCGATTTGCGTCCCCGAGTAGGTGAAGATCCCCGTGGCCGTCGTCCCGAAGCTCAACCCGATGACGGAGCAATCCGACGGGTTATAAGCCCAGGTATTGACGGTATCCTTGACGAACCGCACCGATCCGTCGCAGAACGCATAGTTGCAACCGCCCGGGTGGTAGCTGTTGGCCGACTCGCAGTAATTATCCTCGGTCGCTCCGTAGAGCGGGCCGCTCGCGCTGTCGCCGTTGCCGCACTTGTTGAAGCAGTTCTGGGGGTAGAGCGTGGTGAACAGCGAATCGCCATAGGTAGCTGACGCCCACCAATGGTTGTCGACGAAGTCGATCGAACCGTCCGGGTCGGCGTTCTTCGACAACTTGCCCTGGGTGCGCTCTCCGAAAGCCATCGTGTTGCTGGTGCCGTCGGTGATGCCGGACAAGGTGACCGGAGAAATGCTCCCGGGGTTGTGGCCCGGGTTGGGGATCACGGTCGGGGAGATTGTCGGAAACCCGATGTAGTAGAAAATCCCGTTCATCTGGCTGAGCTGCTGGGTGTAATTCGGGTCTTTCCGGGCCGGGATGTGGTCGTATGTCCCGATGTTGCCGGCGTAGCTGCTGTAGGTGATCGGCCAGGGGAGACTATCATAAGGTCCATTCCCGTTGGCGGCCCCGCCGGACGGGTAGACGGTCCGATAGTTGATGACCGCGCCGTCGCTCGGGCACCAAAGAACGTTCAATCCGGCGCCGGTCACCGTGGCCTGATCGCTCAGGTAGCACGAGAGCGATTGGTTGAACGCATTGTACATCGATTGTTGTTCGAGTTGCGGGAGCAGCCGGATAAAAATGCTGTTCGAGATGTAGTAGCCATTGGGGGTCACCCCGTGAAGAGTCCCGTTGGGGCCGACGGATTCCCGCGCGGACCCGGGCGGATAGCTCCCGTTGGCGCTCTCGTAATTGGCCAGCGCCAGGCCAAGCTGCTTCATGTTGTTGATGCACTGCGAGCGACGGGCGGCTTCGCGGGCAGCTTGGACGGCGGGCAGGAGCAAGGCGATCAAGACGGCGATGATCGCGATGACGACCAACAGTTCGATCAGCGTGAAGGCCCGGCGGGGGCGGAGCATGGGCGTCGAAGAAGTCATTCTCTCTCCAAAACCAAAGAATTGCGGGAGGGAACCAACGCCACCGAACGGGTGTGGGCACGCGCAAACCCCAGCCGACTCGGTCGCGACTTTCAACGGGTGAACTCGGGAGAGACGAGTCCCCTATTGAACGATTGGCAGTTTATTCTTGGCGAGGCGAACCGATCAAGGGGCAGCCCCCTCGAACTTGCGGAGGGCCGACGTGATGGCCCGCTCTCGCCCCTTGTTGGCCGAGGACTTCGCATCTTGAAGCGCGGCCATCACTTCGGCGGCTCGCGGGGTTTCGGGGGCGATGTCGCCCAGGGCCGTGGCAGCGGCTCGGGCGGGATCGTCCCGTTCGTCGGCCCCGGCCGGGTCTTTGAGGGTCTTGATCAGGTCGGGCACGGCGTCGACGGCATCGGACCCCGCCTGGCCAAGCGTGGTGATTGCCAGGAAGCGGAGCCTCGGGTCGTCCGAATCGAGTGACTTCATGAGCAAGGGGACCGACGGTCCGAGCGGCCTCACCTTCCGCAGCAGGCCGGTCATGACTCCGACGGCTCCCGGCCTCTCGCCAGGCGGTTCGGCGGCGGCTTCCTTGAGCAGCGTCGGGAGATACGAGTCGAGCTGGACGGGGAAGGAGCCGAGCGTGGTCGCAGCGGTCGAGCGGAGGGCCTGATCCGGGCCGTTCAAGATTGGGAGCAGTTTCGCCACGGCCGCCTTGGGGGCGCCCATCGGGGTCAGGTCGTTCTCGTTGCCGCTCAGGAACGTCGCGGCTTGGGCCAGGACGGGGATCGTCGAGATCGCTAATGCCCTGACTTTGGGGTCTTTGTCGTCGAAGGCCGCGAGCAAGGCACCTAGGGCCTGATCGCGTCGGGGATTGTCGCGGCGGTTGATCGACTCGGCGCCCAGCGTCCCCATCGTCCGGATCGCCTCGGACCGGACTTCCGCACTGGGGTCGCTCACCATCGCCACACCGACGGCGGGAATGGCGGTCCCGATGTCGACGGTATTCATGTTGCTCAAGTTGGCGGCGGCCTCGCGCCGGGTCGTCTCGTCTCCGCTCCGGAGCGACCGGAGCATCGACCTCATCGGCGTTGTCTCGCGGACCACCACGGCGGCGAGGACCAACGCGATGATCGAGACGACCAGGAGCGTAACTTGTCGGTTCGCCCCTCGCGGTTTCGGCGACTCGGCGGGGATCGGATCGGGCTGCGATCGGGAGGCGGAATTTTCCACGGTCGGGTTCTCGGGGCGGGTCGAGCGTCGCGGGAATTCGAACAGGCTCGGTGTCTTGGGGTGCGGGTCAGACGATGACCCGAAAATCCCGGCATCGCCGAGTGCGAGTCACCGCGCCAAGCTTCATCTTGCTCGACGACCGGCGATCCGCGCTCGACGATGCGTGGTGGCTTCCCAGACTTAACCTATCAACAGAAGCGAACGATCAAGGTCAGACGCCGGGCGGGCCTTCCATCCCCCCAAGTTTCTTGCCGCCCTGCTTCGCGGGTGGGGCCGGAGCAGTGGGAGCGTCGGCGGCCGTCGGAGCGGGCGGGGCAGTAGGTTCTCCGCACCCGGCGACGAGCGAAGCAATTGCCCACGAGCAAACCAAAATGCCAAATCTTCGCAAAGGAAGGTCTCCAGAAAAAAGTTCGAGACCCGAGTGGCTCGGGCCATGCGTAAAATCGGGGGATGACGTTGAAAAAGCGTCACTTACCGATCTCAAGCGAAGCGATCCTAAGATCAGTAGGCGTCGGCGCTGATGACTTCACCGCCAGCCCTCGTTCCGAGCGCCTGATAAGCTTGGTCGCTGACGGTCTGCTTGACGAACTTGACCGAACCATCGGCGAGGGCGAAGTTTCCTCCACCAGGATGGTTGCTTCGGAATGACCACTGGCCGAGGGTCAGGGCGAGCGGGCAATTCATCAGCCAGTCGGTCGGGATGCCATTATTTGAACCGCAAGAGAACACCGCACTGATCTGATTGCCGGTCATGTCGGGCGGCGAATTGAGCCGGGGATAGGTAAATGCACCGGTTTGGGGCCGGAGATCCTTGCCCCAAGGGGAGCCGTGACGGTACGCACTCGAAACCACGGTGAAGTACCAGTAGTTATAAAAAGTCGTCGTGTCCTGGCGGAACCGCGACGTTTCGCCGAAAAGCGTCGTGTTGCTCGTCCCGTCAGTCACTCCAGAAATCTTGACGACGTCCTCGGCCCCGAACATACCGTTCCCCAAAGCAGCGTTGCACTTGTCGGGTTTCTCGGCGTTCTTGTCCGGAGTCGACGTGACCGCCCAGTTGGTATAAATGTTCTCCTGCGTCCCGCGGCTCATGCCGTAGGAGGTTTGGGAACGCAAATTGACATCGGTGGCGGCGCCAGGACCCTTCGGGGTGTCGGATGGGCACATGAACGCCGAGACACTGGTGGTGTAAGCAGTCGTGTTGGCGAGTTCGGAGGCGATGATTGAAAAGTTTATCGAGTTCGCCTGCGACGTCCCTTCGACGAAGGGGAGGATAAAGGCAAAGGCCGAGTGGCCAAACCAACTGCCAGGTTGGGAAGCGCCACTTCCTTGTCCATCGCATTGCTTAGTGCTACCGTACGAGTAGTTGTCGATAAATCGATTACCCATCGGGTAGGAACCGTTCGTGCTTTCGTAGTTCATGCAGCTCAAGGCGAGTTGCTTCAGGTTGTTGACGCACTGGGCGCGGCGGGCGGCTTCGCGGGCGGCCTGGACGGCGGGCAGGAGCAAGGCGATAAGAACCGCGATGATGCTGATGACGACCAAAAGTTCGATCAGGGTGAAGGCTCGGCGGGGTCGGAGCTTGGGTGTGGCGACGATCATTGGCTCTCCGAATTCATTCAAATCAAAGGGTGTTGGGGACAAAGCAACCACACCAGATCGTCCCCGGGGGGATCGACCGGCGTGCCGTCGGCTCACGGGGCGGAGTCGACATTCAGGACGAACTGGCGATCCCTCAGGTCGGCGAGACCTTGGATTTGGCAACGAGTTTCCCGATGGTTACGACCCGGCCGAAATGGGGGGGATTCCGTTGGAGGGCGACGGAGAGTTCGCCCTTTGATTGGGAATGAGCTTTCGGCGAGCCAAACTTGAGGACCTAAGATACCTCGCTAGCGAACGAACCAGACCAATCTACAATAAGAATTTGTCAACCCGCAACGAAAACCCTCGGAAAATTCAAAATTTGTGAAACATAACCCCCTGTCGTTCGACTCGCAACCGGGCCGGACGCCTGGAGCCAAGGACCGGGCGCCCGCCCATCGGGGGTGGATTTCCGATTCCGGGGGCGAGGTTCATTGGCGTCGGATTGTTCCCAAAAAGCAACATGGAGAAGGCGGCATGACCCCCGAAGAATTCCGAACCATCGGCCACCAACTGGTCGACTGGGTGGCCGATTACCGGAGCGGCTTGCACAAGCTGCCGGTGATGTCGCAGGTCAGCCCCGGCGAGATCAAAAGCAAGCTCCCGAAGTCGCCGCCGGCCCAGCCCGAAGGGTTTGACGCGATCTTCCGGGACCTCGACGAGGTGATCGTCCCGGGATTGTCGCACTGGCAGCACCCGAGCTTCTTCGGCTACTTCCCGGCCAACTCCTCGCTCGGAAGTGTCCTGGGCGACTACCTCAGCACCGGCTTGGGCGTGCTCGGCCTGTCTTGGCAAGCCGGGCCGGCGATCACCGAGTTGGAGGAGGTCGTCACCGACTGGGTCCGCCAGATGGTCGGCCTGTCCGAAAGCTGGACCGGGGTGATCCAGGACACCGCGTCGACCGGCTCATTGGTCGCGCTCCTGTGCGCCCGCGAACGGACCACCGACCACGGCCTCGCCCGAGGGGGTTTGCAGGCCGAGCCGGCGCCCCTGGTCGTCTACGTTTCGAGCCAGTCGCACAGTTCGGTCGAAAAGGCGGCGCTCCTGGCGGGGTTCGGTCGCCGGAACGTTCGGAGCATCGCTACCGACCCAACGTACGCAATGAACCCGGACGCCCTGGACGCCGCTATCCGCGTGGACCTGGCGGAGGGGAGGAAACCGTGCGCCGTGGTCGCCACCACCGGGACGACGGCGAGCACCGCGATGGACCCGATCGCCGCCATCGCCCGGGTTTGCCGCGAGCACGGATTGTGGCTCCACGTCGACGCCGCGATGGCGGGCTCGGCGATGATCGTGCCCGAGGTCCGGCCGCTCTGGGACGGCGTCGAAAGGGCCGACTCGATCCTCTTGAACGCCCACAAGTGGCTCGGGGCCGCGTTCGACTGCTCGCTCTATTACCTCCGAGACCCCGAGCACCTCGTCCGGGTGATGTCGACCAACCCGAGCTACCTCCAATCGGCGCAAGATGAGGTCGTCAAGAATCTCAGGGACTGGGGAATCCCGCTCGGCCGCCGGTTCCGGGCGCTCAAGCTCTGGACCTTGATCCGGGCCGAAGGGGTCCTCGCGCTGCAAACTCGGATTCGCCGCGACATCGCCCACGCCCGATGGCTCGCCGATCAGGTCCAGGCTGCCCCCGGCTGGCAGGTTGTTGCCCCCGTCGCGCTGCAAACCGTCTGCGTCCGCCACCACCCCCCCGGCCTCGAAGGGGAAGGACTCGACCGCCACACTCGGGCCTGGGCCGACCGCGTCAACCGATCGGGGCAAGCGTATCTGACCCCCGCCACCCTCGACGGTCGATGGATGGTCCGGATCTCGATCGGGGCCGAAACCACCGAGCGCGAGCACGTCGAGGCCCTCTGGGCCTTGATCCGGCGCGAAGCCGAGTCATCGTGATCCGCTCGCCTCTTCCCGATCAAACCGGCTCGACCGCCCGTCCTCTTTTTTCAACAAGCTCTTATTGAAATCAAAAATTGTTTTGCAAAGCAAGCTCCAGGGCGTGATCTTGGACCCCGCTTCACCCCAACGTCATTCAACGCAACTTCAAAGATCAATCTACTCTGATTTGACTCGAGCGAGCCGACGCGACGAAGGTCGACGGGTCGGCTTGACCTGGCGTCAAGGCAAAGGGACTCCGATCATGATCGACATCGACTCGAAGATGAGTCTCCGGAAAAGCGGCCAAGTGAGCTTCTCGGTTTCAAAACAGGTTCGGGGGCGAGGGGATCGCCGGCTCAAGCCCAGGGTGGACGGGTTGGAGGCCCGGAGCCTGCTCGCGGCCTTCGGCGATGCGTCGATGCCGATGACCAATGCCTTGTTGGCCGCGCCCGAGGGAGTCGCCGCCGACCGAATCTCGACGGATCTCTTGATCGGATACAACCTGGCCACGTCCTCGGCGGTGTCCGACCCGTCCGGAGCGTTGAATCCCGACACTTCGAGCATCTCGGCGCCCTTGATGACCGACGATCAAGGCCGGGTCGGGGTCGACATCACGACCGGCAACGCCGACGGTTTGGTCCCTTACCTCGAAGCGCTGGGGGTCGACGTCGTCTCATCGCTCCCGCAAGACAACCGGGTCGAGGGCTTCATGCCCTGGTCGGCCCTCCCGGCGGTCTCGAACCTCGGCGGCGAGGGGTTGATGGGGATCATCGGCGTCCCGCAGCCGGAGTCCAACGTGGGCCTGGCGACGAGCCAGGGGGTGAACGTCCTCCAGGCCGACCGGGTCCAGGCGAGCACCCCCGGCTACAACGGCGCCGGGGTCAAGGTGGGCGTCCTCAGCGGCAGCTACAACAGTCTCAACGGCGCCTCGGGGGATATCGCCAGCGGAGACCTGCCCGCGTCGGGCGTCCAGGTGATCCAGGAAGGCCCCTCGGGCGGCACCGACGAGGGGCGCGCGATGCTCCAGATCGTCCACGACGTCGCGCCCGGGGCGAGCCTGGCGTTCGCGACCGCGTCGGTGGGTGAGGGGCAGTTCGCCACCAACATCCAGGCCCTGGCCGACGCCGACGCCAACGTGATCACCGACGACTACACCTACTTCGACGAGCCCATGTTCCAGGAAGGGATCGTCGCCCAGGCGGTCGACAACGTCGCGACCAAGCAGGGCGTCTCGTATTTCTCGTCGGCGGGTAACTTCGCCAGCCAGTCTTACGACTCGTCGAGCCCCCTGGCCTATGGTTCGGGACCCACCCAGTTCTCGACGACGACCATCCGCAGCATCTCGCCATCCCCTTCGCAATATTACAACTTCAACCCGACGGGCGCCGCCAACCCGTTCCAGACGTTCACGCTCAACAACGGGGGCGGGATCAACCTCTCGCTCGAGTGGGATCAGCCGTATTACACGACCAGCGGCGTGACGTCGGACCTGGATATCTACGTCATCAACCAGAGCACCGGGAAAGTGGTCGCCGCCGCCACGTCGGACAACTTGACCAATCAAACGCCGTTCGAGCGTGTTTATTACCAGAACACATCCGGCTCGGCTCAGCAGTACGAGATCGCCATCAACCTCTATGCGGGGCCGGCCCCCGGACGGCTCAAGACGGTCAACTACGGGTCGAACCAGTTCGGCAACGTTGCCTTCTCGCCCACCACCAACAGCTCGACGATCACCCCGCACGCCGGCTCGCCCAACGCGGCGGCCGTGGCCGCCGCCCCGTTCCGCAACCAGAAAACGACCGAGGGCTTCTCGTCTTCCGGACCCACCACGCTCTTGTTCGACCCCGCCGGGAACCGGCTGCCCGCTCCTTTGATCGTCAGCAAGCCCGACTTCGTGGCCCCCGACGGGGTGGACACGACCTTCTTCGGCAGCGACAGCGACACCGACGGCTACCCGAACTTCTTCGGAACCTCGGCCGCCGCCCCCCACGCCGCGGGCGTCGCCGCGCTCTACCTCCAGGCGAACCCGGGCGCCCCGCCGACTCAGGTTTATTCCGCCTTGAAGGCGTCGGCCGACCCGAACGTCCTCAGTGGCAACCCGAGCGTCCCCAGCAGGAGCCCCCAGGAGGTCGGAGCCGGGTTGATCGACGCCTACAAGGCGATCTTCGGCGCCCCGTCTCCCGTCACCCCCAACACCTCCGACGGCTTCGAGTCGGGCGTCCTCGGCAACCAGTGGCAGGTCTACACCACCGGCGCCGGGAGGGTCCAGGTCAGCGCCATCAACGGCCCATCCAGCGGCGCCGAGCATCTCGTTCTCGACGCGAGCCTCCAGTACAACAGCAGCAATATCTACTTCATCACGCCCGAACTCGACGAGGCGATCCTCCACCTCGACCTCAACGGTCGAACCAACGCGACCCTCGGCTTCGACGAGAAGAAGTTCACCAACCCCCTCGACGCCACCCCGGCCTCGATGCCCGCCTCGTTTGTCGGCCACGGCAGCTATGACGGCGTCTCCTTTAGCGTCGACGGAGTCACCTGGTATCGCGTCGTCGACCTGGCGAACTCGTCGACGACTTACACCACCCGGACGTTCAACCTCAGCCAGGTCGCCGCGTCGCTCGGGCTGACCCTCTCCAGCGACACCCAGGTCAAGTTCCAGCAGGCCAACTCGCGCGACTTCTTCGCCCCCAAAGGCGGGATCGCTTTCGACAACGTCCAGGTCACCGCCCTATCTTCGCTTACCCAGGCCCTCGTCGAGAATGGCGACGTCCAGCGGTCGGCCGTCCGGTCGATCGCGACCACGTTCCTGGGCCACATCGCGAGTGCCCCCTCTGCGGCCTTCGTGCTGACCAGGACCGAGGACGGCGAGGTCTTCCCCGTGGTCGCCTCGACGCCCGTGGTCTCGGGGGCCTCGACCGGCGTTGCCTTGAGCTTCGGCGGGCCGGACCTGAACGGCACGTCGCTCCCCGACGGGCACTACGTCCTGACGATCGACGGCTCGCGGATCATCGACGACGCCGGCAACCCGGTCGACGCCGCCAACACCGGGATCGCCGGGAGCCTGGGCACGCTGAACTTCTATCGGTTCTTCGGCGACGTCCAAGGCAACGGAGTCGTCGACGCGACCGACTACCTGATCTTCCTGTCCGCCTACCTCAGCGGGAACGCTGACGGCCCCAACTCGATCTTCGACTACGACGGCAACGGCACGCTCAACATCACCGACCTGACCGCCTTCAACAAGCGTTTCCGCCAGCGGACCCTCCCCTGATCGAAGAGATCGACCGACTTTGATCCCACCCATGACCTCGCGAGGCCCATCGATGCCCCCTGTCCGTCCCCGAGCCTTCCTACCGCTGTTGGTCGCCTTGATCGCTTCGGCCTGGTCCCCCTTGGCCGAGGCCAACCTGATCTTCTCGTTCGACGCGCCGAGCTATTCGATCGCCAATGTCGGAAGCTCGACGACGGTCGGGCTTTACGTCTCGGAGGTGCCGGGGACCCTGCCGAACATCACCGCGGCGAACCCGCTCCTGACCGGGGGCGTTCAGCTCACGTTCGCCTCAAGCGGCGCGGCGATCGAAACGGGATTCACGACGAGTTCGGCCTGGGACAACTCATCGTTCGGGAGTGCGATCAGCGGCTCGAACACCGTGTTGAGCTTGACCGTGCTTTCTTTGTTCGGGATCGCCGATCTCTCGAAGCCCTTGCTTCTGGGTTCATTCACATTCACGGGCGAATCCCTCGGCTCGACGTCGGTCCTGGCCTCGACGATCCGCCCCGGGGTCAATTTCATCGATCGGAACGGGGATAACCTCGACCCCACCAATACCCCCACCGCCCTGATCCGGGTCGGCAACTCGACCACCGTTCCCGAGCCATCGTCACTGCCCCTCGCCATCATCGGCGCAGCCTGCGGCCTCTTGTGGTTTAGCGATCGGCGACTTTTGTCACCCAAGGACTTCTTGAAATCAACCTTCGATCGATGAGCTTGGCCGACCTCTTCTCGACGGCCGCCGAATCATCTGGATTTCAATCGACACCGAAACCACCGAACACGAGCACATCGATGCCTTCCGGACTTCGAATCGCCGCGAGATGAGGGTAAGGTCAACTTCGCCTGTTAGCCAACCGACTATTAACGGACAATGGTAGTTGAGAAGTCCGTGTTGAACCGGCATGGACCGTGTTGGTCATTCTCCAAACACGAGGCGCGCATGGCTGGACCCTCGACCGAGTCTCTTGCCGAACAGATCGACCGGGTCCGTGATCAGATTTCCGCGATCAAGGACGAAGTCCAGTTGGCTCGCCGGGAGAGCCTTGACGGATCGAAGCGTTTGGGTGAAATCTTCGCCGACCAGCTCCAAGACATCCGCGAGAACATGGTGAGGGAATCGACTCAACTTCGCGGTGAGGTCGGTGCGGTCAAGGAGGCTTTCAAAGTGGAACACTCGTTGATTCGCGAAGACCTCGCGCGGTTGCAAACCCAGACCTCCACGCTTGTGGACCGGTTCGACCGCACCCAAGACTTTCTCAAGCAATTGCTATTCTGGTTCCTCGGCGTCGCGGCGACCATCGGAGGCGGCTTATTCTGGAGGGCGTCGCAGGCGGTCAATCGACTCGAAGAGCAAGGTAGGCGGATCGAGTCGATCGAAAAAGCCAACGATGGACAGGCGAAGCTCCGGGACTCGGTCGACCAGATGCGCAAGGCGCTTGACGACCGGCTTCCGGCGAGGACCCCGGCGGCGAACCAGCCTTGATCGGGGGTTCCCTTCGTCTGGCTTGGTTCAACTCGCACTCTCGGGCAGCATGGCCCGGATGGTTTCGAGGCTGTCGGCGTCGCTGGGCTTCTTGTCATCGCGCCAGCGGAGGATTCTGGGGAAACGGACAGCGATCCCGGATTTGTGGCGGGGGGAGCGCCGGAATCCCTCGAAGGCCCGGGACGACGGTTCCCCCTGGCAAAAAAGGAGGGATTCATCCACAATGAAAATCGGGGTTCGCATTGACCGTCATTGTATCATAGGGTAACTGAATCGCGGCACTTGATCGGAACGTCACGCCCCCTGCGGAGCGACCCATGATAGTCACGAGCACTACTCGGAGGCTAATTTCGGCTTACGCTGATTCTGAGCAGTGGAAGGTCGATCACATTGAAGCTCAATTATGCTGCGATTTCGAAGAGCATTTGGCCTGGGGTGTTCGGCTATTCGAAGGACTTCTCGAATTTGAAGCACGAGCTCAATCGCGAGCCTTGGAGCGGTCGGACGAACAACCAACCGCCGATCTGGATGACATGCCGGCCTTGTATGCGATGTGGTTGGAAACGTCGGAGCGTTGCTTGACGGCGGCGCGGAAACTTAAGGACTGGGGATACGAAGTCGTGGGACTCGACGCTTTCGAGAAAGCCATCGCCGAAGCGCGTTGGATCGGCGAAAGCGTGGCCATCGAGGCGGAGATCCGGCCCTATGACGAGTTGGTGGACCGGCTCGCGCCAGAGAATCCCGCTCCAGAACGTTACGGCGATTGACTCGGACGACATTTTATGAAACCGCCGAGGCCGCTCAGGCCGGGGATCATCGTCTGGGCGGTCTATCCGGGCGGTCGCGGCGATGGCAAAGTCCGGCCGATGATCGTGGCGACAGGCCGGAGGGATCTCCTCCGAAATCGGCGGTTCACCGCGGTCGTCTGCTCGACCGATTTCGATCATCCCGTTCGCGGCGACGAAGTCTTGCTACCTTTCAAACTCGACGGTCGGTGTGAAACCGAGTTGCGGCAACCGACCGTCGCGGTCTGCAACTGGCGGGCGAATCTGTCCGTCGCGGAGGTTGCTGATGTCGGTGGCTTCGTCAAAGGCGAGATCCTGCGCGAAGTCTTCGCCAAGGCGGGGATCATCTTGCCGCCGGAACGATGATCCGTCGTCATCGCGGCTCGACGGGGCGAGCGTCCGGGCCGGGCAGCATGGCCCGGATGGTTTCGAGGCTGTCGGCGTCGCCGGGCTTCTTGTCGTCGCGCCACCGAAGGATTCGGGGGAAGCGGACGGCGATCCCGGATTTGTGGCGGGGGGAGCGCTGGATTCCCTCGAAGGCGAGTTCGAAGACGAGGATTGGTTCGACCGTCCGGACGGGACCGAACTTCTCGACCATGTGGCGGCGGATGAAGGCGTCGACCTTGGCGATCTCCTCGTCGGTCAGGCCCGAATACGCCTTGGCGAACGGGACCAACTTGCCGGTTTCGTCCCAGACGCTGAAGGTGTAGTCGGTGTACATGCTGGCTCGCTTGCCGCTCCCTCGTTGAGCGGCGGTCAGGACGGCGTCGACGGTGAACGGGTTGATCTTCCACTTCCACCAATCGCCCCGCTTCCGGCCGACGTGGTAGTGGGAGTCGAGCCGCTTGAGCATCAGCCCTTCGGCCTGGCGCTCGCGCGACTCCTGGCGGGCCGTCGCCAGGTCCGCCCAGCTCGTCGCCGCGACCAGGGGGGATAGCATCAGCCGGTCGGGTTGGTTGATCGACTCGACCAGCTTCTCCAACTCGCTCCGACGGAGGTTGAGCGGTTCGGTCCGGAGGTCAACGCCCCCGAATTCGACCAGGTCATAGGCGACCAGAACGACGGGGACCTCGGCCAGGATCGTCTTGCCCAGGGTTTTTCGGCCGATCCGCCTCTGGAGCTGCGCGAACGGGAGGGGGACCCCTTTGAGGTACGGAAGGATCTCGCCGTCGATCGCGGTCCCTTCGGGCAAGAAGGCGCCCAAGGTGGCGATCTCGGGATAGCGGTCGGTGACGAGTTCTTCCCCTCGGCTCCACAAGAAGGTGTCGCCGCCTCGTCGGATCAGTTGCGACCGGATTCCGTCCCACTTCCACTCGGCCTGCCAGAGCTCGACCGGGCCAAGCGCGTCGGGCTCGCCTTCGATCGCGTGAGCCAGGCAGAACGGGTAGGGGCGGCTATGGTCGGCGTCGGTGGCGTCGTGGGCGAGGAGCCTTGCATAGAACGAGGGCGTCGGCTCCCAGTCGCCCATCAACCGGTGCGCGACGACGGCAGGGTCGACCCCTCCCGCCTTGCCCAAGGCCCGGGTGACGAGTTGCTGCGAGACCCCGACCCGGAAGCTCCCGCTGATCAGCTTGTTCCAGACGAACCGCTGGGTCCGGTCCATCGACCCCCAGGCTCCGAGCATCGCCGACCGCTGGGCTTCCTCGTCGGACTCGCGCAAGGTCAGCAACCGGCGGACCCACTCGGCCAGGGGGAGGTCGCTCGACCGCTCGGGCGGGGGGAGGAGCAAGGCCACGGTCTCGGCCACGTCGCCGACGGCGTCGTACGACTCGTTGAACAGCCAGTCGGGAATCTGGGCTTCTTCGGCGGCCCACTCGCGGAGTTTCTTCGACGGGACGGCCTGCTTGGGCTTCCGCCCGCTCAGGAAGTAGATCGCCCAGGCGGCGTCGGCAGGCTCGGCGCCGCCGAAGTAGCGGGTCAGGGCATCGACCTTCTCGTTGGTCTTGGTCGTCTCGTCGAGCGTGGTGTACAGGTCGGCGAAGGCTTTCATGCGTCGTCCTCGGTTTCGCCATCGAAGGCCGCTTCCACTTCGTTCGACGCTTCGCCGACAATGCTCGCTTCGCCGAGGTCCCCTTCGCCGAGGTCGCCGGCTTCTCCGCCCCCGTCGTCGCGCTCGCCTTCATACCTCGTCGCGAGGACTTCGGCCTGCAACCCTTTCTCCTGGAGCCACTTGACGACGACGGACGTATACCCGTGCGTGACCAGGACCCGACTCGCCCCGGTGGCGGCGACCGAGCCGAGCAGGCCGGGCCAGTCGACGTGGTCGGACAGGATGAACCCCCGGTCGAGGGCCTTCCGCCGCCTGGTCCCCCGGATCGTCATCCACCCCGAGGCGATCCCGGTCGAGACCGGCGCGAACTTCCTAGCCCAGGGGGTTCCGTGCGCCGAGGGGGGGGCGACAACCATGACCCCGGCCCAGCTTTTCCCCTTGGTGGCGGTCCCGGCGTAGGCCGTGGGCGGAAGGTCGATCCCCCCTTCGCGGTAGGCCCGGTTGAGCTTTTCGACCGCGCCGTGGGTCAAGATCGGCCCGATGCTCGGGTCCAGGCCCGAGAGCAACCGCTGAGACTTCCCCAAGGCATAACCCAGGAGCAAGCTCGCCTTGCCCGCGTCCCGGTTGGCCCGCCACCAAGCGTTGATCTCGTCGAAGATCGCTTGCTGACTCGGCCATCGGTAAATCGGCAGGCCGAAGGTCGACTCGGTGACGAACGTATGGCACCGGACGGCCTCGAACGGCGTGCAGGTGGCGTCGGGCTCGACCTTGTAGTCTCCCGACACAACCCAGACCTCGCCTCGATATTCGAGCCGGACCTGCGACGACCCGAGGATATGCCCCGCCGGGTGGAGCGAAACCTTGACGCCGTTCATGTCGACCGCCTCGCCGAACTCGACGGAATCGACGATCGCCTCGTGCCCCATCCTGACCTGGAGGACCCTTTGCCCTTCCCTGGAGGTCAGGTACCGACCGCACCCCCAGCAGGCGTGGTCGGCATGGGCATGCGTGACCACGGCCCGGGGGACGGGCCGCCAGGGGTCGACGTAGAAGTCGCCCGCTTCGCAGTAAAGCCCCAACTCGGTGGGCCGGAGGAGGTCGGATGTGTCCATCATTTTATCACACCCTTCTCTTTGCAAGTGAGCTGACCCGGACCAAGCTCACAGCCTCTTGATCTTACCAACTGGCCTTGCGAAGCTGCTTCGTCAACACCGCTTCAGCATCGTCAATCGACTTCTGAATCTTCGCACGATTCTCAGGAGAGAGGTTGGGTTCCTTGAGTCGGGCGGACTGCTCGCGGATAAACTTTCGACACCCTTTGGACGCGCGCCTAGCTGTGTGCCTGAGGCTAACATTTTTGAGTCGTTCAACCAGCCAATCCGTTATGACGGGAGAAAACCGGGCGAAGAGGATCGCAAGGCCCGGACTAATTCCAACGAGGATTGTCCGCCAGGGATCTTTTAATTGCATTGCCATAAAGGACAAGACTCCTCCACCACCCGCCGCGCCAGCATCTCCCATCTTGAAGCGTTGACGTTCGAACGGCTCTTGTTGCGCCTTCGAAAGCGAAGAAGCCGCCGGGCCATCCTCATTGGATGGCCCGGCGGCGTTCTTGTGCCGTTTCTTGTCGGCTGCACCCTTAGGTGAGTTTCCGGCGTCGGCCATGCCTGGGGTTTTCGCTGAATTCCTTCTTAAGCATCGCAACGACCTGATCGGTCGTCGTGCGCCCGGTGATCTTGTAATCGTGCTTGCCGATGCGAATGGCGATCGAAGTCCTGGATCGCCTCAAGACATCGCCAATCGTCGAGACGAAGCTAACCGCCATCATGACGAAGCCGATTGCCAAAAGGATAGTCTGACTCACAACCCGCCCTCCTCAGGCAACACAACAGAACGATCGGTTCGGTGTTCGTCGACTAACGGCTCACCATCCAAAAAATTAACTATCGACCCGAGTCGCCCGCTGCATTAAGTACTCTAAGCGATTACTGAATCGTTTTCAATTTCGATTTCTGAATTGTTTCCAAATCCGATTTCGAAAATCTTCGCCCAACGTCCAGCCGACTTCGTTTGGGTTCGATTTCGAAAGCTTCGGATAATTTCACTTGGCTTCTTCTCGATAATTTCGCCTTCAGTTCACTTGAATCGATGAACCTGGTCGTTGGCCCCGACATCGCACCTTATTCTCCGGAGTTCAACCCCTTTGCGTCCTACCGCTCGTTTCTCGCTCGTCACCGCGACCGCTCCTTGGGTTTTGCTACTCGGGTTTGGCTGGGTCGCCAAGGCCGACGACGATGTCGCCGCCAAACCGGCGGACGGCGCCTTCGTCATCAAGCCGTACCTCCAGTTGGGGTCGAATCCCGCTCTTGACCGGATGGAGGTGCTCTGGGCGATCTCGGACGCCGACGCCGACTGGCAGGTCGAATACCAACCGGGCGCGAACCAGTCGTACCACGCCGCCGATCGACCGACTTTTCGGTCGGTGGTGGTTGCCGGGATCGCCCCCCAGCGGATTTACCGCGTCACCTTGACCGGCCTGGAAGTGGGCGGACGGTTCGGCTATCGCGTGCTCCGGGGCGGTTCGCCCGCGTTCGAGAGCCAGGGTAAGGCGGCCAAGGGGCCGGATCAGCCTTATCATTTCGTCGTCTTCGGCGACATCGCGGCGGGAAGCGTCGAGCAGAAGCCGATGGCCTTCCGGGCGTTCGCCAGCGACCCCGACTTCCTCATGGTCACCGGCGACATCGTTTATGACCGGGGGCGTGCCTCGGAATACCGCGACCGGTACTGGAATGTTTACAACAATACCGATGTTCCCAACCCGAACGTCGGCGTGCCGATGATGCGGTCGGTCCCGTTCGTCGCCTGCCCCGGCAACCACGATACCGCGACCCGCGACCTCGAACGCTACCCCGACGGCCTGGCGTACTTCTATTACTGGTCGCAACCGCTCAACGGCCTCGACCAGCCCGAAGGGTCGGCCTTGACCCCCAAGCTGACCTCCAACGATGCCCACCGCAAGGCGTTCGCCGCCGCCGCCGGCGACGCCTACCCCCGGATGGCCAACTTCTCGTTCGACTACGGCAACGCCCACTGGCTCGTCCTCGACGCCAACCCCTACGTCGACTGGATGAACAAGGACCTCCAAGCCTGGGTCGGGCGCGACCTGGCCGACCATCAAAGCGCCACCTGGCGGTTCGTGTCGTTCCACCAGCCCGGCTTCAACTCGGCCCGGGAGCACTTCGAGCAGCAGCAGATGCGAACCTTGGCCCCGATCTTCGAGAAGGGCAAGGTCAGCATCGTCTTCAACGGCCACGTCCACAACTATCAGCGCAGTTTCCCGATCCGGTTCCAGCCCGACAAGAACAACGTCCTGCTCACCACCCAGAACCCCAGCCTGCCGCGAGGCCGGCTCGTCAACGGCCCTTGGTTCCTCGACAAGACGTTCGACGGCGTCAACGACACCACCCCCGAAGGCGTCATCTACATCATCACCGGCGCCGGGGGCCAGGACCTCTACAACCCCGAGCAGCAGGACCAGCCCGACACCTGGCAGCGGTTCACCGACAAGTTCGTCTCGAAGGTCCACTCCCTGACCACCGTCGAGGTCGAGGGGAAGACCCTCAAGGTCAAGCAGTTGACCGCCGAAGGGACCGAGCTCGACCGATTCACGATCACCCAATGATCGAGGGGCGACGCGGTTGAAATTCATTGAGCTTCGGATGGACACGGATTCATCACGGATTGAAACTTGAGAGGGTTTGATCCGTGATTGATCTGGTATTCCTTCATCACCGGGACGGTCCTACCCTCAATGCCCGGCGGGTCGAAGGTTTGGGAGGGTTGAGGATCTTCCGGATCGCCCGGGCCTGGGGTGCGGTCAAGCCCTTCCAGATCGCCGTATCGAATTCGCCGTCTTCGGCCTGGAATGCGTCGACCCTGATCTGCAAATCAGCCTCGAACGGCCACTCGTCGGCCAGAGTTTGCCTTTGGCGGAACAGGTCGTCCAGGGCGTCGCGTTGCCCTCTGGTCAACTTGATCCGATGGGCCAGGAGGGGGTCGCGGAGGGCGTCGAGCTTTCGGGCTTTCCAGACCTGGCGTAGCACCTCGTCCGCCAGGTCGGGCCGGAGCACCGCTTCAAGGAGGATCGCGTCGGCGTGGGCCAGGACGCTGCTCGTCACCGGGTCCATGAAGGCGACCCGTTGCAGGAGCGTGGATCGAGCCGGCGGGACGGGGCCTTCAAGCCCCCGTTCGACCCAGTTCCGGAGCGAATCGCGGGTCAACGACTTCAGGCGATCGACGAGGTCCGCCGCCTCCTGATCAAGATCGATCGGACGAGGGGCTGGTGGCCCTCCCAAGGCTCGCCCGTCGCGGTCCATCACCGCCCGGGTCAGCGGGCTGGTCGCCGAGGCGTCGAGCGACGAGTGCCGCATGGTGATCTCCCCGACCAGGTCGCCGTCGGACTGCCCCGACCGATCCTGGAGGTCGAGGGGAACCGGACCATCGCGACCGACGAGATACGCCTCCGGCTTCCGACCCGACGCCGCATACCCGCGCTTGGCCTCGGCGATCGGCAAGATCCCCTCGATGACGATCGCCTCGGCATGCCTGACGACACGCTCCCGGACCTTCCGCGCCGACGCCAACCGGTCGGCGAGCACCTCGACCGACGGCGGAGGCTCGGCGTCGAGGTCGCGGACGAGCCAGCTCCGGAGGATGTCGCGGGTCAATTCGCCACATTGGCGAGTCAACGTCACCTCCTTGGCCGAGAGCGGCCACTTCGCATCCCGCCCCGGCGCCAGGATCGCTCGGAACAAAGGGGAGAGCGTGGCCACGTCGATCGAATCGGCTTCCGCCCTGAGCCGCGCCGCCCGATCCGCCCGATCCTTCCAGGTTCGCCCGACCTCGGGCGTTCCCGCGTCGCTCGATAGCCCCAGCAAGAGCCAAAGGCCCATCGCCGCGACCAGTCGAAGATCAAGATTGGTCATCTCGGGTGACTCCATTCGCCAGGTCGTCCTTCGGGTCGCTCCAACCCGCCAAGGAGATCGAGTCGGTTGATCTATCCTAGGCAATTTGCCGGAGATCGTTGAGAATCACCGCGAGGAATGCTTGAGCGACCGGTTATTGGACCACAAGGAGGTCAAGTTGCGAATCCTGGATACGTCGGTGGGGCGATGGATGGCGATCGTAATGACGACGGCCTTGGGCCTGATGACGATGCGCACGCAATCCGACTTTGCCTTGGGAGCCTTGGTCGCGGTCGCCGCCGGTTGGGGCCTGTTGGCGATCAACGACGTGGTGTCCGGGACGCCAAACCGACGAGCGGGAGGAGTCTCGTTCTTGATCGTCGTCGCCTTGATGCTCTTTTACGGTTTTGGGCCTTGGTCCGACCGTCAACTCAGGAGCGAGATTGTGCCGGACGTCGGCTACGACACGACAAAAATGATCCGTTATGACAAGACAAAAACCACCCGAGCGAGTGAACTCTCGGGTCTATTCCTCCGGAATCGGTTTCTGTTCGATCCATTCCCGCAGCGAGCCCGACTGACCACTTACGACGCGCAAGGCACAGAAATGACCGACGTCGTTTTTCGATCGAGTTCCAGGTTGGATAACGATTTCTACTGGCGGTTCGACGACGTGATGGCCCCTTTCCGGTTCCCAGGGCAGGACCATCGTACCCCTTGCGCTTATTTCGCCTCCGACCAAGTTTTTGATGTTTATCTCGATGGCGCCCATGTCCTGCTGGCCCTCGCGGTGGGCGGTTTGGCGAGCCTGATCGCTCCGGCGATCGTCCAAGGCTTGTCGGCGTCGTCGCGGTGAAGCGGCCGGTCCCTGGTGGTCACTTTGGGACACCCGGTCGAATTGGTAGAGTGATCGTCCCCGGTTCGAGTTGCGCTCGCTGATCGAGTCGCCCCTTGAAGCAGCGGCGATGATCTGGAGCGGTTCGTTGGCCGACTCTCATGGGTGGAATGATGGATGGGCAAGTGAAGGTCGAACCCGTCTCGCCGCGTCGCGTCCTGGCCCGATTGGCGACCTGGCTGCTCGCCCCGGCGATGCTGGGCGCCCTGGTCTTCGCGCAGGCCAAGCTGTTCCGCGAGGCGACTTGCGAGACCTACGACGAGTTTACTTATCTGCGGATGGGGATCTACATCTTCAAACATGCGGACTTCGCCAGCCTGGCCAGCCCGATGTGCCCGCCGTTGCCGATCCTCCTGGAATACTGGCTCCCGTCGCTCCGGTCCAAGTTCGTCCCCGACACCGAGGGCTGGGAGAAGGACATGCCCGCCCTGATCCGCCAGGCCCGGCTCTTGACCTCGGTCCTGGTGGGGATGCCGCTTGTGCTCTTGGTTTACGGCTGGCTCGCCCGTCGCAGGGGGTGGGCCTTCGGCGCGATCGGTGGCGGCCTGGTGGCGTTGTCGCCGACGGTCATCGCCTCCGCCTCGATCGCGACGACCGACGCTTGCTTCGGCCTCTTCGGCGTGCTGGCCCTGGCGGTCTTGAATCGGTATATCGTCCGGCCCTCGCGATGGTCGTTCGCGGCTGCGGGCGCGGCGATCGGCCTGGCTTTGGCGTCGAAGCAGACCGCGGCGATCTTGTTCCCGGTGGCGCTTGCGGAACTCCTCCTCAAGCGGCCCGAGTGGAAGCCCGGCTGGACGGGGGTGGATTATTCGCTCCGGTTGATCCTTCGGGTTGGCGGACGCTTGGCCGGCCTGGTCGCCCTGGCCTTCCTGGTCGACTGGGCCTTGTACGGCTTCGGGTTGGCGAGGTTCGGGGCCACCGGGACGACGTGCACGATCCCCGTGATCATCCCGATGGTCGCCGACCTCCTCCCCAACAACGAGGCGATCATGGAAGCCGTCAGGCGGTCGGGGATGCCGCTTTCGATCGACACTTTCATCGGTCAGATGAACCACGCATCGACCGGGCATGGCGCGTTCCTGATGGGGATGCACTCGTTTCATGGTTGGTGGTACTTCTTCCCGATCGCCATCGCGGTCAAGAGCACGCCCGCCGAGCTTCTGGCCATCGCCTTGGTCGTCTTCCTGGGATTCCGACGCGAGACCTGGCGTGACCCGGCCCGTCGGCTCTGGCTCGGCTCGATCTTGGTCTTGCTCGGGTCGGGCATGAGCAGTTCGATCAACATCGGCCAGCGCTACATGCTCTTGATCTACCCCCTGATCGCCCTCCTCGCCGCCGACCGGTTGGGCGAGGTGGCCGGCCGCCGACGACCGGGCCGGGTGATCACCTTGGGGGTGGCCTTGGTGGCCTGGCAGGCCATCAGCATCGTGGGAGTCGCGCCCCATTACCTGAGCTACTTCAACTCGTTTTGCGGGGGGCCGATGGAGGGGCACCGCTACCTGGTCGACTCCAGCCTCGACTGGGGGCAGGACCTCCCGTCACTCCGGGTCGAGTTGGAAGCCCGGAACTATCACAAGGTCGCCTTGTGCTACTTCGGGACCGCCCACGCCGACGTCTATGGCCTCCGGGCGGTCAACTGGACGAACTCCGGCCCCGAGGTCGCCGACTGCGACTGGCTCGCGCTTTCGGCCACCACGATGCAAGGAGCCTACGGGACAACCTCCGAGTTGTTCCACCGCTTCGAGGGCTTGCCCTCGGCGAGGGCGGGCTACTCGATTTTCCTCTACGACCTCAAGGACCCCCGGGTCCGGGCCGCCTGGGACAAGATCCGATTCCATGAGGACGCCCCGACTTTCCCGGAACCCTAGGGATATCGCCAACCGGTTGCCCCGGGTCGAGGCGCCTGGCAGACTGACGCCGTGAGGGGTCGTCCAGATCCGGTCCGGTTCCGGTCTTGCGAGGGAGGTCACTTCCATGATCAGGGCAACGCGCATGGTCGCGGTCGGTTTGCTGAGCAGTTGGGTCGTCCTCGGTTCGATCCGGGAAAGCTCGGGGCAAACGCCCGCCGAGATGGCCGAGACCGGCCGGTTCGCCGCGAACTTCCAGAACCCCGACGGCGGGTTCGCGCCCAAGGTGGGGGCGGCTTCGACTCTGGGGGCCACGTCGTCGGCGATCCGGATTTTGGGCTACGTCGCCGGGTCGGTCCGCGACGTCCCGGGGGCGATCCGCTACGTCAAGTCGTGCCACGACAAGCCTTCGGGCGGGTTCGCCCCCACGCCGGGCGGCAAAGTCGACGTCAACACCACGGCGTCGGGCCTGATGGCGATCTCCGCGCTCCACCTCGACGCCAAGCCTTACGCCGAGAAGGCGGTCGCCTATTTCGGCAAGGAGGCGAAGTCGTACGAGGAGGTCCGGATGTCGATCGCCGGCCTCGAAGCGATCCAGACCACGTCGCCCGATTCTCCCCGATGGCTCGAAGTCATCAACGCCAACCGGAACCCCGACGGGACCTATGGGACCGGTGCCGCCGAGGCCCGGGCTACCGGTTCTTCCGCCGCCGCGCTCTTGAGGATGGGGATGACGATCGAGCCGGAACCGAAGGCGGCGATCCTGGCCACGCTCCGGGCCGCGCAGAAGGCCGACGGCGGCTGGGGCGATGCGGAAGGCGCCTCCGACGTCATGAGTTCGTACCGGATCATGCGGGCCTTCTTCATGATGAAGGAGAAGCCCGACCTGGCCCGGCTCCGAGGCTACATCGCCAAGCACCGCCAGAGCGACGGCGGGTACGCCTCCACCCCCGGCGGCGTGGCGGACCTCGGCGGGACCTACACCGCTTCGATCATGAGCTACTGGGCCCGACTCCTCGACGGCGAGCGGGTTTCCGTCGAGACCGCCGGCTTCTCGCCGATCTTCAACGGGGTCGACCTCGCCGGCTGGGAGGGCGACTCGTCGCTCTGGACGGTCAAGAACGGGATGATCGTCGGCGACTCGCCGGGGATCAAGCAAAACCAGTTCCTCGCCACCGAGGCGACCTACGCCGACTTCATCCTCAAGTTCAGCGTCCGGCTGGTCGGCGACTCGGGCAACAGCGGCGTCATGTTCCGGAGCGTCCGAGTCCCCGGGACCGAGATGTCGGGCTATCAGGCCGACGTCGGACCCGGCTACTGGGGCGGCCTGTATGACGAGTCGAGGCGGAACCGAGAGCTGGCCCACGCCAACCCCAAGGCCCTGGACGCCCTCCACAAGGGGGAATGGAACCAAGTGGTCGTTTGGGCGATGGGCGACCACATCACGATCAGGATCAACAACCAGAGCTCGGTCGACTACCGGGAAACCGACCCTAGCATCGCCCGAGACGGCAAAATCGCGCTCCAGATCCATTCTGGAGGCCCGATGCGGGTCGAATTCAAGGACATTTACATCCAGCCGCGTCCGATCCCCCAGCCCAAGAAGAAGCTATCCGCGACCGCCACCGGGTTCCACATCCGACCGTTGAAGTCGGGCGACGGTCGGAAATACGTCGTCTATGTCCCGAAGGGGTACGACGGGTCGAAGGCGATGCCGGTCATCTTGTTCCTCCACGGTTCCGGGGAATGCGGCGATGACGGGGTGGCAAGCGCCCAGATCGGCCTGGGAGCGGCGATCGAGGCCAACCCCGACCGATTCCCCTGCTTCGCGGTCTTCCCGCAAGCGACCAAGACCTGGGCGAGCGACTCCGAAGACGCCAAGGCTGCGCTGGCCGCGCTCGACGAGGTGATCAGGGACTACAAGGTCGACCCGAACCGGCAAATCCTCACCGGATTGTCGATGGGAGGCTCGGGGACCTGGTCGATCGCCGCCGCGATGCCCAACCGGTTCGCCGCCATCGTGCCCATCTCCGGCCTCGGCGAGATCGAAGCCGTCGAAACGATCAAGAACATCCCGACCTGGACCTTCGTCGGCGACCTCGGCGCGACCACGTTCAGCAACTTCCGAGAGATGGGCGACGCCCTCCGGGCCCTCGGCGCCAACGTCCATCAGACCGAGTACCGCAACGTCGGCCACCACACTTGGGACCGGGCTTATAACGACCCGACCCTGATCGACTGGATGCTCAACCAGAAGCGCAAGGCCCGGTGATCCATCGGAGCGACCGGCGGGTTCGTCATCGAGTGGGTCGATGCGCGGGAAATGGCCCCCTCCGGCGAAAGATCCTCTTTCGCCGGAGGGGGCCAAAGAATGACCGCCAACTCGTCCCGATCGATCAAACCTTGGCCGAGGTGAGGAGTTGAACCAACATGTTGCCGATCGGGCTGCCGACTCCGGTTGCGAGGTCATACCCGGTGGTCGTCGGGTAGCCGGAGACGGCGGTGGTGCCATTTCCGTTGACGTCCCGGTTGTTGCCCAGGGTGATGTCGCGGAAGTAGGTCAAGTAGCTCGGCGAGTTATACGTCGAGTAGATCACGCTGTTGATCTGGGCCGAGTTGAGGATCGGCAAGCCGGCGGCGATCCGGTTCTGCTGGGCCAGGGCGATCTCCCCGGCGAGGATCGGCGACGCGAGGCTGGTCCCGCCGACGGCGCCCCAAGGGTTTGGGTTGCTGGTGCTGGTGTCGAGCGAGTCGTAGATCGACACGGACGTGACCGGGTCGGCGATCAGGGACACGTCGGGGATGGCCCGGACACCGTAGCCGAGCCCGTTGCTCGTCTGGAACGACGGGGCGGCGAAGTTCGAGCTAAGCCCGCCTCCGCCCGCGCCGGCTCCACCCAACCCCCCCCAGGCGGTCTCGAACGAATACTTCCCTCGGGCCGAGGAGAGGTACAAGCTGGTCCCGCCGACGGCGATGACGTTGGGCGAGGTGGCCGGGTACAGCGGCAACGAGCCGTCGCCCGATGACACCGTGACGGCGATGTTGGACGACGCGCCGGAGGACAGGTAGGCGTTCTCGAGGATCTTAACGTTGTTGATCCCGATGCCGCTCTCGGTGTAGCCGTAGCTCAACGACGCGGCGACCACCCCGGGTTGGGCCGCCGCGTACTGAATGCCGTGGAGGAGTTCGGCGAACGCATAAGGCAGCGACCTCGTCGCGGGCACTTCCACCAGGAGGATATTGGCCTTCGGCGCCATGGCGTGCGCCCATTCGACATCGAGGCTGGTCTCGCCGCCGACGCCGGTCCCTACCGCGCTGGTGACGGGGTCCAGCGCCTGATCCTGGTAGACCGTCAGGTTCGGACCGCCGGTCGTGTTGAACTGGGGCAGGTTGTACTGGGTCGAGAAGACGTTGGCGTCGTTGAGGATCTTGGGGTCGTCGAACTCGTCGATGATGGCGATCGTCACCCCCTGCCCTTGGTTGGCAAGTCCAAGCGTGCCCACGCCGTAGGCCGTCCGGATCTGGGCCGGGGTGTAGGCCCCGACGACCGGCGAGTAGGTGGCCTGCGCCACGTTGGCCGGGCCCGTATTCGGGCTGATGATCGGCGTGCTGTGGACGCCCACGCTCAGGTTCGAGGCGACAACCGGCTTGGCGGGAGTCTGGATCACGTAGTCGTTGAACGGGTGCTTGGGCAGGGGCGAAGTGACATGGGCCCGGACGAGGCCCAGGGGGGCGTGCGAGGAGGGGGAGGCCACATTGCCGGCCAGATTATGGTTGGCATGCAACGCGTTGAGCTGCGCGAGGCGAAGAACTTGGGCGTGGTGGTCGGTGGCCGACGAGTAGGCGATCGCGCCCGGAGTGGCGACGACCGACGTGGCGAGGAGTTGCCGGGTTTCCAGCGATTCCACGTTCCAGGCACTCGAGAAGCGGCGACGGCGCCGCGAAGCGCGAGCGAAGCTATTGGCAAGCGACATGGGGTGCGATTTCCTTGAGGGGGTGCGGCCAACCAAGTTGAAGATCGAAAGGACTCGGACCGGGTTGGCGACCCGGGCCAGACCGGCGAAGATTGCGAGGATGGGCGGAGCGAAACCGAGAAGAATCTGGACAACCAGGGAGGATCAGAGAACGAGCCGTCGACGGATTAAACGGTGCGAGCGTCGACCGACCGGCGGCGGTGGCGGCGGATCAGATAAGGTGCCCCGGAGAGGCCGGCGGCGAGCAAAACCCAACTGGCCGGTTCGGGCACCGCGAGCGCCGTGAAGGTGCCGGAGACACCCATCGAATAGCCAGCGTTGGAGGCCGCGAAGTTCAAGCTCCCGGCACCAACCGGGTTGGTGTTGTTGATGAACGAGTTGGTGTTGTTGCCGTTGGGTATCCCGACCCCGTTGGCTCCGCCGGTGGTCTCGACGTACGACTGGTCGGCATAATACCCCCGGGAGTTGGGGGCGACGGCCAGCCAATAGATCCCCGAGGTCAAAGTCACCGTGGAAATCGTCGTCGAAACCCGGAATTCGGGGTCCGCGTAGTCGTAGCCGGGGACCGGCGGGAGTGCCGTGACGGTTGCCGCAGTGCTGCCGTTAGCGACGAGGGTGCCGCCCGATCCGGCGCTCAACCCGCTCCGGATCTCCCAGGTCGCGGCGGTGGGCGCGGCACCGAAGGCAATCTGGTCGTTCGAGAAAACGCTGGTGATCGACCAGGTTTGTCCGACCGGGACGATGAAATCGTTGTACACCAGCGTCGTCGAGAAGAAAAAATTTCCGCCGACGTTGATCGGTACTTTGGCCGCATTGGTGGCCGCGTCGACGTTGTTGTTGTCGCCGTTGTACCACAAGACTGCCGCCCGGGCTGAGGATGTCGGCAGCGTCGCCGAGGCCAACGCGATGGCCAGGAATCCCAAACCCAGAGATCGCCGCGAGGAAAGCAGTTGCACGAAGGTCTTCCTTAATCGATGGGAGAAGGGGGGAGGACGATAAGCCGTGAATCGTCAATGATTTGCAGGCGAGCGGTCTCCAAAACCTTGGAGGAGTAACGGGCGAGATCCTGGTTGAGGGCGACCGGAAGGAAACCGACAATCCGCGAAATAAGAGTCCGCAGTCAGCTCGGACCGCGGAGGTGCGTAGGGTCGAAGAAACGCTTTTCAGAATAGCGTGAGCGACCTTTGTTTGACGGGGGCGATCATAACGGGACATCACGTCAAGTTCAAAAAAAATAAAGCGGAATCACAAAATCGTCGAAGCATGAGGTTCGCCGTCATCACCTCAACCTGGTCCAACAACACCCCATCCTTGATCCACGGCGATTCCCGAAAACCGGTTGCGTCTCCTCGTGAGGGACGCGATGATGGTCCTTGATCCGACAACCCGAGGGACGACCTGGCCCGAGCGAAACGGGTCCGAGGGCCCGACCGGTCAAGCGGCAAGGAGGCGATTGGTCATGGCTTGGTTTTGGCGAATTCTGGTCGGGTCGTTGGCGGGCCTGTTCATCGACGGACAAGTCCCCGAACCGACCGACTCGCCGTCGAAGTCGCAAATCCTCGCCGACCCCAACCTCTCGAAGCCTCTCGCCCCGATCAACGAGGTCCGCGAAACGCCCGGCCTCCAGGCGACCCAGGTCTCGGTCGCCGTCGACCGCGAGGGGTCCCGGAGGCGGTTCCGGGCGTCGGTCCTCCGGGCCGAGGGCGACCTGATCACGATCCTCACCGCGGCGCATTGCATCGCCGAGGCGGACCAAGGGTGGCCCGTCGCCCTCCTCTTCGGGGGCGGCGTGGTGGTCGAGGGGGTCGTCGAGTCGGTGGCCCGGAACCCGCTTTATCGCCCGAATCAGCCCAGGGAGATTCCCGGACCCGACAACGCGGTGGCCCGGCTTCGGTTCCGGGTCGTCGGCGACCTCGGCCCGGCTCCCCCGATCAACTTCAAGATCAAGCCCACCACCAGCCCGGCCGCCATCGAAGCGTTCCGGTCGCTCCGGGCCGTCACCGCGTTGTCGAACCGGTTCTACCCGGGCCCAGGGGGCAAATCCGTCGACGTCCGGATGGTCGATGGCCGGGGGGTTGAGCATGCCGTCCTCGCGGGGAACCACTCCAACCCCCGATGGCTGGAGTGGGGCCGCTCCTATCAGCCGATCCCCGGGGACTCGGGCGGTGGGGTGTTCGTCGTCCGACCCGGCCCCAACGGCCAACCCCGACCAATCCTGATCGGGATCATCGTCGGCCGCGATGACCGAGGGGGCGGGGCGTCGCTCATCAGCCTCGACCAGCCCTGGGTGTCCGAAGCCTTGAACCCGCCCGCTCGCGGGTCTTGACGACTTCGAGGCGGTTCCCGGAAGTCACCCACACAGCGAATCGCAAGATCGCAAATCGCAAAGCGTTGCCTTGATTGGACTCCCTTTGCAATTTGCGATCTGAGATTTGCCATCCCCCTCCGAGATTTGTTCGAGACCCGGTCGATCAGTGGGGGACGACCGCTTCGAGCGCGGTTTGCGGCATCGGGGCGACCCGGACCGGGGTTGGCTCGCTGGTGGCGACGAAGATATTCTCGTGCTGGACGAACGCTTCGAGGCCGAGTTCGCCGCCGAATCGCTCCAGTTCCGCCCGGACGACTCCTGGGGCGAGGTCGGGAGGCAAGAACGCCTCCATGACCAGGGAGAACCGGTCCCCTTCGGCCCTGGCGTGGAGGTCGACGATGTTGACACCGAGCTTTGTCAAGCAGCCGGCGATCCCGTTGATGTTGCCGGGGTGATCCGCACCGAGGACGGTCAGGATGAACCGCTCGCCATCCGGGACCGGGGGCCTCGGCTCGACGACCGCCGGCATCGCCGCCACCGTCAGGTGGAACGGTTCGCCGCGATCGGTGATCGCCGCCATCAGGGTCTTCGGGTCCCTCGGCGCATCAAATTCGACGGCCAGGATGATCGTGAAATACCCCCGCATCACCGTCTGGCTCAGTTCGAGGATATTCCCCCGGAGGTCCCGGAGCGTCCCTGTCACCGAGTGAACAATCCCCACCCGGTCCGAGGCCGTCACCGTCACGATATAAGTCGCCATGATTTGTTTGCGCTTCAAGAGAGTGTTCATAAGTAAAACTTAGCCACAGATGAACACGGATTTTAACACGAATTAAGGAAGGATAGATTTTCTGGGATCGAAAGAACTACTCCTGCCCGATCCGTGACAAATCTGTGTTCATCCGTGGCTAAGTTTTTTTGGTCTTGGCGATTTTATCTCAAACCGATCACTCTTCAAACCTCGACGGCGATCCCCTTGCCTACCGAACCGGCCGCGACGGCGAGGGCGATCCAGCCGAAGATCAGGAACAAGCCGCCGATCGGGGTGATCGCGCCGAGCCACTTGATGTCGGTCACGCTCAGGGCGTAGAGCGTCCCGGAGAAGATCAGGATTCCCAGCGTGAACGATCCGCCAGCCAGGTTGAGGGCCATCTCTCCTCGACCCAAAACCCCGATCAGGCCGACGGCGAGCAAGGCGGGGGCGTGGTACATCTGGTAGCGGACGGCGGTCTCGAAGATTTCGAGCGAGTAGGGCGACAGCCGCTCCTTGAGGCCGTGGGCGCCGAAGGCGCCGAGGACGACTCCCAGGCCACCCACGACCGCGCCGATTCTCAGCCAAAAGATGGGATTCATCGAGGGATTCCGTGTTGGGGGGATGGGTTGAGGCCCAGGACGTAAGCTCGGGTTTCGGCGGCCAGGAACAGCGAGCCGGTGACGCAGATCAGGCCGTCGACCGGGGTCAGCCGACGGGCCAATTCGAGCGCCTCGGCGGGGTTGTCGGCCTGGTGGATCGGCTTGGAATCGCCGACGATGGCTCGGGCGGCGAGGAGGATCTCGTCGGGGTCGACGGCCCGGGAGTTCTCGACGTATCGGGTCGCGATCACAATGTCGGCCAGGGGCAGGAGCGCTTCGAGCTGGCCGACCATGTCCTTGTCGCGGGTGGTCCCGAACACGAGGGTCCGGGGGGTGGTCGGGAAGTTCCCCCGGAGGGTGTCGGCCAGCGCCCGGGCCGAGGCGACGTTGTGGGCGCCGTCGACCACCAGGGTGGGGCGTTCGCCCAGGACCTCGACGCGGGCGGGCCAGGTCAGGCGGGCGAATCCCCGGGCCACATCGTCGACGCCGACATTGGCGACCCCAAGCTCGCCCAAGGCGTCGAAGCTTGCCAGGGCCACGGCGGTGTTTTGCCCCTGGTGTTCGCCCAGGAGGGGGAGTTCGATGGTCCCCCAATCGCGCGCCCAGGTCCGGACCGACACCGCGCCGGGGGTGGGCCGGGTGATCGGTCGCCCGGGCGGGTGGTAGTTGAAAGAGAAGTCGGTGTCGATGGCGAGCAGGCGGGCGGATCGAGCTTTGGCGGATCGCTCGATCGAGGCCCGGGCGTCTTGCCCTCGGACGCCGCTGACGACCGTGCCTCGCCGCTTGATGATCCCGGCCTTTTCGGAGGCGATCGCCCCCGGGGTGGTGCCGAGTTGGCGGGTGTGGTCGAGCGAGATCGTGGTGATCACCGCGAGCTTGGGCCGGACGACGTTGGTCGAGTCGAGCCGACCTCCCATCCCGACTTCGAGGACCACGGCGCCGACGTTTTCTCGGGCGAAGTGGAGCAGGCCCATCGCCGTCGTGACCTCGAAGAAGGTGGCGCCTCTCCGGCTGTAGTGCGGGTCGAGCGTGTCGGACGCATCGACGGCAGGCCGGACGGCGTCGACCAGCGCGGCCAGGGCCTCGGGGGTCGCCTCCACCCCATCGATCCGGAACCGTTCTTCAAGCCGGTGCAGGTGCGGCGAGCAGAACAGGCCGGTCCGGATACCCGACGCCGTCAGACCAGCCGCGATCATCGCGGCGGTCGAGCCTTTCCCCTTGGTCCCCGCGACGTGGATGATCGGCAAGCCGAGGTGAGGGTCGCCCAGCCTCCGGAGCAGGCGGCGCATCCGCCCCAAGCGGAGTTCGGACGTCCCCCGAGGCATCCCCGACCGCTCGTAGTTGAGCCGACCGTACAGGTAGTCGAGGTTGGCTTGGTAAACGTCGGTGGCCAAAGGTGACTGGTCCGATCGGTCGAAGTTCTGGGCGTCAGGTCACCCCAAAGGGGAATCAAGCTTGATCCTGCCTGATGGATCATCGACGACGGAGGCCACCGGCATGGCGACCAGGCTCGACTCTTCGGAGAGCAGGCGGTCGACCCGGTCGCGGAACTCGCCCAGGGCCAGCCCCTTGACGACGTAGTCGGCCACGCCCATCTCGAAGCATTCCAGCCGGGTGTCGGCGTCGCCCAGGTTGGAAAGCATCAGCACTTTCATCTGCGACGAGTACGGGTCCCGCCTCAGCCGCTCCAGGACCTCGAATCCGTTGCATTTCGGCATCCAGACGTCGAGGATCAACAACCGGGGCCGATGCTCTCGGACCAGATCCAAGGCTTCCAGGCCCCCCGAAGCGTCCCAGACATCATGACCCACCGACCGGAGGAACGGACCGTAGACCGCCCGGATGTCATCATCATCGTCGGCCAAAACGATCGAGCCCATCGCCGTCCCACCCGTTCGATCCCACCGCGTCGGAGCCATCAAGCCCAAGGATACCCCGATGAGGGGTCGATCCGCCAGTGATCGTCCTGATCCGCCAGGTCGAGGAAAAGCAAATGCCGCGCGGCCCTCGGAAGGGGTCGGCGGCATGTGGTGCTGATCAGACTTGGCGAGGCTCGACTCAGGCGGTCTTCCAGGTCAGCTTGATCTCGTCGCAAGGCTTCGAGAGGTGAACTTGGGTGTCAACCGACGAGACCAGCGAGCAAGGGATCATGTGGTGCATCCCGTCCTCGGAGTCGTTCTTGGTCAGCTTGATCTCGTCGCCCATGACGCGGTCGACGGTCCCGAGGTGCATGCCCTTGGAACAAAGGACTTCCATGTGTTCCGTGATGTTTTCGGTGACGCTGCTCATGGCTGGCTCCCGATGGTTGGGTTGAACGTTGAAGATCGCCTTGATGGGCTGACATCACACTTGTAGAGCAACCAGTGTGCCGCAGATCGGTGGAGTTTCCCTTAGTCGAGCGTCAAGGAGGATCGATCGGCGTTCTTTTGCGCGAAGCCAAGCAACCGACCGCCATACCCATGTCGTTCATCGGCGAGCTTCGAGGACGACGGGGATGCCGCCCTTGGGCCGGAGCGTCATCGTCGGGAGCGGGGTGATCTTGGCGTCGAGGGGGACCTTGAGCCGGAACCGGCGGGCGATCGAGGCCAGGAGCAAGATCGCCTCCATCAGCGCGAAGTTGTTGCCGATGCAGATCCTCGGGCCACCCCCGAACGGGAAGTAGGCGTAGCGGTGGATCTTCTTGGCCAGGTTGTCGTCCCACCGCTCGGGGCGGAACACGAGGGGTTCGTCGAAGAACCGGGGGTCGCGGTGGATCACCCACTGGCTCATATAAACCGTAGTCCCGACGGGGATCTGGACGCCCGCCACCTCGGTCGGCTCGATCGCTTCTCGGCCCAGGAGCCAGACCGTGGGGTAGATTCGCAGGGTTTCAGTGACAACCTGATCGGCGTATTTGAGGTTCGGGAGGTCGGCGACGGTCGGCGGCCGGTCGCCGAGCACGGCGTCAAGCTCGGCGTGGAGCTTCGTCTCGACTTCGGGGTGGCGCGACAGGAGGAGCCAGGCCCAGGCCAGGGTGTTGGCCGTGGTCTCGTGGCCGGCCATGAACAAGGTCATCGCCTCGTCCCGGAGCTGCTCGTCGGTCATCCCCGGGCCGCCCGCTTCGGTGTCGAGGTCCGTGGCGTGGAGGAGCATCGAGAGCAGGTCGCCCCGGTCCTCGCCCGAGGCCCGACGGTTGGCGATGATGTCGTAGATGATCTTGTCGAGCCGGCTCTTGGCCTTGAGGAACCGGAGGTTCGAGGGCGTCGGCACGAAGTCGGGTAAACGGATGATCTTGCCGACCCGAGCGGTGAACGTGTGCAGGATCGCTTCCATCGCCGCGCTGGCGTCGGCGGCGTCGCTCGAAACGTCGGCATCGAACAAGGTCTTGGCGACGATCTCCAAGGTCAGTCGCATCATCTCGCCCTGGATGTCTCGGGATTGGCCCCCTCCCCAGGATCGCATCATCCGCTCGGCATACTCGACCATCACCGCGCCGTGGGCGGCGATCCGCTCGCGGTGGAACGCCGGTTGCGAGAGCCGACGCTGCCGCCTCCAGAAGTCCCCCTCGCTGGTCAGGAGGCCGTTGCCCAAGGTCGGCTTGGCCA
>JAABUX010001324.1_pt1 | contig 37865 bp, 38 predicted proteins | sample 5561851 | NCBI WGS metagenome assembly JAABUX01 (sample SAMN10711883, study PRJNA513361) | rock metagenome | isolation source: Antarctica rocks | place: Antarctica: Victoria Land, Richard Nunatak red sandstone | collected 2016-01-03 | reverse complement strand
GGCAGCTTGCCCGTCAGCAGCATGTCGGCCGCCCGCAACAGGCTCACGTCGATCCGTTTCAGCACCGACGTCACCACCCGGTCGGCGGTCGCGGGATCGGTCTTGCGAAAGATCGCCGACTGGTCGCTGTCGACCCCGATCGCATACCGCCCGGCGTCCTTGGCCGCCGCGAGCTGCCCCAGCCCCGCCTGGCCCGCCACGTTGAAGCCGATCGCGGTGCCGGTGCGGTACTGCGCCAGCGCCAGTTCCTTGCCCTTCGCCGCGTCGTCGAACGAGCCGATGTAGCTGACCGCGACCTTCGCCTTAGAATCGATCGACTGCGCGCCGGCGATGTAACCGGTCAGGAAGTCGTTGATCACCGGGATGTCGAGCCCGCCGAGGAAGCCGAGCGACGTGCCGCCGGGGGCGGCGCCGGACGCGATCATGCCGGCGCCGACCATGCCGGCCAGGTAGCTGCCCTCGTTCTGCTTGTAGCTGATCGAGTAGACGTTCTTGAAAGCGCCGCCCGAGTAGTCCATCGCCGCGTCGTAGATGATGAACGTCTTCTTGGGATTGTCCGGCGCCACCGCGGCCACTAGGTCGGTCATCTGATAGGTGCCGGTGATGATCGCATCCCAGTCCTGCCCGGCGATGTCCTCCAGCGTCGGCTGCCACTTCGACTGGTCGTAGGACATCTCGATGGTGCGGAGCTGCACCTGGTCGCCGTATTTGGCGCGGATCAGCTCCATGCCGTGCGCGGCACTGTCGAAGAACGACTTGTCGCCGGTGGTGCCGTTAATCAGCAGCACGATCTTCTTCGGACTCGCCGCCTGCGCGGTGCCGGCGACGGCGGCGAGGGCGAAGGCGGTCAGCAAGGCGCGCCGGCTGGTCGTGGCGAGGGTCATCGGATGCTCCGTTGCGTGCGACGTATAAGGCGATGGGCAAGGTAGAGAGTTTCGCCGCCCGCACAAAACGCTGTTGACGCCCTCCTCCGCCCATGTGAAGGATTTTGCGCGTCCAAGGAAAAAACTACATGGATTTTGCGATCGGCGACGCCGGTCCCTTGCTGGAGGAGGAAAGCGGCCTCGCCGCCCGCGCCGCGTGGCTGTATCACGCCGGCAGCCTCACGCAGTCGCAGGTCGCCGAAAAACTGGGCGTCACCAGCGCCAAGGCGCACCGCTTGATCGCGCGCGCCACCCGCGCCGGCCATGTCCGGGTGTTCGTCGAAGGGCCGATCGGTTCGTGCATCGCCTCCGAGCAGGCGCTGGCCGAGCGCCACGGCCTTTCGATGTGCCGCGTCGTGCCGACGATCGACCCCGAAATGTTTCCGGTTCGAGAGCTTGGGCTGGCGGCGGCGACCTTTCTGCGGGACGTGCTGGAGAGCCAGCGGCATCGGCTGATCGGCATCGGTCACGGCCGCACGCTGGCCGCCGCCGTCCACCTGATGCCGCGCCTACCCTGCCCGCACCTGCGCCTGGTCAGCCTGATCGGCGGGCTGCCGCGCCGCTATCAGGCCAATCCATTCGAGGTGATCGACAACCTCGCGGAGAAGACCGGTGCCGACGCGTATCTGTTGCCGGTGCCGATGTTTGCCCGTGACGTCGCCGACACGCCGGTGTTGCGGCGGCAGTTCGGGGTCGAGGAGACGTTGCGGCTGGCATCCGAGGCGACGCTGCTGATGATGGGCATCGGCTCGCTCCAGCATGAGGCGTTTCTGTCGCTCGCCGGCGTCATCACGCCTGAGGAACTGGCCCAGGTCCGCGCGGCCGGCGCAGAGGGTGAAGTGCTGGGATATTTCTACGACGCGCGCGGACAGCTGGTGGACAGCAAGCTGCACGGCCGCGTTGTCGCCTTACCGTTGCCCCGCGCCAGAAAACCCCGGCACGCCGCCGCCGCGATGGTCGTAGCCGTCGCCGGAGGGGCCGAGAAAGCCACCGCCATCGACGCCGTTCTGCGGAGTGGTCTGCTGACCGGCCTGATCACCGACGAGCTGACCGCGCGAACGCTCGTCGCTGCCGAGTGACGCTGCAAAAAATCCAAAGGGAGACAAAAGAATGACCGATAAAGCCAGGGACCTCGCCGCCGCGTTCGAAGCGGGCAAGCTCGGCCGGCGCGACCTCGTGAAGCGGCTCGCCGCCATGGGCATCGCCGCCCCCGCCATCGCCGCGATCATGGGCGAGGCGGCGACGACCGCTTATGCCGCCGACTTCGACATGATGGCGCACAAGGGAACGGCGGTAAAACTGCTGCTGAACAAGCATCCGTACGCCGACGCGATGATCGCCGACCTCGACAATTTCAAGAAAGCGTCGGGCATCGACGTCACCTACGACATCTTCCCGGAGGACGTGTACTTCGACAAGGTGACGGCCGCCCTGTCGTCGCGTAGCAGCGAATACGACGCGTTCATGACCGGCGCGTACCAGACCTGGCAGTACGGCCCGGCCGGCTGGTGCGTCGACCTCAACGAATACATCCAGAACCCGGCCAAGACCGCCGCCGCGTACAACTGGAACGACGTGCTCCCTGGCCTGCGCTCGTCGACCGCGTGGTCGGGCAAGCCGGGCGACACGCTCGGCGGGCCGGGGGCCAAGCAGTGGTGCGTGCCATGGGGCTTCGAGGCCAACAACGTCAGCTACAACAAGCGCATCTTCGACAAGGTCGGCGTGTCGATGCCGAAGAACCTGCCGGAGATGCTCGAGACCGCGGCCAAGATCCAAAAGGACAACGGCGGCTACGGCGTCGGCGTGCGCGGCAGCCGCAGTTGGGCGACGATCCACCCGGGCTTCCTGTCGGGCTACACCAACTACGGCGCCAAAGACTTCGTGCAGCAGGACGGCAAGCTGAAGGCCGCGATGGACAGCCCGCAGTCCAAGGAGTTCACCGCACTCTGGGTCAAGATGATCCAGGACAGCGGGCCGAAGGAGTGGGCGACATACACCTGGTACCGCGTCGGCCAGGACCTCGGCGCCGGCCAGTCGGGCATGATCTACGACGCCGACATCCTGGGCTACTTCCAGGACGGCGACCCGAAGAACAAGGAAAAGGGCAACCTCGATTTCGCCGCGTTCGCCGCCAACCCGAAGGCGACCGAGGTCACCGCGAACGTCTGGATCTGGTCGCTGGCGATGTCGAACTTTTCGAAGCAGAAGGACGCCGCCTGGTACTTCATGCAGTGGGCGACCGGCACCGACCACTTGCTGTTCGGCGCGCGCAAGATGGACATGGTGAACCCGATCCGGCAGTCGGTGTGGGACGACCCGGAGTTCAAGACCAAGATCGGCCGGTATCCGGGCTACCTCGAGCAGTACAAGCAGACCGCCCCGAAGGCGCAGATCTACTTCACGCCGCAGCCGCTGTTCTTCAACCTGACGACCGACTGGGCCGCCGCGTTGCAGAAGATGGTGGCCAACGAGATCCCGGTGAACGACGGCCTCGACCAGCTCGCGGCCAACTTCGACCGGCAGCTAAAGTCTTCCGGCCTGGGCTGATCTAACGGGCGGCCGTTTCGGCGGCCGCCCTTTTGACGAAGGCTAGCGATGTCCGAACTCGCCCATCCCGCGCCGATCACGCTACCGGCCACCCGCGCCGTCACCCGGCAGTCCGGCCCGGCGTTCATGCGCTGGCTGCCGTACGCGTTGAGCCTGCCGGCGCTGCTGGTCTGCATCGGCATCCTGGTGCCGTTCTTCACCGCCGCGTTCTACAGCCTGCAGCGGTACATGCTGTCGATGCCTTATATGCGCGGCTTCATTTGGTTCCAGAACTACGTCGATTTCGTCGGCGACGCCGAGTTTTGGAACACCGTGCGGGTGTCCGGAATTTACACCGCCGCGACCGTCATCTCCGAACTTATGCTGGGCCTCGGCATCGCCTTGCTGCTGCGCGAGCGAACCCGGTTCAACAACGTCGCCTCGGTGGCGTTGCTGCTGCCGCTAATGTGCGCGCCGGCGTTGGCCGCGTTGATGTGGAAGTTGATGACCGATGGCAACTTCGGCGTGCTGCAATGGGCGGTCGGCCACCTCGGCTTCCACGACATGCGTTGGGCGTCGTCGTCCCGCACGGCGATGTTCACCGTCGTGCTGATCGACATCTGGGTCTACACACCGTTCATGATGGTGCTGCTGCTGGCGGGCCTGCGCAGCCTGCCGCCACAACCGTTCGAGGCGGCGAAACTCGACGGCGTGCCGGGCTGGTTCGTGTTCCTTCGCATCACCCTGCCGATGCTCACACCGTATCTGATCACGGCCACATTGTTCCGGCTGCTCGACAGCATCCAGCAGTTCGACATCGTATACGCGATGACCCAGGGCGGTCCCGGCAACAGCCTGTTGCTGTTCCAGGTGCAGGCATACCTCGACTTCTTCACCTACCAGAACGTCGCGCGGGCGTCGGCGCTGATGATGATCCTGTGGGCGATCACCTACGTGCTGTCCAACGTGTTCGTGCGGCAGATGCGCAAGCTGCGGGAGCGCACCCATGCAAGCGCCTGACATCCTCCCGCGCGTCCTGCGGGGCGTCGCGATCACGCTGGTCCTGGTGTTCTTCCTGTTCCCGATTGCCTGGATCATCATGATGTCGTTCCAGCAGAACGACGTCATCCTCAGCACCACGCCGCGCCCGTTCGAAGGGCTGACGCTGCAGAACTACACGACGCTGTTTTCCGGCAAGCTCACCACCGGAACCGGCACGCAGGACGTGAACTTCCTGCTCAACCTCGGCAACTCGGTGCTGCTGGCGACCTCGTCCGTCATCATCTCGCTGATCCTCGGCGTGCCGGCGGCCTACGCGTTCGCGCGCTTCCGCTTCCGGCTCGGCGAGGACATCGCGTTCACCCTGCTGAGCTTCCGCTTCGCGCCGCCGTTGCTCGTGTTGCTGCCGCTGTCGCTGTATTTCCAGGATCTCGGGCTGTCCAACACCTACTTCGGCCTGATCTGGGTCTACCAGCTGATCACCCTGCCGCTGATCCTGTGGATCGTGCGCGGCTACTTCGAGGACGCGAGCCCCGACGTCGAATACGCCTATCGCGTGGACGGCCATTCGTGGTGGCGCGGGTTCATAAAAATTGCCATCCCGCTGGCCAAGCCCGGTATCGCTGCGGCGGCGCTGCTGAGCTTCATCTTCGCCTGGAACAACTTCGTCTTCGCCCTCGTGCTGGCGTCGGCCGACAAGCAGCCGGTGACGGTCGGCGCACTCGCGTTCATCACCTCGGCCGGCCTGCCATACGGTCAGATCGCGGCGGCCATCGTGCTGTCGATCATGCCGACGCTGGCGCTGGCGCTGTACGCACAGAAATGGCTGGTCGAAGGGCTCAGCCTGGGGGCCGTCAAGGGATGAGCGACCAGGGCCTGCGCGTGCGCGACCTGCACGTGAAATTCGGCAAGACCGAGCTGCTGCGCGGCATCGACCTCGACGTGGCGCCGGGCGAGACGCTGGTGCTGTTCGGCCCGTCCGGCGTCGGCAAGACGGTGCTGCTGCGCGCCATCGCGGGGCTGGAGCCGGCGGCGCGATGCGACGTCGCGATCGACGGGCGCGACGTGACGACGATGGGGCCGGAGGGTCGCGGCATCGGCATGGCGTTCCAGAACTTTGCGCTGTATCCGCACATGCCGGCGCGCAAGAACATCTCGAGCCCGCTCGAGGCGCAGCAAAAGTCGGCGGCGGAGATCGACAGCCGTGTCGACGCCGTCGCGACGCTGCTGAAGATCACGCATGTGCTCGGGCACGCGCCGCGCGAACTGTCGAACGGCCAGAAGCAGCGCACCGCACTCGCCCGCGCCCTGGTGGGCAACCCGCGCGTGCTGTTGCTCGACGACCCGCTGCGCAACGTGGACGCCAAGCTGCGCTACGAGATGCGGCTGGAACTGCCGCGTCTGCTACGCCGCGCCGGGGCGGCGACGATCTACGTCAGCCAGGACTACCGCGAGGCAATGGCGCTCGGAGACCGGGTGGCGATCCTGCTCGACGGCCGGTTCGCGATGCTGGCACCGCCCGAGCAGGTCTACGACCGTCCGGAATCGGTGCAGGTGGCGCGGCTGTTCGGCGACCCGCCGATCAACCTGCTGCCCTGTGCGGCCACCGCGACCGGGGTCACCGCCGCCGGGATGGCGGTCGACCTGCCGGGCCACCCCGGACGCGAGTGCCTGCTCGGCATCCGGCCCGAGGCGTTGCGCGTGCTGACCGGCGCCGAACCCGGCGCGGCGCAGGCCGAGGTGGTGGCGCTGACGCCGTTGCACGAACGTCTTGTAGTATTGCTGCGGGCCGCCGACGGCACCGAGATCGTCGCCTCCGTCGTGGGTGGCGCGCCGGCCGCCGGCTCCGCCGTCTGGATCGCCGCCGACCCCGCCGCCGCGCTGCTGTTCGATGCGGCGACCGGCGACCTGGTGCATGGACGGGCCGACGTGCTGGAGATGGCGGCATGACGCTGCGGATCGCCGACGTGGACAAGATCTATGCCGGCAAGCACGGTCGCGCGGTCCACGCCGTCCGCCATCTCGACCTCGACGTGGCTGACGGCGAGCTCGTCGCCCTGCTCGGCTCGTCGGGCTGTGGCAAGACGTCGACGCTCCGCATGATCGCCGGGTTCGAGGCGGTCTCGGCCGGCACGATCACGCTGGCCGGCCGCCGCATCGACGGCCTGCCACCGGCGCGGCGAAAAGTGGCGATGGCGTTCGAGGGCTATGCGCTCTATCCGCCGCTGACGGTGCGCGAGAACATCGGCTTCGGCCTGGAGGATCGCTCGCGCGGGGTCGATCGCGCCGATGCGACGCGCCGGGTCGCCCAGATGGCCGAGATGCTGGAGATCGGTTCCATCCTCGACCGCCGCCCTGGGAGCCTGTCCGGCGGCCAGCAACAGCGTGCCTCGCTCGCCCGGGCGTTGGCGCGGGACGCCGACCTGCACCTGCTCGACGAGCCGATGGGCCAGCTGGAGCCACAGTTGCGCGCCGTGTTGCGGGGCCGGGTCAAGGCGGCGTTGAAAGCGCGCGGGCTGACAGCCGTGCTGGTGACGCACGACCAGACCGAGGCCAACGCCATGGCTGACCGCATCGCCGTCATGGAGGGCGGCGTGCTGCAGCAATACGGCGCGCCCGACACGCTGCGCGACGTGCCGGCCAATGTGTATGTAGCGACGTTCCTGGGCGAGCCGCCGATGAACGCGATGAATGCGGTGGTAACTCCGGCCGGCCTGGCGCTCGACGACGCGCCGGGTCATCCGGTGCAGCTGCCGGGCATGCCGATGCCGCCCGAGGGGGCCGCCGTCGTGCTCGGCGTGCGGCCGCATAAAATCGTGCTGGGGATCGGCGCGTTGACCGGCACGGTCGTCTCGAACCAGTGGCTCGGCGACCAGGCGCATGTCGTGCTGGAACTGGGGCCGCGGGTGATCGTGGCCGTCGCCCACCACCGCGTCGCGGCCCGGGTCGGCGAGACCATGCTGTTCGGCTTCAGCCCGGACGACGCGCACCTGTTCGATGGCGCCAGCGGACACGCGCTGGCGCACGGCCGCGCCGCCGCCCCGGTGTTCGACGCGGCGAGGCTCCAGACCGCGTGACGCCGACCTTGATCATCGCCATCGACAGCGGCACGTCGGTGGTCAAGGCCGTGGCGTTCGACACGCATGGCGCGCAGCTGGCCATCGCCGCGCGACCGAACGCCTACGACCTGCTGCCGAACGGCGCCGCCGAGCAGGACATGCGGCGCAGCTGGACCGACGTGTGCGCGGTGCTGCGCGAGCTGTTGGCCGAACTCGACGCAAGATATGCCAACGTCAAGATCGTGGCGCTGGCGGTGACCGCGCAGGGCGACGGCTCGTGGCTGGTCGACGCCGACGACGAGCCGGTCGGCGGCGGCTGGCTTTGGCTCGACGCGCGCGGCGCCTCGATCGCGGACGAGCTGAAGGCAACGGGGGCCGCGCAGGCCGCATTCGCCTACACCGGCACCGGCCTCGCCGCCTGCCAACAAGTGCCGCAGCTGCTGTGGCGCGACGCCCACGCGCCGGAGCAACTTCGGCGGGCGACCGCCTCGCTGCACCCAAAGGATTTTCTGTATCTCCGGCTGACCGGGCAGCGCGCCACGTCGCCATGCGAGGGCGCGTTCACCTTCGGCGACTTCCGCACGCGCGGCTATCGGGACGAGGTGCTGGAGGCGCTCGGCATCGAGCGGATGAAGCGCCTGCTGCCGCCGATCGTGGACGGCACGCGCGACAGCCACCCGTTGACCGAGCGCGCGGCCGCGGCGACCGGGCTGCCGGCCGGGCTGCCGGTTATTTTGGGTTATGTGGACGTCGTCTGCACCACGCTCGGCGCCGGCATCTACGGCGGTGGCGGCGAGAGCGGGGTCACCATCGTGGGCTCGACCGGCATGCACATCCGCCTCGTGCCCGATGTGGCGCACGTCGCCCCCTCGCCCGCCATGACCGGCTACTGCATGGCTTTCCCGGTGCCCGGCCACACGTTGCAGGCGCAGAGCAATATGGCCTCGACGCTCAATATCGACTGGATCGCCGACCTCGCGATCGAGGCGGCGGGGATGGCCAGCGGCGGCTACGTCTCGCGCGCCACCGTGCTCGACGCGCTGAACGAGGGGGTCGCGACGGCGCGGCCGGGGGCGATCATCTACCACCCGTTCATCTCGACCGCCGGCGAGCGCGGGCCGTTCACCGACGCCTACGCCCGCGCCGGCCTGTTCGGCCTCGACCAGAATGTGCGGCTGATGGATCTGGCGCGCGGTATCTACGAGGGCCTGTGCTTCGCGGCGCGCGATTGCTACGTGGCAATCGGCGGCGCGCCGGCCGAGATTCGCGTGACCGGCGGCGCCGCCCGGTCGCAGGTGCTGCGCCACATCCTGTCGGCCGTGTTGGACCGCCCGTTGCTGGCCGCCGCGCACGAGGAGGCCGGGGCCGCCGGGGCGGCCATGATCGCCGCCGTCCAGCAAGGTATCTTTCCCGACATGGCCGAGTGCGCTGCGACCTGGATCGCGAAACGGCCGGCGGCGACGGTGACGCCCGACCCTGCGTTGGTGGCACTCTACGACAAGTTGTTTCCGATCTACCGCGACGCCTACCATGCGATGCCGGCGCTGTGGCGGCAGCTGCACGCTGCCCACGCCGCCACCCCGGAGAGCTCCGATGCCTGAACCCCGCCCACCCTGTGAGGTCGCCATCATCGGCGACAACTTCATGCTGTCCGACCGCTTCGCCGACGCGATCAAGGCGGCATGCGACGGCCGCGTGTCGCTGCGGACCATGACAATGCCGTGGCCGGACGAGCCCATGGAGCACGGCTACGCGAAAGCCGGGATGGACGGCCTGAAGGAATACCAGGGCGACGCCGACGAGATCGTGGCGTTCACCGGCAACGCCGAGGTTCTGGTGACCCAGCTGGCCCCGCTGTCGGCCGAGATGATGGACAAGCTGCCGAAACTGAAGCTGGTCGCGGTGTCGCGCGGCGGCCCGGTCAACATCGACATGGCGGCGGCCAAGGCGCGCGGCATCCGCGTCTGCAACACGCCCGGCCGCAATGCCAGCGCGGTCGCCGAGTTCGCGATCGGCGCCATCCTGGCCGAGACCCGGCTGATCCGCGCCGGCCACGAGGCGTTGCGCGCCGGCACCTGGCGCGGCGACCTGTATCGCGCCGACCGCACCGGGCGCGAGCTGTCGGAGATGACGGTCGGCGTGATCGGCTACGGCCAGATTGGCAGCCGGGTGGTGAAGCTGCTTAAAGCGTTCGGGTGCCGGATCCTGGTGGCCGACCCGTATGTGCAGATCTCCGCACAGGACCGCGCGGACGGGATCGAGCACGTCGGGCTCGAGACGGTGCTGGCGCAGGCCGACGTGATCACGCTGCACGCCCGCGTCACCGCCGAGACGACGCGGTTCATCGGCGCCGACCAATTCGCGGCGATGAAGCCCGGCACGCTGTTCGTCAACACCGCGCGCGGGCCGATGGTCGACTACGACGCGCTGTACGAGGCGCTGGCGTCGGGCCATCTGGGTGGTGCGATGCTGGAGACGTTCGCCGTCGAGCCGGTTCCGGCGGATTGGCCGCTGCTGCAGCTGCCGAACGTGACGATCACGCCGCACATCGCCGGCGCGTCGGTGAAAACCATCACGATCGCCGCCGACGGGGCCGCCGAGGAGGTCCGCCGCTACATCTCCGGCGAGCCGCCGCTCAACCCGTCGAACTGATGGACTCCGAATTCGCCGCACTGCTGGCGTACGCGGCGCGGATCGGGGCCGATCCGCTGCTGGTGCAGGGCGCCGGCGGCAACGTGTCGATCAAGCGCGACGGCGTGCTGTGGGTCAAGGCGTCGGGCACCTGGCTGATGCACTCGGCCGAGCGGGACATCATGGTGCCGGTGTCGCTCGACCCGTTGCTGCGCGCGATCGCCGACGACGACGCGGACCTGATGGAGGCGGCGCACCGGTTCGTGCCCGCCTGGGCCGAGACCACGCTGCGCCCTTCGATCGAGACCACGATGCACGGGCTGCTGCCGCATAGAGTCGTGGTTCACGTGCATTGCATCGAGACGATCGCGCGCGCGGTCCGTCGCGATGCGGCGGTGGTGGTCGCACCGTTGCTGGCCGGGTTGCGGTGGGGGTTTGTGCCGTACGTGCGGCCGGGGGCACCACTGGCCCGTGCCATCGCGGCGGTGTTGCGGCCGGGGATGGATATTTTGATTCTCGGCAATCACGGGCTTGTCGTGGGCGCGGAGACGACGGCCGACGCGGCGGACGTAGTGGCCGAAGTGTCGCGCCGGCTGCGGCAGCCCGCCCGCGCGTCGGCGGATATTGCCACCGACCCCGTCTCGCTGGCGCTGGCGCGGCAGGGATCGCTCTATCCGGACCATGTGATCTTTCTCGGCCCCGGCATTTTCGAGACGGCAAGCCGCTGGCCGATGCGCGTCGTGGCTGGCGTTGGCGTGGCGATGGCCGAACACGCGACACCCGGCGCGCACGCGATGGCGCGTTGCCTGGCCGACGTGACCGCGCGCCTGTCCGCCGACACGCCGTTGCGGGTGCTGACGCATGACGAGGAGGCGGCGCTGCTGGGCTGGGACGCCGAACAATACCGGCAAACGCTGGACGCGGCGTGAGCGCCATCGGCATCGACCTCGGCACGTCGGGCGTGCGCGCGGCCCTGGTGGACGACGCGCGCGAGCCGATCGGCCAGGCGTCCGCCGCCATCGCCGCCGCCGAACGCCGCGATCCGGCCGCATGGTGGCGGGCGACCGAGGCGGTGCTGGACCAGCTCGCGCGACATCACGATCTGTCCGAAGTGCGGGCGATTGCCGTCGACGGCACCTCGGGCACCGTGCTGACGGTCGACGCCGACGGTCGTCCGCTCGGTCCGGCCAGCCTCTACAACGACCGCGCTTCCCAGGCGGCGGTGGCGACGGTCGCCGAGCACGCGCCGGCCGATAGCGCGGCACGGGGGGCGACCAGCCCACTGGCCCGGCTGCTCGGGATGGCCGGCGGCACGGTGCTGCACGAGGCCGACTGGATCGCCGGGATGCTGTGCGGGCGCTTTGACGTGACCGACGCGAACAACGCGCTAAAGACCGGCTACGACCCGCGCACCGGCGGGTGGCCCGGGTGGATCGCGGCGACCGGCCTCGACATGGCCCGGCTGCCGCGCGTGGTGGCACCCGGTACGCCAATCGGCACTGCAACGCGGCTGTCCGGTGCGGTGGTGGTCGCCGGCACGACCGACGGATGCGCCGCGTTCCTTGCGACCGGGGCCGACCAGCCGGGTGACGGGGTCAGCTCGCTCGGCACCACGCTGACGCTAAAACTGCTGTCCGACACGCCGGTGTTCGCGCCGGAGTTCGGGATCTACAGCCACCTGATGCTGGGCAACTGGCTGCCGGGCGGGGCGTCCAACACCGGCGGTGCCGCGCTGCTGCGCCACTTCGACGCCGCCACGATCGCCGCACTCTCGGCGCGGATCGATCCGGCGCGGGACAGCGGGCTCGACTACTACCCCCTGCCCGGCCCCGGCGAACGGTTCCCGATCGCCGATCCCGCCATGCAGCCGCGCGAGACGCCGCGTCCAACCGACGACGCGCTGTTCCTGCACGGCCTGCTGGAGGGCATCGCGCGCGTCGAGGCGCTCGCATACCGCCGCCTGGCCGAACTCGGCTCGCCGCCGCCGCGCTCGGTCCGCAGCGTCGGCGGTGGTTCCAGGAACGCGGTCTGGACGGCGATCCGCGAGCGAATGCTGGGTGTGCCGATGCTGCCGGCGCGGTCGGAGGAGGCCGCCGTCGGCACTGCCGGCCTCGCGCTGCACGGCCTGGCCGCATGACCTGGGCGACGGCGGACACCGTGCTGGACCTGCGCGGGCGCTTCGACACGTTCCTGATCGACCAGTTCGGCACCATCCACGACGGCGTTTCCCTCTATTCCGGCGCGCTCGCGGCGTTGCGCGGACTGAAGGCGAGCGGCGCGCGCGTCGTGCTGCTGTCCAACTCCGGCAAGCGGGCCGCCCCGAACGCGGCGCGACTGACCCGGCTCGGCATCCCGCCCGACGCCTACGACCTGTTCGTCACATCGGGCGAGGTTGCGTGGGCGCTGCTGCGCGAGCGCGCAATCCCAGCCGCCCGCGACGCGCGCCGCGCCCTCGTGCTGGACCGCGATGGTGGCGCCGGGTTGCTCGACGGCCTGGACCTGGAGCCGGTGACCGACCGCCCGGACGTCGTGCTGATTGCCGGATCGGAGGGCGACCGGCGCACGCTCGACAGTTACTGCGCGCAACTCCGTCCGTATGCCGAGGCGGGCGTCCCCGCGCTGTGCCTCAACCCCGACCGCACGATGCTGACGCCGACCGGCCCGGCGTTCGGGGCCGGTCGGATCGCCGAAAGCTACGCCAAGATGGGCGGTGACGTGACCTGGGTCGGCAAGCCGCACCCCGCGATCTACGCCCATACGTTTGCCGCCCTCGGCGTCACGGCGGCGGGCGCGGTCGGCGTCGGCGACAGCGTCGAGCACGACATCTTTGGAGCGCGGCAGGTGGGTGCCGCGGGCTGGCTGGTCCGCACCGGCATTCTGGACGGTGCCGACGACGCGGCGGTCGCGGCGGAGTGCGAGCGGGTGGGTGTGCAGCCGGATGGAATGCTGCGGGCGTTTGGCTGACCAACGGCCGCCGCCGTGACTTGTGCGTAATCATCCACCGCACGATGCTGGCTACCATCGAGTGGCGGTAGGGCCGAGCGGATCGCGGAGAGCTGTGCTGACATGGTTGGCGGTGTGACCTCGATCGGCGAATCGTACTTCGCGACCTACGCCCACCGTTGATGGATCGGACACTGGTGTACGACGTCCTCGTGGACGCCGACCCGCAATATTCGGCGCTCGTGCTGCTGGTCGCCGTTGCGGTCGTCGGCTTCGGCCTGCCGACCGTGCTGGCGTGGCGCTACACGAGCGCGGCCTCCGCATACCGGCGCTACCGCGCACCGACGCTCGGCGTCATCGCGGTGCTGGCGCTGGTCGTGATCGGTGCGACGATCCGGAATTTAGGTTCGGACCGCCGCCTTCTGGATGACCAGAATTATGCGACCGCGACCGGGACCGTCGGCACGGCGCGCCGAGACCAGGTTTCAGTCGGCGGCAAGACGTTTTTCGTCTCGTGCGCGCCCGGCGAAGGTTGCCCAAAGATCCTGCCTGGCCAGACGGCGGACATCGCCTACGCGCCGATCAACGAGCAAGGCTACGAGGGCCGTGCGCTCCGCATCTGGACGGTCGCACCCCCGTCACCGCCCGCGTCACCGCCGAAGAAACCGCCGAGCGTATTCGTCGTCCGCCCGATCCCCGGCCGCGTCGGGCAATAGCGTCAGGCGGCGGCTCGCGCCCCCTCCTGCCCGTCCATCCAGGCGGTAAACGCGTCGCGCTCGGCCGGCGTCATGTGCAGCCCGAGCTTGGTCCGCCGCCACAGGATGTCGGCTCCCGCCCGCGCCCATTCGTGGTCGCGCATCCAGATCGCCTCGCGTTCGGTCAGCCCGGCACCGAAGTCCCGCCCGAGGTCGGCTGCCTCGCGCGCCTCTCCCAGCACCAGTGCGGTCAGCGTGCCGTGCGTCCGCACCAGCCGGGTCGCGTGCTTCTCCGACAGGAACGGGTAGCGGTCGCGCAGCTCGGTGGCGAGCGCGCCCGCCCCGTCGACCGGCATGTTGCCACCCGGCAGCGAGACCCCCGCCGTCCATGCGGCCCCGATACCCGACAGCACCGGCGACAGCTTGGCAAGCGCCGCCTCGGCCAGCCGGCGATATGTGGTGATCTTGCCGCCGAACACGTTCAGCAACGGTGCCCCGCCCTCCGGCGCATCCAGCGTCAGCACGTAGTCGCGCGTCGCCGCCTGCGCCTTGCTGGCCCCGTCGTCGTACAGCGGGCGCACGCCGGAGTAGGACCACACCACGTCGGCCTTGGTCACCGGCACGCGAAAATAGTCGTTCACCGCGCCAAGCAGATACTCCGTCTCCTCGTCGCTGATGGCGATGCCGGCCGGGTCGCCGGTAAAATCCTGGTCGGTGGTGCCGATCAGGGTGAAATCCTGCTCGTATGGCACGGCGAAGCAGATGCGGCCGTCGGCGTTCTGGAAAATATAGGCACGATCGTGCTCGTACAGCTTGCGCGTCACGATATGGCTGCCCTTGACCATCCGCACCTTGGCCGGCGTGTTTTGGCGCAGCACGCCGGTCATGAACGTGCCGGCCCACGGCCCGGCGCCGTTGACCAACGCACGCGCCCGCACCTCGTCGATGGCACCGGTCACGGTGTCGCGCAGCCGGATCTTCCATTCGCGGCCGTCCCGCTCGGCCGCGACACAGCTGGTGCGGGTCCGCACGTCGGCCCCCCGGTCGGCCGCGTCGCGGGCATTGAGGAACACGAGGCGGGAATCTTCGACCCAGCAATCCGAATACTCGAACGCGGGCGTGTACTCGGGCTTGAGCGGCTCGCCCAGGACCGATGAATGGAGATCGATCTTGCGGGTCGGCGGCAGCAGCTTACGGCCGCCGAGGTGGTCGTACATGAACAGCCCGGTCCGCATCAGCCACTGCGGCCGCAGCCCGGCGTGGTGCGGGAGCACGAACCGCATCGGCCAGATGATGTGGGGGGCGGCGCGCATCAGCACTTCGCGTTCCATCAGCGCCTCGCGCACCAGCCGGAACTCGTAGTATTCCAGATAGCGGAGGCCGCCGTGCACGAGCTTGGTCGAGGCGGACGACGTCGCGCCCGCCAAATCGCCCTGCTCGACGATCAGCGTCTTCAGCCCGCGCCCGGTGGCGTCGCGGCCGATGCCGCAACCGTTCACCCCGCCGCCGACGATCGCAATATCAAACATGCCCTCGGCCATAGTCCCGCTCCCCGTATCTCGTCTAAGTGGCACGGCCAGGCGACCGGGCAACTGCGGCTTCCGCTTGCCTGCGTGCAAGATTCCGCAAGGCCGTGCAATAAAAATCGAGTTCCGGAGGATGACGATGGATCAGAACACGCGGGTGGCGATGGTGACGGGGGCCGGCAGTGGCATCGGGCGGGCGACCGCGCTCGCGTTGCTGGCCGATAGCTGGCGTGTCGTGCTGGTTGGACGCCGGGCCGACGCGTTGCACGAGACGGCACGGCTGGCGGTTGCGGCGGCGGGCCACGCCGACGTGCGGCCGTGTGACGTGACCGAGCCGCACGCGGTCGCCGGCCTGTTCGCGCAGGTCTCGGCGCATGGCCGGCTCGACCTGCTGTTCAACAACGCCGGCGGCAACACGCCCTCGACCCCGTTCGGCGACCTGGAATTCAGCCAGTGGCGGCACGTGCTGTCGGTCAACCTGGACGGGGCGTTCCTGGTGGCCCACGGCGCGTTCCGGCTGATGCGCGACCAGCTGCCGCAGGGCGGCCGGATCATCAACAACGGTTCGATTTCGGCGCACGTCCCCCGGCCCGGTTCGGCCCCATACACGGCCAGCAAGCACGCGATCACCGGCCTGACCCGCACGATCTCGCTCGACGGCCGGCCCTATGGTATCGCCTGCGGCCAGATCGACATCGGCAACGCCACCAGCGCCATGACCGCGCGCATGTCGGGCGGCGTGCCGCAGGCGAACGGCACGATGGCCGCCGAGCCGACCATGGACGTGGAGCTCGTCGCACGCACGATCGTCCATATGGCGGCCTTGCCGGCGGCGGCGAACGTGCAGTTCATCACCATCATGGCGACGATGATGCCATACATTGGTCGGGGCTGAAGCTCGATCGCGCATCCCGCATCGAAGCACGGTACGATAGGCGCCTGAACGACGCGGATCGTCCGGCGCCGCGTGATAAGATCGCCGACGCCGTCCGACTTCGCCGCCGCTGTCCCGTCCGCGTCGGTTCGACCGAGACAGACTGCTTTAGGCGCTCGGGGGTTCGCTCGCCGACGCGCGCTAGCGGGTCAGCCGATCTCGGCTTCGACCGCCAGGGCGAGTTCGTTCATGTGGAACGGCTTGCGCAGGAACCGGTCGTGGATCTGTTGCGGGTGGAAGTAGCCGGACGTGACGATGATCTTCACACCGGCATAGCTGCGGCGCACATGTTCCGCGAGCTCGAGGCCGGACATGCCGGGCATCCGAATGTCGGTGATCATCAGGCCGATGTTGTTGTCGCGGGCGAGCATAGGCAGCGCTTCCTCGCCGCTTGACGCCTGAAGCACGCCGTAGCCGAAATGCTCAAGCGTCTCCACGACGACCTCGCGAACGTCGTCGTCGTCGTCCACCACAAGAATGCTCACAGGCCGGTCACTCACCGTTGTTGTTCGATGTCACCAATATGCAGTGTCGCGGAGTTATCCTCGGCACTGTGGAGTTAGACAGACTGCGTGGGCGTCGGGCGATGCACGATGTCGTCAGGACCACCCGGACGCCACGCCAGTTCGGGCAACGTGGCGGCGTGTCACGGTCGCAATCACACTCGCGCAACGGTGACGTCCTCCTCTTGTGAACCGGCGATGCACCCGGCTTATAGCCGTGTGGTGAACCCCGTACTAACCAATCCGCCGAATCGTCGCGCTTCGACCGTCGAGGCGGGGTGATGCTCGATGCGTTCGTGGCGATGCTCGCCGCGCACGGCACCGTCACGCAGGCGGTGCTGATCGTGCTCGGCACCTTTATCTTGGAGGATGCGGCAACGGTGGTGGCGGCGATGCAGGCGGCGGCCGGGGCGGTGCCGGTCCCGGTCGCGGTGCTGTCGCTGTACGCGGGCATCGTGTTGGGCGACCTTGGCCTGTATGGGCTGGGCGCGCTGTCGGCCCGCTCGCGGTGGATTGCCCGGCTGGTGCCGCCGTCGCGCCGCCGCCAGGGTCGGGACTGGCTCGACGGCAAGGTGTTCCGCGTCGTGTTCATCAGCCGGTTCATCCCCGGCATGCGGTTGCCGACCTACACCGCCTGCGGCTTCCTGCACGCGGGCCTCGGGCGGTTCGCGCTGGCGGCGATCGTGGCGACGCTGATCTGGACGTCGCTGCTGTTCGGGGTGTCGCTCAAAATCGGGAAGTTGCTGATGAACTACCTCGGCGTGTGGCGCTGGGCGGGTGCCGCCGGCCTGGCCATCGTGGTGTTCCTTGCCGGGCGCACCGCCGTCCGCTTCCAGGACGCCGGTCGATGAAGCAGGCTGCCGCCCTCGCCGCCCCCGTGACCGATGACCGCTTGCTCAGTCCGTTCGAGTTCTGGCCCGGCTGGCTGTTCTACGCTCCGGTCATCGCGCAGTGGATCGGGCTCGGCCTGTGGCACCGCGATCTGAGCCTGCCGACCGCGGCCAACCCGCGGATCGAAACCGGCGGCCTATGCGGCGAGCGGAAGTCGGAGCTGCTCGACATGGTGACCGGCCCGAACCGCGACCTTGTCGCACCTTATATACTGGTAGGCGCCCGCACCGACCCGGCCACGGTCGCCGAGGCGCTGCGCGGCGCCGGGCTCGACTACCCGTTGGTGCTGAAGCCCGACATCGGGTGCAACGGGACTGGGGTGCGGCTGCTGCTCGACCCCGGCGATCTCGCGGCGGCGCTGCCCCTGTATCCCGCCGTCGGCCTGGTGTTGCAGCGCTACGTCGCGTGGGAGGGCGAGGCCGGGCTGTTCTACATCCGCCACCCCGACGAACCGGCCGGCCGGCTCACCTCGTTGACGCTGAAACATGCGCCGACGGTGCTCGGCGACGGCCGGCGCACGTTGCGGGAGCTGGTGCTGGCCGACCCGCGTGCGAGCCTGGTGCCGCACCTTTATCTACCCCGCCTGACCGGGCGGCTTGACGACGTGCCGGCCGCCGGCCAGCCGGTGCGCCTCGTGCTGGCGGGCAACCACTGCAAGGGGTCGGTGTTCCGCAACGGCACCGCCGAGATCACGCCGGCGCTGACCGCGCGAATCGACGCGTTGATGCTGAGCCTGCCCGACTTCCACTTCGGCCGCCTCGACGTCCGCTACCGGTCGCTGTCGGCGCTGCGGCGCGGCGAGGACTTCGCGGTGATCGAGATCAACGGCGCCGGATCGGAGGCGACCCATATCTGGGATGCCCGCACGACAATCTGGCAAGCCTGGATGGATCAGTTCCGCCACTACGGCGAGGCGTGGCGGATCGGCGCGGCCAACCGGTCGCGCGGGTTCAAGTCGAGCGGGTTGTGGACCATGTACCGCGCATGGCGGCGGCAACTCCGCCTCATGGCGTCGTATCCCGTGAACGACTGATGGAACCCTTGGCCGATGAGCACCGACCGTGATCTCTTCAAGCCCGTCCGCATGGGCGACATCGAACTCGCCAACCGCATCGTGATGGCCCCGCTGACCCGTAGCCGAGCGGGCGACGCGGGCGTGCCGGGCCCGATGAACGCCGAATACTACCGCCAGCGCGCAACCGCCGGCCTGATCGTCGCCGAGGCGACCCAGATCAGCCAGCAGGGCCAGGGCTACGCCTTCACCCCCGGCATTCACACCGGGGCGCAGGTCGCCGGCTGGCGGCTGGTGACCGACGCGGTGCACGGCGAGGGCGGCCGGACGTTCCTCCAGCTTTGGCACGTCGGCCGCATCAGCCATCCGTCGCTGCAACCGGATGGCGGCCTGCCGGTGGCACCGTCCGCGATCAAGCCGGAGCAGGGCCAGTCGTTCACCGCCACCGGGTTCCAGCCATTCGTGACGCCGCGCGCGCTCCACACCGACGAGATACCCGGCATCGTCGAGGACTATGCGAAGGCCACACGCAAGGCGTTGGCCGCCGGTTTTGACGGGGTCGAGATCCACGCGGCCAACGGCTACCTGATCGATCAGTTCCTACGCTCGAGCACCAACCACCGGTCCGACCAGTATGGCGGCTCGGTCGAGAACCGCTGCCGTTTCCTGGCCGAAGTCGTGGCCGCGGTGGTCGCCGTCGCCGGGCCGTCGCGCACCGGAATCCGGTTCAGCCCGCTAAGCCCGGCCAACGACATCAGCGACCATGACCCCGAGACGACGTTCGGCCACGCGGTTGCGATCGTACAGCGGCACAGGCTCGTGTACATGCATTGCATCGAGGGTGCCACGCAGGGTCCGCGCGAGGTCGCGGGCGGCTTCGACCTGCAGCGGCTGCGGCGGGCGTTCGGCGGCCTCTACATGGCCAACAACGGCTATGACGGCGCAATGGCAAACCATGCAATCCGTGACGGCCATGCCGACCTGGTGGCATTCGGCCGCCCGTTCATCGCCAACCCGGACCTGGTCGCGCGCTTGCGTCTGGGCGAGATGCTGGCCAAGGAGGACCGCGCAACCTGGTACGGCGGCGACGCCCACGGATACACCGACTATCCGGAGTTCCAGGCCGCCCAGGCCGCCTAACTTCGCCCCAACCTCGGCCCGATCGGCTTGACGCAGCCGGGCGGGTCGGGGTCTAGGGTGCCGCCATGGATATTTTGCACGCCGTCGCCATCGCCATCCTCCAGGGGGCGACGGAGCTGTTCCCGGTCAGCAGCCTCGGCCACGCGGTGATCGTGCCGGCGCTGGCCGGGTGGGGCGAAGACCTACGCGGCGAGGCCTTCCTGCCCTTCCTGGTGATGCTGCACGTGGGCACGGCGATCGCGTTGCTCGGCTATTTCTGGCGCGACTGGCTGGCGATCGCGACCGGCCTGCTCGGCATCGGCGGCTCGCACCAGGTCGCCGAGAGCCGCCGTGTGGCGCTGCTGATCGTGATCGCGACCATCCCCGCCGTGATCGTCGGCTTCCTGGTCCGCAACCTGGTGAAAGACTTGTTCGCGGCGCCGATCGCCGCCGCCGGCTTCCTGGTCCTAAACGGCGTCATGCTGCTGGTCGCCGAGCGGCTGCGCGGCAGCGGGCACCGGCCGCTGGCGAGCCTGAAGATCGCCGACGCGGTGGCGATCGGCGTCTGGCAGTGCGGCGCGCTGCTGCCCGGCATCTCGCGGTCGGGCGCCACCATCGTCGGCGCGCTGTTGCGCGGCGTCGACCACGAGGGCGCGGCACACTTCTCGTTCCTGATCGCAACGCCGATCATCCTCGGCGCGACCGTGCTGGAAGTGCCCAAGCTGCTGCACCGCAACCTGCCGCCGGGCACGTTCCAGGTCGCCGCCATCGCCGCCGTGGTGGCCGGCGTGGTGGCTTTGGCGTCGACCGCGTTCCTGATGCGGTGGTTCCGCCAGGGCGACCGCCAGCAGGCCGGCGGCTCGGAGGCGTGGGCGCTGAATCCGTTTGGCTGGTATTGCATCGTCGCCGGCGCCGGCGCCGCAGCCTATTTCACGTTCGCCTGATGCGCCGTGTCTTGGCGACCCTGCTGCTGGCCGCCGCGTTGCCGGCGTATGCCGAGCCGCTGGCTGCCGTGCCAATCTCGCGGGAGGCCCAGTCGTGGTGGCGCGCCCGCCACGCCGCGAAACTGGTCGAGGCGCGACAAGGCGCCGACATCGTGCTGCTCGGCGACTCGATCACCCAGCAGCTCGAAGAGCCCGAATACGCCGGTATTTGGCAGCGCTACTACGGCGGCCGTCGCGTGCTCGACCTCGGCTTCGTGGGCGACGCGACCTGCCACCTGCTCTGGCGCATCGAGCATGGCGAACTGGCCGGACTGCGGCCGCGCGGCGTGGTGATCCTGATCGGCGCCAACAACCTCGGCAGCCTTCATTGGCCGGCCAACGACGACCTGCGCGGCATCGACGCCGTGGTTGCCGCCACGCGCGAGCGGCTGCCGACGACGCCGATCCTGCTGCTCGGCGTGCTGCCATCCGATCGCGGCGCCTGGGTGATGGCGCAGGAGACGACCATCAATGCCGGCCTCACGCGCCGCTATGCCGCCGGTGCCGTATCGGGCGTCACCTTCGTCGACCCCTCGCCGCTGTTCCTCAAGGCCGAAGGCCGCGTCGCGACCGAGCTGTACCGCGATGCCCCGGCACCGGCCCTGCACCCGTCGCCGGACGGCATGGCCATGCTCGCCGCGCTGATCGAGCCGATGCTAGCCGGGTGGCTCGGCGAGCATCCGCGCTGACATCATGCTGCGATGGCTCGGATGGCGTTCCACGTGCTTGATCGTCAGCTCCGGTATATCGGCTCGCAACAGGCGGTAGCCACCGCGTTCGTGCAGCAGGATGCGCGGGCTGTCGGCGCGCGGCTCGACCTTGCGGCGCAACCGATACACGTGGGTCTCGACGGTGTGGGTCGCCGCTTCCGCGTTATAGCCCCACACGTGGTGCAGCAACTCCTCCCGAGTGACCAAGTGGCCATCGGCGCGATACAGGTATTTTAGCACCGCCGCCTCCTTTTCGGTGAGCCGGATCGGGCGCGGATGGCCGGGCTCGGACAACGTCTTGTCGCCGGGGCGGAACAGCTGGTGGCCGACCCGCATCTCGGCGTGCTCGCTGACGTCGTGCTGGCGCAGTTGCGCGCGCAACCGGGCGGCGATCTCATGGGCCCGGAACGGCTTGACCACGTAGTCGTTGGCCCCGGAGTCGAGCCCCCGCACGATGTCCATTTCTTGCGCGAACCCGGTCAGCATCAGGATCGGCATCTTATGGCCACGTCGGCGTAGGGTGGCGCACAGATCGCGTCCGTCGCCGTCCGGCAATCCAACGTCGAGGATCGCGGCATCGAATCGTTCCGCCGCCGCCGCGTCCAGCGCCGACGCGACACTGGACGCGTGGCGGACCGAGCCGCCGAGCAATTCCGTCAAGGAGTCGCTCATGACCAACCGTGCCGAAGCGTCGTCGTCGACCAGCAGTAATCGGAAAGAACCGTCCATCGACCATCCAGCCACTACCTTCGGGAATTATTCAGGAATACTACCGACTTAGCAAGGGGTGCCTGGCATTTTGATGTTTTATTGATGGTAGATGCTCAACCCCATAACAAGCCGACACTAATACTGCTTGTAAGGAAGGGATTTACCTGAAAGCGTCATCTTAACCCGATCGCCTTTTTGGTCCGGTTGCCGCTCCAGCGTCATACCGAAGTCGATCATCATATCGGCGCCGGCGTCGGACAGCGGAAACGCGCGTGGCGTCGGATGCGCGGATTCGGTGGTGATCGGCAGCCCCGCCGCCTCCCAGGCGTGGTAGCCGCCGTGCAGCACCATCGCCTTCGGGTAGCCGAGGTATGACAGCAGGAAGTAGCCGCGGCACGACTGGCCGAAGCCGCTGTTCATGCTGCCTTCGTAGATCACCGCCGTCGCGTCGCCACCCAGACCCGCGGCTCCGAACGCGGCGACGACCTTCTGCCGCAGCTCGGCCATGCCCTCCGGAGTCGACGTTGCAAGATAGGTGAAGATCTCGTGGACGTTGACGGCACCGGGAATGTGGCCGGCGGCGTACGCGGCCGGTGCGCGCGAGTCGATCACGACAGTCTTTGGGTCATCCAGCATGGCCTGCAACTCGGCCGGGCTCAGCAGCACTTTGGCGGACATGGGCAGCCTCCCTGGAGATGGACGTGAAGCTCAGGCCGGCAGCGACAGCACGAGGCCATCGGTCACCGGTCCGAGCCGGACTTGACACGCGAGGCGAGACGTCGCGGTCAGGTTGAACACCGTGTCGAGCATTGCCTCCTCGTCGTCGGACGGCGGCGGCAGCCGGTCGGCCCAGGCCGGGTCGACGACGACGTGGCAGGTGGCGCAGGCGAGCGAGCCTTCGCACTCGCCGGCCATCGGCAGCCCGGCGTCGCGGATGACCCGCATCGCCGGCGTGCCCTCGACCCCGGACAGCGTGCGACCATCGACCAGCAGGCGGAGCATCAGTGACGCGTCCCGGCGTTGGCGAGCTCCATCCGCAGGTGGCGGACCGACGGGGTGATGAGGGCCACGAAGTTGCCCTCGCGCTGCCGCCGCGCGATCGCCGAGCCCTCGATATAGCCACGCGCGCCGCCGTGCAGCACTGCCGCCTGGGTCGCCTCGAGCGTCAGTTCGCTGGTCGCCAGACGCGCTTCCAGCACCGCGCGGATATAGTCGGGGGCCTGCTCGTTCGGGATCGCCGCCAGCTGCATTGAGGTGCCCCGCAACGCGGAGACCGCCGTTTTAAAATCCTCGGGGCGCTTTGGCAGGTGCTGGTTGGTCGACCGGTGGGTGCGATCGGCGACGTGCATCGACGCGATGCAGCCGTCGATCACGCCTAAACCCATGCCGGTCTGCAAGAGCACGAAGCCGGGACGGATGCGGCGCGCCATGTCGCCCAACGGATCAGCCGGCAACATGTCTTCGGCGATGAACGGACGACGGAACAAGACGCTGTAAGTGCCTGTTCCTTCGAGAGCCACGAAGCGTGCGTTTTGGCGGATTTCGACCCCAGGCTGGCTGCATCGCACCATCGCCATCAACCGATGTGCCGGGTCGGCGGTGTCCTCGAAGATCGTGCCGAACCAGTGGCCGTCACCGAGGTTGGACACCCACGGCAGCACGCCCGAGACGACGTGGCCGCCGTCGGCGCGGCTCGCCTTCAGTTTGAAACCCTCGATGCCGGCCAGCGCCTTGACGGGGGGCGGCTGGTTTACGGCTGCGCGTTCACGAACGCCGCTGCCGAGCACACCAGGGGCCAGCCGTGGCTGCGGGCGTTGGCGACCGACCACCACCGGGCGATCCTGGACACGCTGGGCGGGCTCGCGACGGAGGCCGGCTACCCCGGAGCCGGCGACGCTGGCGCGGCAGCTCGTATTGCTGATCGACGGGATGATCGCGGCTCTGATGGTCAGCGGCGATCCCCTCGTCTTGACAGTCGGCGCTAAAAACCTGCGCGCGATCCTGGCGGCCGAGCGCTGACGCCAAGCCACCATGAGTCTCGTTACGCCATTCGGGCTGTTCGTCGTCACCGCGATGCTTGTCTGTCACGCGTGCGAGGGTCGCAATCCCTGGTTCGTTCTGGCATCCGCGGGATCCTGCGCCTTCGGCCCGGTCTACGGCATCCTGCAGGGTGCCTGGCCGTTTGGCATGGCCGAGGCGGTGTCGTCGATAGTGGCGTTTAATCGCTGGCGGATCCGCTCTTAGCAGCATGGATTTGCTGAATACGTCGCGCCGAACGGGCCGCCGCCCCAACTGCATCCACTCGACGACCAACACCGTTACAACTGTCGGCCGGCTGGCCTGATTCGGCTCGGAAGGACAGGAGTTTTGGCGTATGGCGATTCCATCCCGCGACACCGCCGGGCTCACCGCCGACCAGGTCGCGGCCCTAAACCGGGCTTTGGCGCGCGAGATGCGTGAGCTGGCCCCGAACGCGAGCTTCGGGACGCGCGACTACCGGGACATCGAGCGCAGCTTGGCCGCGTGGCTGATCTATCGGTTCGAAGCCGCCTAAAACGCTCACTCGCACGACAAGACGGCAGCCCAGTCGCGGATAAATCGTTGGTTAGCAATTCGTTGCTGCACACTGACGATTCCGCTTGGCAAGTCAGGCTAATGAGATCACGACCGGTAAGCCAGCGTGTGTGTTCCCAAAACGACAGAGCAAAACCAACGGATATTTTCTCGCAATAACGCCAAAATGCCGTTGCATTTATCTGTGACCACACGCAGATTGGGCCGTCAGCAACATGGAGACGGCGATGGGCTTCCCTCTTGAAAACACCGATGGCCTCACGGTCTCGCAATTGGCGGCGTTAAATGAAGAGATATTGCGGCAGATGAGGGAATTGGCACCAAACTGCGAGTGGGGTTCGTGGGACTACATGCAAGTCGCGCAGACCGTCTCCGAGCGCGTGCTTTATCGGTATGGAGCCGCCCAGTAGTCCGGTTGGCGCGGGTGGAATGACCCGTGCGCGGATTTATGAACCCGGTAGCGAGCCGACCAGCGCCGAGCGGCACAGGATGGCTCGCCAACGTTTCAAAGCGGCTGGTGGCGGACGAAAGACGGTGGCTTTGTCTGCGGAGGCTCTACAGGCATTGGCACGGCTACAACGACGCTACCGACTACCCAATGCCACCGCGGCTATAAACTGGCTCCTGATCAGGTCCATGGAGTCCGAGCCGACAAAGCCTAAGAGAGTGGCGCTGAAGTGATGGGTTAACTTAAGCCATCTCGCGCGGCCCGGGGCGATACGCCGGGTCGTCGCTGTCGGGAGATGGCGCTGCCTTTCAGGGCAAAGCCCCCGTCCGGTTGGTGGGCCCGGTGGGGATCGAACCCACGACCCAGGGATTAAAAGTCCCTTGCTCTACCATCTGAGCTACAGGCCCGCCGTCTGCGGGTGGTGATAGCGCAACCGCGCCGCCCGGACATGGCCCGGAGCGGCGCCAGTTCACTATTCCTTCACGTCGGAGGCGACCCGCATGTGCACGATCTTGTCAGGGCCCGATACCGACCCACTGCCGCCCAATCCGCGCTTGATGGCGTCGACGTGCTCCATGCCGGACACCACCTGGCCCCAGATCGTGTACTGGCCATCCAGGCTCGGCGCTGGCGCGAACATGATGAAGAACTGGCTGTCGGCACTGTTCGGGTCGCTGGTCCGCGCGGCACCCACCGTCCCTCGCAGGAAGCGCCGCGATCGGGTGAACTCGCCCGGCACCGTGCCGAGCTTGCTGCCGCCGGTGCCGGTGCCGGTCGGGTCACCACCCTGCGCCATGAAGCCGTCGATCACGCGGTGGAACGGCGTACCGTCATAGAAGCCGGCGCGCGACAGCTCCTTGACCCGCGCAACCGCCTTTGGAGCGATGTCGGGCAGCATCTGGATCACCACCCGGCCGTCCTTCAGGTCGAGGTAGATCGTGTTGTCGAGGTCGGGCGGGGTGGCGGCGGTCGCGTCGGACATGACGGCTCCCAAGGCGAGGGTTGCGGGGATGGCAAGCAAAACACGACGGCGCATCGTAGGATCTCCTTCAGGCCGACGGACGGGCGACGCGGGCCAGCACATGGCCCAGCGTCTTAGGCGGTACGAAGCTCGATATGTCGCCCCCGAGCGACGCAATCTCCTTCACGAACCGCGACGAGATAAACTGGTGCCGCTCGCTGGCCATCAGGAACACCGTCTCGATCGTGGGGTCGAGCCGGTAGTTCATGCCGGCCATGGCGAACTCGTAGTCGAAGTCCGAGACCGCGCGCAGTCCGCGCACGATCACGCGGGCACCGACTTCGCGGGCGAAGTGGACCAGCAGTGTGTCGAACGGCCGCACCTCGATCGGGGTTCCCGTACGCTCCGACACGGCGGCCATCTCGGCTTTCGCGAACGCCACCCGCTCGCCGAGCGAGAACAGCGGTCCCTTGCCGGCATTGGCGGCAACACCGACCAGCAACCGCCCGACGATCCGTGCCGCCCGGTCGATCACGTCCAGGTGGCCGTTGGTGATCGGGTCGAACGTGCCGGGATACAGACCGAGGCCGAGCGGGGCCTCAGTCATCGAGCACTCCGTCGGCGTCGTCGGCGTCGGGTGCCGCCGTCTCGATCACCGGGAACACGCTGGTCACCCGCTCGTCGGCCCCGAGCCGGGCCAGGGTGACGCCCATGCCGGTGCGCCCGGTGATTCGCACCGCGTCGCCCGGTGTGCGGACCAGGCGGCCGGAGTCGGTCACCAGCATGACGTCGTCGCCCGGCTGCAGTAGGAACGTGCCGGCGACCGAGGTGCCGGTGCGCCCGGTCAGCGTGATCGCGGCAATCCCCTGCCCGCCCCGGCCGGACGAGCGGTATTCGTAGGCCGAGGACCGCTTGCCGAAGCCGCGGCTGGTCACCGTCAGGATGAACTGCTCCAGCATCTCCAGTTCGGCCACCCGCTCCGGCGACAGGATCGCGGGTTCGGTGACGCCCTCCTCGGCCTCCAGCGTCTCGGCGGCGGCCTCGGTCTCGGCGGCGGCCCCCTCGGTGCGGCGGCGGCCGGCGGCGACGCGGAGATAGGCGTCGCGCTCGGCCGGCGTCGCCTCGACGTGGCGCAGCACCGACAGCGCGATCACCTCGTCCATCGACTTCGCACCCGCGACCCGGATGCCGCGCACGCCGGAACTGTCGCGGCCGGCGAACACGCGCAGCATGTCGTCGTTGGCCTGGAAGCGGATGCAGCGGCCGGCGCGGGTGGTCAGCAGCACGTCGTCGCCCTCGCGCAGGGTGGCGACGCCGATCAGCCGGTCCTCGCCCGACCCCGCCTCGTCGCCGCCGTCGAGCTTCATCGCGATCAGCCCGGCCGCGCGCACGTTGCGGAAGTCGCCGAGCCGGTTGCGCCGCACGCTGCCCCGGGCGGTCGCGAAGACGAGATGCAGGTTGTCCCACAGCGACTCGTCCTGCGGCAGCGGCAGCACGGCGGTGATGGTGTCGGCCCCCAGTTCCGGCAGCAGGTTGATCAGCGCCCGGCCCTTCGCGGTCGGTGCGGCCTCCGGCAACCGCCAGACCTTTTCGCGGTACGCCTTGCCGCCGGACGAGAAGAACAGCACCCACTGGTGCGTGTGGGCGTTGAAACTGCGGACCACGATGTCGTCACCGCGCGTGCCGGCCGCCGTCCGTCCGCGCCCGCCCCGGTTCTGCGCCCGGTAGGTCTCGAGCGGGGTGCGCTTGATGAAGCCGTCGCGGGTGAGCGTCACGACCATCTGGCCGGGCTCGATCAGGCTCTCGTCGTCCTGGTCGGCCAGACCCTCGGTGATGGTGGTCAGGCGCGGGCTGCCTAGCATGGCGCGCGCCTCGAGCAACTCGGCGTGCACGACTTCCATGCGGCGCGGGTGGCTCGCGATCAATTCCAACAAATCGGAGATCTTACGGGCGACTTCTCCCGACTCGGTGTCGATCTTTTCGCGCTCGAGACCGGTTAGCCGCTGCAGCCGCAGTTCCAGGATGCCGCGCGCCTGCTCCTCGGTCAGCCGCACCGTGTTCTCGGGCGTGACCTGGTTGCGGCTGTCCTCGATCAGGTCGAGCAGCGGCTTTACGTCCAGCGCCGGGAAGTCGCGGGCCATCAGCGCCGCGCGCGCGGCCGCCGCGTCGGGGCTGGCGCGGATCAGCCGGATCACCTCGTCGATGTCGGCGACCGCGATGGCGAGGCCCACCAGCTGGTGCGCCCGGTCGCGGGCCACGCCGAGGTCGTGGCGGGAGCGACGGGTGATCACCTCCTCGCGGAACCGGATGAATATCTGCAGGACTTCCTTCAAGCCCATCAGCTTCGGCTGGCCGCGATCGAGGGCCAGCATGTTGACGCCGAACGACGTCTGCAGCTGGGTAAAGCGGTAGAGCTGGTTCAGCACCACCTCCGGCGTCGCGTCGCGCTTGAGTTCGACGACGACGCGCATGCCCGACCGGTCGCTCTCGTCGCGCACCTCGGAGATGCCCTCGACCTGTTTGGCGCGCACCAGCTCGGCGATCCGCTCCAGCAGCGTGGTCTTGTTGACCTGATAAGGAATTTCGCTGATGGCGATCGCGGTGCGGCCGCCCTTCATGTCCTCGAACCCGGCGACGGCGCGGATCGTGATGCTGCCGCGCCCGGTCTCGTAGGCGGAGCGGATGCCGGAGCGGCCCAGGATGGTGCCGCCGGTCGGGAAGTCGGGGCCGGGCACGATCTTGATCAGCTCGTCGAGCGAGATGCCGGGGTCGGCGATCATGGCCAGCGTCGCGTCGACGATTTCGAGCGGGTTGTGGGTCGGAATGTTCGTCGCCATGCCGACCGCGATGCCCGACGCGCCGTTGATCAGCAAGTTCGGGAAGGTCGCCGGCAACACGACCGGCTCGCGCTCGGTCTCGTCGTAGTTCGGCTGGAAGTCGACGGTGTCGCGCTCGATGTCGGCCATCATGGCCATCGCGGCCTTGCTCAGCCGGGCCTCGGTGTAACGCATGGCGGCGGGCTGGTCGCCGTCGACGGACCCGAAGTTGCCTTGGCCGTCGATCAGCCGCACGCGCATCGAGAACGGCTGCGCCATCCGCACCATGGCGTCGTAAATCGCGCTGTCGCCGTGCGGGTGGAAGCGGCCCATGGTGTCGCCGACGGTGCGCGCCGACTTACGGTACGCCTTATCGGGCGTGTTCCCGCTCTCGGCCATCTCGTAGAGGATGCGGCGGTGCACCGGTTTTAGCCCGTCACGGGCGTCCGGCAGCGCGCGGCTGACGATGACCGACATGGCGTAGTCGAGGAAGGAACGGCGCACCTCCTCCTCGATGGTCACCGGCTGGGTGTCGCCGCGCCCGGAGGTGTCGGGCGGCGGGGGCGGCGGGGTAATCTCGCTCAAGGGTGTCTCTGACTGGAAGGTTAATGTAAGCGATTCGGCGAGTTGCGCCGTGACTCATATATAGGGTGTAGGCGCGGGCGCGCCAAACCGGAGGGGTAGCATGACCGACCTGGCCCGGCTGATCGACCACACGCTGTTGCGGCCCGACGCGACCGCCGCCGATGTTGCGGCCACGTGCGCCGAGGCTCGGCAGTACGGGTTCGCGATGGTGTGCTTGAACCCGGTCTGGGTAGCGCACGCAGCGGGGTTGCTGGTCGGCAGTCCGGTCGGCGTTTGCTCGGTGATCGGCTTCCCATTCGGGGCGAGCCGGCCGGACATCAAGGCGGCCGAGGCGGCGGCGGCGCGGGCGGACGGGGCGCGCGAGATTGACATGGTGATTTTGCTCGGGGCGCTGAAGGGCGGTGATCGCGACGCGGCGCGGGCCGACATCGCGGCGGTGCGGGCGGCGATCTCGGGGGCAACGCTCAAAGTCATCATCGAGACGGCGATGCTGGACGACCACCTGAAGACGCTGGCGTGCGAGATCGCGGTCGCGGCGGGGGCGGACTTCGTCAAGACCAGCACCGGCTATGGAGGCGGCGGGGCGACCTTGCACGACGTGGCGCTGATGCGGCGCATCGTCGGGCCGTCGATCGGGGTCAAGGCGTCGGGCGGCATCCGGGACCGCGCGACCGCCGAGGCGATGGTCGCGGCGGGAGCCACTCGGCTCGGGTGCAGCGCCAGTGTGGCGATCGTCGGTGGCGGCGCAGCGGCGGGGTCGTACTGATGGCGGGCCGGATCGCAGTGATCGGCAGCTGCATGATCGACCTCGTGACCTACGTCGAGCGGATGCCGAACGCGGGCGAGACGCTGGCGGCGCGGCGGTTCGCGATGGGGTTCGGCGGCAAGGGCGCGAACCAGGCGGTGGCGGCGGCCAAGCTCGGGGCGGACGTGATGATGGTCGCCCGAGTCGGGGACGACGCGTTCGGCGCCGACACGCTGCGCAATTTTGACGCGGTCGGGATCGACGCGCGGCATGTGACGCGGGTCGCGGGCGTGTCCTCCGGCGTCGCCCCGATCTTCGTCGAGCCATCCGGCGAGAACCGCATCCTGATCGTGCGCGGCGCCAACGACCGGCTGCTGCCGGCCGATCTGGACGCGGCGGCGGACGACCTCTCGCAGTGCGCGCTGATCCTGCTGCAACTGGAGGTGCCGCTGGAGACGGTCTACCACGCGATCGCCTTCGGCGCGGCGCGTGGCATCCCGGTGCTGCTGAACCCGGCGCCGGCCACGCCCGAACTCGACGTCACACGGGTGGCGGCGGCGGCGTTCCTGGTGCCGAACCAGACCGAGCTTGCGATCCTGACCGCGATGCCGACCGACACGGCGCCGCAGGCCGAGGCGGCGGCGCGGACGCTACTGATGCGCGGGGTGCGGACGGTGATCGTGACGCTGGGTTCGGCGGGGGCGCTGCTGGTGCGGGACGGCGAGGCGTTGCACATCCCGCCGGTGCCGGTGACGCCGGTCGACACGACGGGCGCCGGCGACGCGTTCATCGGCGCATTCGCGCAAGGGTTTGTGGAGCATGGCGATATAGAGCGTGCCCTCCGGTGGGCAGCGGCTTACGCGGCAGATTCGATCACGCGGCCTGGGACGCAGAGCGCGATGGCGAAACGGGCGGAGTTTGCCGTGGCGGCGCGGGGGACGACCGGGCGATAAGGCGATCGACGACGTCGCGGCAATGGTCGAGCGTCGGGTGCTCGCCGATTGCCTCAAGCCGGGCGAAGGCAGGGCCGAGTTCGTCGTCGTCGGCCCCGTATTGGCGACACTCGGCAACACGGTGTGCTGCTGCCGCGGCTTGTCAGTCTGGCGGGCCGAAGTGGACCTGCCGCTCCGGGTAGTCGACCCAAACCCGCCGGGTGGCGAGCACCATGTCGCCCACAATCATCAAGTAATGCTTCGTCTGCGCGGGCACGATCGCGACAATTGGGTCCAACACGACCATTGCATCCAGTCCCAGGATGGTAAATCCCAAGGTGTGAAACCGATGCTTTCGAGCGACAGTCCCGGGAAAGAAGCCGAGTAGACTAATCGGTTTATCGCGCGCCAGCTCGTCAGGCTTGACGTGGAATTCAGCCGCGGCCGTCTGCCACGCGATGGACCCTTCCGAGCCGGTATCGAGCATGGCCGCGATCGGCACTCCATCGAGGGAGGCAGCGACGACGACTCCGGTGCGGTCCCGGCGGCTGGTAATCGGAACCATGATGGCCTCGGCGGCCCAGCCCGGCAGCGGGCCGGGACAGAGTTTGCCCTCGTAGAGGCGAATCAGGTGGTGTCGGAAGTCCAGGTCCATCTGGTAGTGGCTCAGGATGTCGTTCCCCAGCACGCCGTCGATGCCGCTGTCGGCCATTCCCGCCACCCCCTGCGTCGGCGGCAGGAGGTCTATCCGGCCAGGACCGACCCGCGCGTGCCCGATCGTGACGCTTTGCATCGCCGTCGTCGCCGTCTGCGACACTTCACCCGGCGATGAAGAGCGTTCGGTCGGGAGTGTGCCGGGCGGCAGCCCGAGCCGAGTCGCCGCGACGGGTGACAGCGCGGTGCGGTCCGATCCGGTGTCGAGCACCACCAGGGCCGGTTTGTCGTTGACCTGGATGTCGACCAGAAAGATGTGGCTTTCCGGCTGCCGGGTGGGCAGCGCCGCCCGGCAGACCAAACCGCAGGGCAGGCCGGCCGGGACCGGGTCGGACGTACCGGGGCACGGTACGATGACGCCAGCAGCCGCCTCGTCACCGGGGGTCTCGGACGCGGCACCGCCGAGGCCGATGCCCAGGACCAAAGGCCAACCCGATCCGGACCGAGAGGCGAGACGCGGTTACTGTTGCTGGCAACTGTCCGCTACAGTCTTGCTGCAGAGTGGGTATGACGGGATGAGGGGCGCAGCACGATGACCGGTTGTTGGAACTTGTGTCGCGGCTCCCGAGAGCTGGCTTTGTTCAGGCATCGATCCTTCCGGTGCAGTCACTGCCGACATTGAGGCAGGTATTTGTCCTACGGGCACCGCTGGTGAGCTTTTTACCCAAAGGTAAGAGATTGCGGCGATGAAGATGAGGAAAACTAAGAGAAATAAGACTGAACCGGCCTTTGTTCCTTTGGATGGGAATGCAGATTGTCTTTCCGAGTGGTGTGTAGAAGCCGCATAGATGCGTCGCTTAGATTCGCTAATCCGCTCATCACGGCGGCGGTCACGTTCGAGCGCTCTCGTTGGTCGTAGTCCCTCTGGTATTCCTGCTTTCGCTGGAATTCCCTAATATGTTGATCCTGCTCCTGCCTGATTTCTTTGAGGTGATCTTCGAATTCGGACGACATCTTTTCCCCTAATCGTCGCGGGCGGTAAAGCAAACCCAGCGGTGTAGCACCCTCCTGGCCAGGGTCTCTGCGCACCGCTCGACCCAGATGGCGCTACCCTCAATGTTCTCGCGGTCTGCGAACAGGGTCAGCAGGTTGCGCGAGATAATGAAGTCGACCTCGCCGGACGCGAACCATAAATTCACGTGCCTACGCTGATGGTCCGGTCGTCGCCGACGACGCCGAGCTGGGCGGCGTCGATCACGGCCATGGCGATCCGGAACAGCCCTAGCCAGCCATCCACCGCTGCATCCGTCCCTGCCCGCGCAGGCTCCGCTCTAACGCCAACAGATTGAGCCGCGTCGCCCGGCGCTCGTCCCGCCCCATCTCGTCCAGCACCCAGGCGATTGCCTCGAGCGGCGTCTCGTCGACCAATACGGTTAGGTGCCCGTCGAACCCCGGCCGCACGACGCCGGTCCGCAGCACCTAAGCCAATACCTCGGGGCGGATCGGCGGCGCATAGGAGACGCTGACGGTCTGGGCCAACGCCGCCATCGGCTCAGAACGGGATGTCGTCATCAAGGTCGCTCCCAGGCGACGGCGCGTCCCACGACGGCGCGCCGCCACCCCGAGCCGCCGCCGGCTTGTTCGCCGGCCGGGGCGCATACCCACCTCGGTCGTCGCTGGCCCCCGGATCGCCGCCGCTCCGCTCGCGCGCGCCGTCCAGCATCGTCAGCGTGCTGCCGATGCGGCCCAGCACCACCTCGGTCGAGAACTTCTCGACGCCGCTCTGATCGGTCCACTTCCGGGTCTGCAGCTGCCCCTCGACGTACAGCTTGCTTCCCTTGCGGACGAACTTCTCCACCGTGTTCACCAAAAACTCGTTGAACACGACGATGCGGTGCCACTCGGTCTTCTCCTTGCGCTCGCCGCTCCCCTTGTCGTTCCAGGTCTCGCTGGTGGCGATGCTCAGGTTGGCGATCTTCGTGCCGTCCTGCGTGCTGCGGATCTCGGGGTCCTTGCCGACATTGCCCACCAGGATGACCTTGTTCACACTGCCCGCCATCGCCCGACCCACCCGTTCCGTTGCCGAACCCGTTATGCCGCACTTCCCAAAGCCTGTCCAAAGGGCGATATTCCGGAACACATATAGAACAGACCAGGACATCCATGGCCGGCTTCATCCGCGTCCGCGGCGCGCGGGAGCACAACCTGAAGAACGTCGACGTCGACATCCCGCGCGACAGCCTGACCGTCATCACCGGCCTGTCCGGCAGCGGCAAGTCGAGTCTGGCGTTCGACACCATCTACGCCGAGGGCCAGCGCCGCTACGTCGAGAGCCTGTCCGCCTACGCCCGCCAGTTCCTCGAGCTGATGGGCAAGCCCGACGTCGACAGCATCGAGGGCCTGTCGCCCGCCATCTCGATCGAACAGAAGACCACCAGTCGCAACCCGCGCTCGACGGTCGGCACGGTGACCGAGATCGCCGACTACATGCGCCTGCTGTGGGCGCGCGCCGGCATCCCGTATTCGCCCGCCACGGGCCTGCCGATCGAGGCGCAGACCGTGGCGCAGATGGTCGACCGCGTGATGGCGATGCCGGACGGCACCAGGCTGCTGTTGCTGGCGCCGGTCGTCCGCGACCGCAAGGGCGAGTACCGAAAGGAGCTCGGCGACCTGCAGCGGCGCGGCTTCACCCGGGTGAAGGTCGACGGGACGCTCATGGAGATCACCGACGTCCCGGTGCTCAACAAGAAAACAAAACACGACATCGACGCCGTGGTGGACCGCATCGTGGTGCGCGAGGGCATGGCGACCCGGCTCGCCGACAGTTTTGAGACGGCGCTCGCGATGTCGGACGGCGTCGCCTACGTCGAAGGGGCCGACGACGGCCAGCGCACCATTTTTAGCAGCCGCTTCGCCTGCCCGGTCAGCGGCTTCACGATCGAGGAAATCGAGCCGCGCCTGTTCAGTTTTAACAGCCCACACGGCGCCTGCCCGACCTGCGACGGCCTCGGCACCGAAAACTTCTTCGATCCCGAGCTGGTGGTGCCCGACGACCGCCGGCCGCTCGCCGAAGGCGCGGTCGCGGCCTGGACCGGGGCGCAGTCGCCGTACTACGACCAGACGCTCGACAGCCTGGCGCGGCATTTTAGGGTCAGCACGCGGACGCCGTGGAGCGAGCTGCCGCCGCACGTCCGTGACGGCGTCCTGTTCGGCACGGCCGGCGTCGCGGTGAAATTCACCTACAAGGACGGGGTGCGCGCCTACGACGTGACCAAGCCGTTCGAGGGCGTCATCACCAACCTGCAACGACGGTATCGGGAGACCGACAGCGCCTGGGTGCGCGAGGAGATGAGCCGCTACCAGGCGGAAAAGCCGTGCGCGGTCTGCAACGGGGCGCGGCTGAAACCCGAGGCGCTGTCGGTGCGGATCGCCGACAAGAACATCGCCGAGGCGTCCGAACTGTCGATCGCCGCCGCCCGCGCCTGGTTCGCCACCGTCGAGGCGCAGCTCACCCCGCAACGCGCCGAAATCGCCCGCCGCATCCTGCGCGAATGCGAAGACCGGCTACAATTCCTGAACGACGTCGGCCTCGACTACCTGACGCTGGCGCGCGGCTCGGCGACGCTGTCGGGTGGCGAGAGCCAACGCATCCGGCTCGCGAGCCAGATCGGCAGTGGGTTGACGGGCGTTCTTTATGTGTTGGATGAGCCCAGCATCGGCCTGCACCAGCGCGACAATGAACGCCTGCTCGGCACGCTGCGCCGGCTGAAAGCGCTGGGCAACACGGTGCTGGTCGTCGAGCACGACGAGGAGGCGATGCGCGCCGCCGATTACCTGATCGACATGGGCCCCACGGCCGGCACCGGCGGCGGCCACGTGATCGCGCACGGGACGCCGGACCAGGTGGCAGCCGACCCGGCCTCGATCACCGGCGCCTACCTGTCCGGGCGCTCGGTGATCGCGGTGCCGACGATGCGGCGGCCGATGCAGCGTGAGCGCGTGGTGACCGTGGTCGGCGCGCGGGGCAACAACCTGCAAAACGTCAACGCCAGCTTCCCGCTCGGCACGTTCGTGTGCGTCACCGGCGTGTCGGGCGGCGGCAAGTCCACGCTGGTGATCGACACCTTATATAAGGCGGCGTCGCGGCGGCTGATGGGCTCGGGCGAGGTGCCGGCGGCGCACACCCGGATCGACGGGCTGGAATTGCTCGACAAGATCATCGACATCGACCAGTCGCCGATCGGCCGCACCCCGCGCAGCAACCCGGCGACCTATACCGACCTGTTCGCGCCGATCCGCGACTGGTTCGCCGAACTGCCGGAAAGCCGGGCGCGCGGCTACAAATCCGGCCGGTTCAGTTTCAACGTCAAAGGCGGGCGGTGCGAGGCGTGCCAAGGCGATGGCGTGCTCAAGATAGAAATGCACTTCCTGCCCGACGTCTACGTGACGTGCGACACCTGCAAGGGCCGCCGCTACAACCGCGAGACTCTGGAAATCCGGTTCCGGGACAAGTCGATCAGCGACGTGCTGGATATGACGGTGGACGAGGCGGTGCCGTATTTCTCGTCGGCCATCCGCATTCATGACCGGCTGAAAATCCTGCAGCAGGTCGGGCTGGGCTACGTAAAACTCGGCCAGCAGGCGACCACGCTGTCGGGCGGCGAGGCGCAGCGGGTGAAATTGTCCAAGGAGCTGGCTAAGCGGGCGACCGGGCGGACGCTGTACATCCTGGACGAGCCGACCACAGGGTTGCATTTCGAGGACGTGCGAAAGTTGCTTGAAGTGCTGCAGGCGCTGGTCGACGCGGGCAACAGCGTCGTGGTGATCGAGCACAACCTGGAAGTGGTCAAGACCGCCGACTGGGTGATCGACATCGGGCCCGAGGGCGGCGTAGGCGGCGGCAGGATCGTGGCGGCCGGCACGCCGGAGCAGATCGCGGCGACGCCCGGCAGCCACACCGGACGGTTCCTGGCGCCGATGCTGCCGGCGGCGGCGGCGCGGCCGAAACGGCGGGCGGTCGCCTAGAAGTTCAACAGTGAGGCGACCGCGCGGCGGTCGATCCGATTACTTTGGATAGTTGCTTACCCACTGCGGTCCGAGATGACACTGCGCACTGCAAGGTCTGTGGAGACGGCAAGCCTGTTCTTACGGCCCATGTGTCGGTGGATGTCGGACTGGAATGGGCGAACACTCACCATGGAGAACACCGGATCGAACGCCGTGCGTTCGCCTTATCCTGTCTGGCAGTGCGCGCACCAATATAGGGTACGCCCCGCCATCGGCTCCGCCAGCACCGGGTTGCCGCACACGAGGCACGGCTTGCCCGCCCGGTGCGCGACATAGTTGCTGGCTTTGCGCTTCGTCTTGCGGTCGCCGGTCGTGATGATCCGCCCCGTTCGCACCCCGTCGCGCAACAGTCCGGATATGTCGTTCCACAGCACGTCCCAGGTCGCCGGCGACAGTTCGCGGCCCGGCCGGTGCGGGTCGAGGCCGGCGCGGAACAGCATCTCGGCGCGGTAGATGTTGCCGATGCCCGCGACGATGTCCTGGCGCATCAGCAACAGTCCCAACGCCGAGCGTGACGCGTGTAGTTTCGCATACGCCCGCGCGGGCTCCGCGTCGTCGCGCAACGGATCGTCGCCAAATCCCGCGACGGCCACCGCCATCTCGGCGCGTGAGACGACCGCGCACTGGGTGGGGCCGCTCAGGTCGGCGACGTGGGAGCCAGTCACTAACCGTAGCCGGACCGCGCCGTGCGGCTCCGGCGGAAACGCCGCATCCTCTTGGTGTCGCCGTCGTCGCCCGATACCCTCCAGGCCGGGGCCGAAGAACCGCCACATCCCGTAGAGGCCCAGATGCACCCGCAGCCATATGTCTTCGGAAAAGCCGAGGAACATCTGCTTGCCGTAGGCCTCGGCCGCTTGCAGCACCCGCCCGTCCAGCCGTTCGGCACCAGCCGCGAAGCGCTCTTGCGGGCTGGAGGCT
>JAABUX010001323.1_pt1 | contig 37876 bp, 34 predicted proteins | sample 5561851 | NCBI WGS metagenome assembly JAABUX01 (sample SAMN10711883, study PRJNA513361) | rock metagenome | isolation source: Antarctica rocks | place: Antarctica: Victoria Land, Richard Nunatak red sandstone | collected 2016-01-03 | reverse complement strand
TCGTGTAGAAATAAACATCTTATCTACTAGAAATAAACATCTTATCTACACACGCAAGCAGGAAATATGTCGCCTTCGGAAAGGCGACGCGCTTATATCCCACGGATAAATCCTGTGGGCTTTACGCGCATTACTGTAACGCCTGTGCCGGCCTCCGACAAACGATCCAGCACAAAGGCAGCGGTTCCCAGAACAGGGAAGCCGCTGCCTTTTGACTGTGGAACTATAAAATCTTGTTGGGCCGCGCCTGGCCCCGGCATGAAGAATTACGGCATGAACTTGTCAGTGCGGGCCGGGGGCGACGTAGCGGGCCATGACGAGGAAGTGGCAGGCACTGCCGGCCAGGACGAAGAGGTGCCAGAGGTCGTGGGCGTTGAACCGGCCCGGCCAAAGGTGGGGCTTGTCGGCGGCGAAGATGACCGCCCCGGCGGTGTAGGCCAGGCCGCCCGCCAGCAGCCAGGCGAAGCCGGCGGGCGTCAGGGCGCGCTGCAAGGGGGCGGCGGCGAGGATCGCCAGCCAGCCCATGACGGCGTAGAGCAGAACGCGCGCCCAGTCCGGCAGGCCGTGCTTGGGGCGGCTGCCGACGATGCCGGCGAGGGCGAGGGCGCATTCGGCGGCGAGCAGGTTCCAGCCCCAGGCTCCGCGCAGGCTGACCAGGCAGAGGGGGGCGTAGCTGCCCACGAGGAACAAGAAGATGGCGATGTGGTCCCAGCGCTGCCAGCGGTCCAGGCGGTCTTCGGGGAGCCAAAGGGAGTGGTACAGAGCGCTGACGGCGTAAAGGAAGACGAGACTTGTCCCGTAGAGGGTGAAGGCGACGAGCCGCCAGGGATCGCCGTGCGCCGAATGGAGCAGGGCGGCCAGGGCGGCGACCGAAAGGCAGGCGCCCAGGCCGTGGGACAGGCCGCAGAACGGCTCTCGGACGAAAAAACGGCGGCTTTGGGGCTGGGGAGGGCTCTGGGTCTGGCTCATGGGCGGTTGACACGGGCGGCTTCGCGGGGAGCCGGGTGTAAGGATACCCGTTCTTGCCCGCGCTTTGCCACGGGTGGGAAACTTGAGGTTTCATCGGGGTGAGGCTCAGAAGTGCCCAGCGCCTTCCAGACCTGCGCGCGAGTAGTCAGGCGAAGATAGGACACAAGGCGCCCCTTCCCCTGTCCACTCGCGCGGTTGTTGAGATCAGCAGGTTCTTCTGGCGGCATCGGCGGCGGCGGCAAGCCCCCGCAAGGTATCGAAGAAATGCTGGCTCTGCCCTTTGTAGAGACCTGAGCGAACACCGTTTTCGAACAGAACCGAAGCGCCGCCGAAGGGCGTGGTTGTCGGCCGGATGACGCAGGCCAGAGGTAGTCCACGTTCAATGAACTCGCAGGGATGCGGGATGTGATGCGCGCCGATGTCGTTGACAGTCACATCCGGGAAGACCAGCCCGTCGCCGGAGATCGCCGGTATCCCTTCGAGCGACTGATGGAACGAGGCGAAGAAGTACGTCTCCGAAGGCCCGATGCCGGTGAGAATCCGAAGCACGTCGAGATTGCTGGCCTTGGGAATCATGGTCGGATAGATGCTCGCTCCGCCCTGCTCGACAGCGGCGAAATGGAACGCGGCTGAGCTGGCGATGAGCTGCATCGCCTTCTCCGAGTAATGGTCGTGCAGCGGGATGACGGGCTTGTTGACGATGTTGACGAATTGCGGGAAGGTGTCCCCGAAGTCCGGATTCCCCGTGCTGCGATAGCGCAGATACCAGCTCGTGTCCACCGTGATGTTCATGAGGTTGGTGAGGCGACCTATCTGCTTGGCTCCGGTCGCCTTGCTGCTTGGCAGGGTGCGGAAGGCATCGAGGTTGACCGGCGCATGGCCGTTATCAACCAGGAAGCCGTTGATGAACTGCTCGTGGCTCCGCTCGTCGTCGGCCACGTCGCATGTGTAGATGACGAGTTCCCCCTCGATTTTATTGAGGGCGTTCCCATACATCTTGTTGCCCACGGCCAGCTCGCAATACTGGTCCCAAAGATCGGTCTCGATGAACTCGGCGGCGGCGAGGAAACGAAGGATCGCTACGTCACCCGCTGTCAGTCTCGAATCATCGGAGTCGGCTCCGAGGGTAGGCATCGCCCCCAAGAGGGCGCCCAGTCCCACGGCGGCGGCGCCACCCACGGCTCCCTTCAAAAGCGAACGGCGGGATGTCATTCGGTCAGTGGGTGTGTTCATTTCTTTCATGGTCTTTGTCCTTTCGTGTCGTAGCTGCTCAGAGGCCCTCCGCTCGTGTCGCCGATTGTATGGCGAGGCGGGCGTCAGACCATGCAGCGGGCTGAAGAAATCCACGGCGCTTTGCGCCGCTCTCATTGTAATCGTCGCGGAGCTTCCGTGTGGTGCTGGAACGAGTGAACTCTTCTCATCCCCCTTCCTATTGGGTGAGAGCGCCTCTGGCTTTTAACCAACCCTATGTGCCCGTTTATCGCAGAGGGCTGAAGTGTCTGGAGCGTGTCAGGCGCTTTGGTCGGTTTGCGGGCATTTTTTGTATGCCTGCTCGTAAGCCCTACCCGAATGACGTGGCCGATGACGAACGGGCCTTCGCGGCCCCTTACCTGCTCGCCGCCCCCTTCCCATGCTGTTGCCAACCGGAACGAGATGAAGCCCCGGCTTTCGGAGAGGTCCCGGAGGCTGTGGGACCTTTGAATCCCCTTCTGCCACCTAGACTCGTTGCTGCCGGCAGATATTCCCGGAGACGATGTTCATTCTGCGGCCGGGGCAGAAGCTGCCGGAATAATTCTGAAATCATGTAACATTTAGCAAATGCCGCAAAACGGGTAAAGCATTCCGCGCCCTGCCGCTCCCGTCTGACGACGTTGCGTTTCTTTACGGCGGGCGGCGTCTGCGTTCCAGTGGGGATTTCCCTGCGGCCTGCCGATGATGTCAACATTCGCGTCCCTGCGGACGCTTCCACCGAGAGAAGAGAGACGAATGCCTGAGTTCATGTTTGCGACGGGGATTGAGAACAGCTACCCCACGATCCGCCTGCCGGATGGGGCGACGAAGCGGGTGGATGAGATGGCGAAGTGCGGGCATTATGCGCGCTGGCGGGAGGACTTCCGGCTGGTGCGGGAGATGGGCATCGAGTTCCTGCGCTACGGGCCGCCGCTGTTCTCGACGCATACCGGGCCGGGGCGGTATGACTGGGGGTTCGCGGACGAGACGTTCGCGGCCCTGCGCGAGATGGGCATCACGCCTATCGTGGACCTGTGCCATTTCGGCGTCCCGGACTGGGTGGGCGGGTTTGACAACCCGGACTGGCCCGCCTTGTTCGCCGAGTACGCGCGGGCGTTCGCCCTGCGCTTCCCCTGGGTGCGGTACTACACGCCGGTCAACGAGATCTTCGTCGCGGCGACGTTTTCGGGGCAGCTTGGGTGGTGGAACGAGCGGCAGGCCAGCGACCGGGGCTTTGTGACGGCCCTGGGCAATTTGTGCCGGGCGAACACCCTGGCGATGCGGGCCATCCTAGAGGTCTGCCCCGAGGCGGTCTTCATCCAGAGCGAGTCGTCGGAGTATTTCCACGCTGCCGATCCGGGCGTGCTGGCGGCGGCGAATGTGCTCAACGAGAAGCGGTTCCTGTCGCTGGATCTGACGTATGGGCGTCCGGTGAACGCCGTCATGTACGAGTACCTGCTGGACAACGGCATGACGCGGGCGGAGTACCACTGGTTTCTGGACAATCAGGTCAAGGCGAACTGCGTGATGGGGACGGACTACTACGTCACAAACGAGCACATGGTTCACGGAGACGGGCGGGTGACGCCGTCGGGGGAGATCTTCGGCTATTACGTCATCACCCGCCAGTATCACGACCGCTACCGGCTGCCGGTGATGCACACGGAAACAAACCTGGCCGACCCGGATCGGTCGTGGGACTGGCTGTGGAAGCAGTGGGTCAATCTGTTCCGTCTGCGTCAGGACGGGGTGCCCATCTTGGGCTTCACCTGGTACAGCCTGACGGACCAGGTGGACTGGGACACCGCGCTGCGCGAGGACGCGGGGCACGTCGCCCCGGTCGGCCTGTGCGACATGGACCGGAACGTCCGGCGGGTCGGGTGGGAATACAAGAAGCTGATCTCGCAGTGGCGCGACATCCTGCCGACGGGCAGCGAGAGCCTGGAGCGGCGGTAGGCGGGCCGAAGCACGGCATGGGAGGAGCCGATGGGCAAAGAACGACTGGCGGCGTTCAGTGACGGGGTGCTCGCCATCATCATCACGATCATGGTGCTGGAACTGCGGGCGCCGCACGGGGATGGCCTGGCCGCGCTGCGCCCGCTGCTGCCCGTCTTCCTCAGCTACGTCCTCAGCTTCATCTACATCGGCATCTACTGGAACAACCATCACCACCTGCTGGCGGTCACGGAGCGGGTGAGCGGGGCGGTCCTGTGGGCCAACATGCACCTGCTGTTCTGGCTGTCGCTGGTCCCGTTCGCGACGGGCTGGCTGGGGGAGACCTATTTCGCGCCCGCCCCGACGGCCGCCTATGGGGTAGTGCTGCTGGCGGCGGCGCTGATGTGGCTGATCCCGGACCGCCGCATCGAGCGGGTCGTATCGGAAGGTCCGGGCGAGTCGGAGGGCGCGGAGAGACCCGCCCCGGCGGACGGACCCACCCCGGCTCGCTGAGGCTCGCCACCCCTCCCTGTTAGGGAGGGGAGAAGGATGAAGCGTCCCGCGAAAGCCCGGCGGGCTATCTGTCGCGCTCGACAATGTAGTGGGCGAGGGCGCGGAGGGGGTCGGCGTCCTGGTCGAAGCCGTCCAGGGCGGCGAGGGCGGCGTCGGAGGCGCGGCGGGCGAGGGCACGGGAGGCGGGAATGCCCAGCACTTTGGGGTAGGTGGCCTTGTCTTGCTTCAGGTCGCTGCCCAGCGGCTTGCCCAACTTGTCGGCGTCGCCTTCCAAATCTAAAATGTCGTCGGTGATCTGGAAGGCCAGGCCGGTCTGATGGCCGTAGAGGTGCAGGGCGCGCTCCTGGGCGGGGGTCGCGCCGCACAGGCGGGCGCCGGCCAGCAGGGACGCGAGCAGCAGGGCGCCGGTCTTGCGGGCGTGGATGGAGGCGACGGCCGGCTCGTCCAGGTCGTCGCGGCCTTCGCTCTCGATGTCGGACACCTGGCCGCCGACCATGCCGCGCGTGCCGGAGGCGCGGGCGACCATGGCGACGGCGTCCAACACGCGCTCGGCGGGGGCGTGGACGCGGCACTCGGCGATCAGGTCGAAGGCCAGGGCGAGGAGGGCGTCCCCGGCCAGAATCGCCAGGGCCTCGCCGTAGACGACGTGCGAAGTGGGGCTGCCCCGGCGCAGGGCATCGTCGTCAATGGCGGGCAGATCGTCGTGGATGAGCGAGAAGGTATGGATGCACTCGACGGCGCAGGCCAGCGGCGTCACCCATTCGGGCGGGCCGCCGACAGCCTCGGCTCCGGCGTAGACGAGAATGGGGCGGAGGCGCTTGCCGCCGCAGAAGATCGAGTAGCGCATGGCTTCGTGCAGGCGCGGCGGCAGGCTGTCGGCGGGGGGCAGGTAGATGTCCAGCGCGCGGTCGGTCAGGGCGCGGCGCGCGGACAGATAGGCGGCGAGGTCGAAAGACTGGGCGGAGGTCATGGGGGCGGTCAGGACTTTCCAGCCGCCTCCTGGGCGGCGGTCAGCGTGTTACGCAGGAGCATGGCGATGGTCATGGGACCGACGCCGCCGGGGACGGGGGTGAGGGCAGAGGCGACTTGCAATGCCCCGGCGTATTCGACATCCCCCACATAATCATATTTGCCTTCCTGCGCGGTGGGAATGCGGGTGTAGCCCGCGTCCAGGACGACCGCGCCGGGCTTGATCATGTCCCGCGTAATCATCTCGGCCTTGCCGACGGCGGCGCAGAGGATGTCCGCCTGCCGCGTGATCTCAGCGAGATTAGGCGTCCGGGAGTGGCAGATCGTGACCGTGGCGTTCTCTTGGAGCAAGAGCAGGGCGAGCGGCTTGCCGAGGATGACGCTGCGCCCGACGACGACGGCGTGCTTGCCCGCGATGGGCAGATCGTAACGGCGCATCAGCTCGATCATGCCCGCCGGGGTGCAGGCGTGGAAGGCGGGCAGGCCTGCCACGAGCCGCCCCAGCGAGATCGGCGCGATGCCGTCCACGTCCTTGGCGGGGTCTAGCTGAGACAGGATGGCCGGCTCGTCCATGTGCTTGGGCAGCGGGTGCTGGATCAGGATGCCATGCACAGACGGGTCGGCATTGAGCCTCGCCAGGCAGTCCGCGACCTCGGCCTGCGAGGCGTCATTGGCGAACGGGAACGTGCGCGACCCCATGCCCGCGCGGGCGCAGGCGCGCTCCTTCATGGCAACGTAGGTCTGGGAGGCCGGGTCGTCGCCCGCGAGGATGGCGGCCAGAGTCGGGACGATGCCCGTCTCCGCCGTCAGCTTCTTCGCCGCCGCGCCCACTTCGGCGCGGATGGTCTTGGCGGTCACGGTGCCGTCTAAGAGGATGGGTATGGTCATAGTGTTCACGGGATGATTCGCTACGGCGCGGGCGGCCAGGTCTGAGGCACGGACGGCAAAGCGGGCGTTGTGCCGTATAGGGCGCTTCTGCGATAAGCCTGTGCCGTTTCCAAAAACGCCTGCGCCTGTTCAGGTGTTGGGAAGACGCGCTTGGGCACAATCAACCCAAAACGCTGGCTCATAAAGAAGAAAAGATAGCGGCTGTCTTCCGTTAATTCTGTAAAACTTTGTCAACCTACCGCAGATTCGCTGACCAAACTCGTCTGGCGCAGTCGTTCAGGGCAGATAGTTAAGGTGTGCTGACCAAGGGCACCTGGAACCATTTCAGCCCGTTTTATCGTGGCCCGTTTCATCTCAGGAAAATAATACAGGGGCCAACAGACCCATAGCACCAGGTTTAAGAAGATGTAAACGGCCAGTGGAAAATGAAGGAACCAAAACGCTCCCAGCCAGATCACGCCTGGAAGCAGGAGATTGAAGATCACTTGGCGCTTCAATGCCGGTACGCGGTTGATGACGAACTTGTTGAACTGCCAATAATCCTCCCGCTCAAGTTGATAGGTCACTTCCATTGCTTCGCCTTTCGCGCCGAATCCCTTGTGACATAGGAACAGCAGAGGCGTGGTCTGCGCCTAGCCTCTTCTTCGCAAACGGTGCCCAAGCCCCTGGGCGCGGTCAGAATTACTTCCTCTGGAACCCCTTGCGGGGCGGCCCTTCCCCTCTGCTGCAACCCCAGTATACTTCTAAGTTGACCAAACCTCATCGCCCCTTTTCACGATTGTGTTTGATGGCGTAATTAGCACCGGTCCCGGCTGTCCCATTCTGACAGCCGCAGGCTGATGATCCGAGCGCCTTTGCCAGTCAATGCTTTTGATGCAGGCAGAGGTTATCTGTCCATCGGCAGACCTAATCTCAACTATGTCACCGATCGTCGCCTCACCCTCACCCCACAAACCAGGAGTGAGAACGAGACCACGCCCCTTGATGAACACAACATCGTCTACAACGAAGATGAGATGCTTAGGCATTGCGTGCTACCTCCAGGCTGCTTTACAAGCTGTCTTGCCTAAAGGACATCGGCCCGAACGCAGGCACGGCGGCGCCCGTACTGTCTGTGACGTTGCAGTAGGGGGCCAGGCCCCAGCCGTACCAGAGGGAGGCACCGGGGAGGCGGGCGGGGTCGGTGAGTTTAAGCAGGGCGTCGGAGCCGTCGAGCGATACTTTGTAGATCAGGGGCAGCTCGTTCCCAGCGGCGTCACGCAGGGTGAAGCCGGTGGGGCGGCCTGCGGCTTGGAGTGCGCCCTGGACGTTGCTGAAAGACACGCGGAGCCAGCCACGGTCCGGCTCGAAGGTGACGGCGCGGAGGGCGGGCGCGGGCTGACCGGAAGCGACGGCGGCGAGGCGGCGGCCGAGGGTTTTGAGGCCGGGCGTGTCTATGTGGATGCCGTCGTCCAGCCCACAGTCAATGGCCGAAACCATGCCGACACTGGGCAGCGTCTCCTGCCAGGTACGCTGGGATTCACGGACGCGGTTCCAAGCCGACACGGACTCAGGAAACGGGTCGCTGATGAAGCCGCCGAGCTGGACGTAATAGAAGGGCAGGTCCGGCTGCCCCAGGTCGGCGCGGAAGGACTGGACTAACTCGGTCATGCGGGCCTCGTACAGCGCGGCGTCGGACGGGTTGGCGTCGGACTCGCCCTGATACCAGAGGATGCCGGCGACATGGCCCCCCACCGCTTTGACCCGTTCCAGCGTCGCGCCGTAGAGGGACGCACCGCCCTGCCCCTTGCGGGCGGGGTCCCACTGCTGCATCGAAGTCCCGCCGTGGGCGGCGGGGATCAGGCCGATGGGAACGCCGGTCTGTTCGGCCATCGCCTTGGCGAAGGTCAGGCCCAGGCCCGCGCCTTTGGCGCGGGCGGGGTCGCGAGGCGGGATTTCGGTCGGCATGGGCAGGCCCCAAATGACGTGATGGATGGGGCGCGGCGACTCGCCCAGCCAGTGCAGCGGCTCCTCGGCGGGCGCCCACTGCTCGCGGGACTGGAACGAATGCACGAGCGGGTGCGGCGGCTCCACGTCCACCAGGTCCCCCACCCCTTCCATGTTGCTCTGCCCGGCCAGAACCCAGAGGTCGCCGACCAGGACGTTCTTCGCCCCGCCGACTTCGTAAGGCCCGCCGGCGGGCAGGGTCAGCGTCTCGCCCGAATCTAAAGTGACGTGGGCGTTGCCGTCGGGGCCGCGCTGCAAGACTTGGTGGTCGTGAATCGTCATTTACGTTCCTCTTCGGCGGGGAAATTCAGGTGCATCCGGCTGGCCGTCGGCACGGTCTGGCCCTTGTATTTGCTGCCCAGGGACGGGTGGCCGTAGGGTCGGTCGGCGGGCGTGCTCATGGCGAAAAACGAAATCTGGCCGACCTTCATGCCGGGGTACAGGCGAATAGGCAGGTTGGCGACGTTGGAGAGTTCCAGCGTAATGTTGCCGTCGAATCCTGGGTCCACATAGCCCGCCGTGGCGTGAACAATAAGGCCGAGCCTTCCAAGTGAACTTTTTCCTTCTAGGCGAGCTACCAAATCGTTGCCCAGGGCGATGCGCTCGACGGTGTTGCCGAGGATGAATTCGCCGGGGTGAACGATGAACGGCTCGTCGTCAGCGACCGTGACCATTTCGGTCAAGTCCGGCTGGGGGGCTTTGGGGTCAATGCAGGAATGCTTGTAGTTGCGGAAGACCAGAAAGCGCCCGTCTAGGCGAATGTCAATGGAAGCGGGCTGTACGAGGTCCTCGTCGTAGGGCGTGATGACGATGCGCCCGGAGGCGACGCACTCTTTGATGCTGCGGTCAGAGAGGATCATAATGGGTTCAGTCAGGCGCAATAAGTCTGGGAGGGCGTAATGCATCGTGCCCCTACGGTGAGGTGTGCCCACGCCTCATCTTCTTCGGGCGTTTCCCAGACATGCCGTGTGCCCTCAGCGGCCATCAGAAAGCCCCGCTCAGACAGCGTGGAGCCGTCGGCAGGATCGTCATCGGCCAACAGGGCGGCAACGTCTTCCTGAAAGTCCTGTGCCGGGTCAAGTATCATTCGGGTGCCAAACTCTCAGATTCCAAGCTCTTTTTCAGCCAGCGGAAGCGCGGGCCGGACATGGCGGGAACGTCCTCGAAGCCGACGGCGCGGGCGCAGGCGGCGGCGGGGGCGTTATCGCGGCCTATTCGCAGCCAGACCTCGGGATATGGGCGGGTGGCGGCAAGGAAGGCGCACAGGCGGGACAGGAAGGCCCGGCCGACGCCCGCAGAGCGCAGACCGGGGGCGACGAGCAGGTGCTGTATCTCGACGTCCTGCTCGACCACGTCCTCGACGATCTCGGCGTAGGCGACCAGGTCCCCGTCGCGGCGCAGGGTGAAGGCGAAGTCCGCCTCATAAGTCCAGGCGGCGACCTGATCGGCGGTCAGGGGGAACTCGCGGGAGGCGGCTAACGCCCAGACATCCTCGGGCGTCGCCGCCCAGCTTGCGATCAGCTCCGATTCGGGCAGGGCGAGCGGGCGCATCTCGTACACAGGGACATTAGGGCTGGGCATGGTCCTCGCCTTCCCCACCCGCGCCCCCGCTTTCCCCCTCACTTCCTCCACGCGGCCGGCGGGCGAGGGCGCCGAGGACGCCGTTGACGAAGCGGCCCGAGTCCGCCGTGCTGTACTTTTTCGCCAGCTCCACGGCCTCGTTGACGACGGCGGCGACGGGGGCGTCGGGGCGGTACAGCAGCTCGTAGGCGGCCAAGCGGAGGATATTGCGGTCCACAGCAGCCTGCCGGTCGGGGGTCCAGTCGGGCGTCAGGGCGGTGATGCGGCCGTCAATCTCGGCCAGACGCTCCAGCGCGCCGCGCACCAGCTCCTCGGCGTACAGCCGGTTGGCGCCTTCCAGCCGCGACTGGGCGAGGGCCGCCTCGACCACCTCATCCGTGGGCTGCTTGCCTAGGTCGAGCTGGAACAGCATCCGCAGGGCCAGTTCGCGGGCCTCGCGGCGGGTGCTGCGGCTTTCGCCGTGGGCGTGGTGTTCGGAGTGTGGCGTGCCGTCAGGTGTCATTATCCTTCTATTGTACCCGAACGCCGCGCCCGTTTTGGCTTCGCTTTAGCCCGTTCCGGCCTTTGAATTCGCCGACGCCGCCGCCAGCGCATGGGCGGCGGGTCGCGCAGGGAGAGCAGCAGGAACGCCAGCGCGGCCATGCCGAGGAACAGGCAGAAGGCGGCGTAGCCGTCGTCGGGGTGGACCGAATCGGGCGCGAAGTGGGCCTGCTTGTAAAGCGCGATCCGGGTGAAGTGAACAAAGCCCCAGAGGGAAAGGAGCAGGGCCAGCCCCGCGCCGAGCGGGACGACGAGGCGCGAAAGGTCGGAAAGCCGGCGAGGCGGGCGGCGGCGGGGCTTGGGCATCTTGATCGTCACAAAACTTCGGTTTCCAGGAGTACTGGTTTGTCTTTCCCTAGCACGGCCTGCCGATGCACTTTACGTCTTCCGGCGTTCGCAACTCTTTCCGTTTACGCAGTAGTCAACGACCGCCCCCTGAAGGGGACGGCTTGTCCCTCACCCGTTCGCCGCACAAGGCGACGTAGGGTGGAACATTAGGGCGGCTGACAGTTCGCCCCGTGCCTCTATATTCCGCGCCGCATTCGCGTCCGCGTTCATGGAGAGGCCACAAGAAAGGCACTGGAAACTGGCTTGGGACTTCCGATTGCCCCGCTCACAGTGGCCGCAAGCAGAACAGGTCTTGCTTGTGTCACGCGGGTCAACAAAAATCGTGGGGATGCCGACTTCCGCCGCCTTGTAGACGATCTTGGCGGCGAGGTCGGCGAACGCCCAGTTGCCCATCTGCCAGCGCATCGTTTTGTTGAAACCGTTGCTGTGCTCTCTGATACCCGAAAGGTCTTCAAGAGACAGTGCCTTCTGCAAGACTGAGGCTTTTTTAACGAGAGACTTAGAAATACAGTGATTAACGTCACGGACAAACCGAGAAGCGCGGCGGTTGACCTTCTGCAATCGCTTGAACGCCGAGCGGGTCTTCTTTTTCTGTACCTGCCGCCTATGTTCGCGGACGCGACAGCGCACGGCCTTGACGGGTTCCCCCGAATAGGACTGCCCCTCGCTGTCCGTGGCGAGTTCGACGATGCCCAGGTCAACGCCCAGAACGCCGCCACTCACATCGGCCTTCGGCGGGTCAGGGAACTTGACGGCGATGGACAGGTAGTACGCGCCGTCCACAAACAACAGGTCGGCTTCGCCTGTCGTGCCTTGCGAGAGTTGTTCCCGCTGCTTTCCGCCGTGTGCCAGCGAGAAGGAGTGCCGCCCCTGCGTCGTGGTGAGTTCCGCCGACGAAACGCCCTTCATGGCAAAGCATCGGGCATCAAAGACGACGGCACCACGCGGCCCGAAGGTGTGAAGTTGGGAACGGTCGGTCTTGTAGGTGTCACAGACTTTGGCAATGGCTCTCACCGTCAACTGAGACGGCAGGCCAAAGTCTGCGCGGGTCTGATGGTACGCGATCTTGTGGAGGTCGAACGCCCGAAAGGTCTGCGTGTCCCATGCCCTTTGCGACAGGGCGTTACAGGCCGCGTTGAACTTCGCCATCGTGTCGGCAAGGGCGGAGGCAGTAACGTCATTAGTACGCAGTTTTACTCGGACGGCCTTCACAAGCATACTGTATTGTACCCTGAGCAGCACACGAAAGTCAACACTAACACGAAAGGACGCAGGAGAGCCTTCGGCAGACAGGAAGGCATTCCTCCATCGCCTAAAGGCGACGGTCTCCTGCCTTGTTTTTTATGATACCCGAAAAGTGTCATAGAGCGGCTTTCCTTCGCGCAAGATCAGCCAGGCGAAGAGCGGGAGAAAGAGGGCGCGATGAATTGCAGCCCTACGGGTTTACATGGGCGGTTAGGAACTTGGTGTTGAGATCGCTTTTTACGCCGGCATCGGTGGGGGAGGGCGTTGGCGCGGATCTTTTTGTGGTACTGCAAGGTCCATGGCACGGTCAGCACCTCGGCAGGCGTCAGGACGGTCAAGCTGGCATGGACGGGATAAAGCGCCGGAAGCCGCTCCCGCGAGAAGCTGGAACGGCTCCACTTCGGCCGGCGGGGCTGTACCCATAATTGGCTTGAACGGCAGGTTTCCGATGTGTCAAATTCAGAAGCAACGGGAACATAGGGGCCATGACAAGCAACCACAAGCTGACCAGTCTTATCCGGGGCCGGACGATCTCCGGCACGTCGAATCAAGGCGACGTCCTGACCCTCCGCTTCAATGACGGCTCCCAGATGACCGTGCAGACGGCGGGGTCGTCCAACAGCGCGGCGACCGGCGGCACGGTTCAGGCCGTGCGCCAGCAGGGGACGACATTGGCCCTGGACTTCGCGGCGGGCGGGACGCTGGAGGTTCCACTGGCGGAGGAGACGTCCAGCGTGATGGTGCGGGACAAGAACGGCGCGATGGAGTACGCCGATTGACGGAGTACGCGGATTAAGGGCCGGCTTGGCCGACGATGATCGCCGCCAGCAGGCAGACGTCGTCGTGCTGGATGCCCCGCGCGTAATCCCGCACTTCGGAAACGACGCGCGTGACCAGACCCTCGACGCTCTCTCCCGGCTTTCCGGCGTTCAGCATCTGCGCCACGCCGGCGACGCCGAGGAACTCGCCCCGGCTGCGGCCCGCTTCGGTCACGCCGTCGGTGCAAAGGAACAGCGTGTCGCCCGGCTGGAGCGTGGTGGACTGCTGCACGAAGCGGCCGCCCTCCACCAGACTCAGGACCGGGCTGATGCCGTTCCCGTCCGGCGGCAGCAATTCGATCTCTCCGCCGGCATTGCGCCGGACCAGGCCGGGATCGTGGCCGCAGGAGAGATACGTCAGGTTCCGAGTCGCCTGCTCGTAGATGGCGACGAAGAGCGTCGCGAAGCCGGACAGCAGCTCATGCGCGACGATGGTGTTGTTTAGCTCCAGGATAGCCTGATCAAGCCGCGACGTTCGGTACAGGCTGTAGCGGAGCATGTTGCGCACGGTTGCCACCTGCGCCGCCGCCGCCAGCCCTTTTCCTGAAAGGTCGCCCACCGCAAAGACGATCTGCCCGTCTTGCAGCGCGAAGACGTCCAGAAAGTCGCCCCCGACCTGGGCTTCCTCCAGGGCGGCTTTGTAATACGACGCCATTTCCAGGCCCGGCACGCTCTTGGGCAGGGCCGGGAGGAGTGCGTCCTGTAGGGCCAGCGCGATGGCGCGTTCGCGCTGCTGGCTGCGCGCCGCTTCGGCCGCCGCGCGCGTCCCGACCGCGACCGCTTCCACCAGTTCTACCTCGTCCGCCGTCCAGACGCGGGACACTTCCGCCATTCCCACGGTCAGCGTTTTAAGAAACCGGCCGCCGCTGAACAGAGGGGCGATGACGGCAGCGCGCAGGCCGCGCCGCGCGGGTGTCTCGCGCTGCGCGGCAGGAACCGCCTCATCCCAGGCGTCCTCCACGACTAGGGCGCGGCCCGACGTGTAAGGGCTGTCATCCGGGTCATCCAGGGTGAAGAAGCAGCGGTCCACGCCCAGCAGCTCGCCCAGGCCGCTGATGGCCTCGGCATGGACTTGGTCGGGATCGAGCGTTTGCAGCGAAATCCGGCCGATCCGGTTGATCAGCCGCTCGCGGGCCAGGAGGCGCGCGATCTGCTGCTCCGCCTGCTTGCGCTCGGTGATGTCGGAAAAGACGACGAGGCCGCTCCGCACCCGCCCACCGTCATCGCGCACCAATGTCGCGCCGGCCTGCACAAAGACGCGCTTTCCGTCCGGCTGCTCGATGATCCGCTCATCCTGAACGGTGGGCGCTTCGCCGGCCAGGACGCGGGCCAGACCTATCCGTTCCGGCGGCGTCGGCGTCCCGTCCGGGTCCAGCAGGCGGTAGCGCGCCGCGCCCGCCTGACCAAGCGCCTCCAGCGGCTGCCCCCAGATCCGTTCCGCTTCCCGGTTAGCGTAGATCAGATTGCCGGCCTTGTCACTGAGCAGCACGCCGACGGGCGCGGTGTCCATGACCGCCCGCAGGCGCGCGCGGGCCTCTTCCGAGTCAGCCAAAAGCTGCGCGTTCGTCCGCAGCGCCTCCAACCCGCGAACCAAAAACCCGCCGATGGAAAGCACGAAGAACAGCTCCGCCCAATCGCGCGGGCGCCCGAAGGCCGCCCCCGCGCCGAACGGGGTCAGGACAAGCATGAGCGACAGGCCGGACAAAGCGAGGGTGAAAATCCCCGGCCCGCGCCCACCCACAGCGGCGATCACGGCAACGGCCAGCAGGAAACCGATGCCGAAAGGCCGGACGATGCCGCCCTCCGCGTGCGCGACGAGAGACTGGGTGAGCAACAAAAGCCAAGTCGTCAGCGCGACCAGCAGCGGCGACAGGAAGTAGGCTTTCAGCGGTGACAGGAAGAGTAAATTAAGCGCGGTCAACGGGGTGTATCATCCTCAAAAAGCGCTCCCGTGTGTCCGGCAGGAAGCCTGCTTCATTATACCACGTTTCCATGCTTGGGAGCAGGGGTAACTATGCCCCATCAGCGACCGAAGACGGTCGGAAAGAGGCTTCGCCCATGGCGGAATTGGTGACGGGCATGTTCCTGACGCGCGAGTCGGCCGAGCGCGCGGTGGCCGACTTGCAGGACATCGGTTACACGCAGAACGACATCAGCGTCCTGATGAGCGACCAGACGCGGGCGCGGCAGTTCGCGGTGGACACGGCGGTGAAGGCGACCGAGGGGGCAGGCATCGGGGCGGGCATCGGCGGCACGCTGGGCGCGATCGCGGCCCTGCTGACGGCGGGCGGGGCCATCGTGGCGACCGGCGGCGCGGCGACCCCCCTGGTGGCCGGCCCCGTGGCGGCGGCTTTGGCCGGCGCGGGCGCGGGGGGCCTGGGCGGCGGCCTCATCGGGGGCCTGATCGGGGCGGGAATTTCCGAGGAGCGGGCGCAGGCTTACGAGGCCACGCTTTACTCCGGCGGCATCCTGCTCGCCGTCCACGCTGATAGCGGCAGCGTCCCGCGCGTGCGGCAGGTATTGGAGTCGGACGGCGCGGTGAACGTGCTGGGGTAGACGGCAGTAGGGAACCGGCACTGGAAGTGCCGGCCTATTGGTGAATGAAAGTCGCTCCGCGACTGAGGAACAGCCCTCGTGAGCCTGTCCTGAGTCGCGGAGCGACTTTCACTTATAGTAGCCCGGCACTTCCAGTGCCGGTGTGCTTGTGCCGGTCGCATTTCGGGCGCGATGAATCGCGCCCCTACGCATCCTTGTCCTTCGCCCGCCGCTTGGCTTCCAGCAGGCGGTTCGTGTAGCCCTCGTCTTCCGGTTTGTCCGCGCCGCCGGATTTCGGCGCGGCCTTTGGCTTGGGCGGGAGCGAGGCGACGTAGGGGAACGGGTCATCGCCCGGCTCCTGGGCGCGGGAGGCGCGGCGGTTCAGAAGCTGCTGTGTGGTCGTGGCCTCGTCTTCGGTCGTGGCCGTGCGCGCCGTCGTTTTGCGCTCCAAAAGGCGGTTCATCTGCGGCGTCGAGGGCTGCGCGGTGGGCCGGGCGCCGGCATCGCGGTAGGCGGCGACGCGGGAACCGGCAGTTTGAACGCCGCTCGTCACGGTCTCGCGCACCAATGCCGGGCGGATAACGAGGCGGCGGATGGCGACATCGGCCAGGAACAGCAGGGCGGCCCAGAGCAGCAGGAGCGGGCCGATGTCTCGGACGCCGACGACCCAGGAGGGAGCGTCGCGGTAAATCTGCGCGGCGTCGTTCTGCACCTTGCCGCCGGTGCCTTCGGTCAGGCGGGTCAGGAGCGGCAGGTTCGGGCCGAGCGTCCGGTATTCGGGCGAGTACGGCACGACGAGGCTGACGGTCTGCGACGGCGGCGCGGGGCCGCTCCCATTTAACGTGGAAGCGGCCTCCCCTTGATGGACGTTGACCAGGTACGGCCCGGTCTGGTCGGCATCAAAGACGCCCTCATAGCGGCCCGGCCCCGTCTGCGACAGCGTGACGGGCTTCAAGGACAGGTCGGGGCCGACGACGTTGGCAACGACTTTCGTTCCGTTGGCGAAGCCGCCCGCCGAGGTAAAGGCGTCCACGACCAGATGCCCCTTGCCGTTCTGGTTATCTAACGTGGACTGGAAATCGGCATTCGTGTTCTGCCGCAGCGACCAGCGCAGGGTTTGCGCCCAGAAGCGGGCGTAGCCGGGCCAGCCCAGCCAGTGGACGGCCCAGTGCGGGCGGTCGTCACTGGTGAACGCAAACGTCCGGCCCAGGCCGTACCGCCAGTAGGCGAAGACGGGGTCGCGGTGGTCGGGCGCGGTCAGCGCGACCACCGCGCCGGGCTTGGCCGACGACACATTGTAGCCGAGCAGGGGCGGCTGCGACCCCCAATCAATGCCCGCGATGACCTCATCATTGGGGATCGGCTTCGCGAGGAACGGCTCCTCGATAATCCGTAACTTGCTGACCGACTGCTGATCTTTCAAGAGGAGGCGCGGCAGGTCTTCGGGCTTCTCGGCCACATAGGCCGAGCCGCCGCCGATGGACGACAGCGAGGCCAGAAACTGCGCCCCCTGCGCGTCCGCCCCGGTCGCGATGGTGGACAGGGTGATGCCCTGCTTTTTCAGGTTTTGCAGGTTGGCCGTGTTCTGGCCCGACTCGTTGATCGCGTCGCCGTCGCCCAGGAAGATGATGTGCTTGACCTGGGCCTGGGTGTTGCCCAGGACGCGGCCCGCCTCTAAAATGTACGGGTCATAGGTCGGCGGGTCGTTCATGTCGGTGAGCGACGCCATCTGGCCCTTGATCTTGTTTTTATCAGTGACGGGCTGCATCGGGATGCGCCAGGTCCCGTTGCAGTCCTCGACCCCGATCTGGTCCTGCGGGTCCAGGAGGTCCACGACGGCCTTGGCGGCCTCGATGGACATGTTGACGTTGCCCGGCTCTTCCAGGTCTTCAATGACCAGGGCGACCGCGACCGTCGGGAAGCGCTTTTTGTCCTTGATGTCCATCTTGACCGGCAGGGCCGTCTCGATGGGCGTCCCGGTGTAGGACCCCGCCGCGAACGAGTTCGGCCCGCCGACCATGCCCAGACCGACGCCGAATTCTTTGGTGGCCGCTTCCAGCGCGCTCATCTGCCCCGGCCCCAGCTCGTCGGCAGGCACATCGGACAGCACGACGGCGTCATAGGAGGCCAGCGCGGCGACATTGGCGGGGATCGCGCCGGGCGTCTGCACGTCCATGTCTATCTGCTGGGCGGCCAGGGCGTTCTTGATGTCGGCAATGCCGGGGGAGGCGGCATCGGCAATGTACAAGATGCGCGGACGGCCCTGTACGGCGACAAACCCGAAGCCGTGATTGTTCTCGGCGATGGTGTCATTGGGGGCCGACAGCACGGCGTCGTACTTGTGGAACCCCGCACCGTGAACAGTCTCCGAATAGGTAAACGCATTCTTGCCGGCCTTGAGCTGGACCGTCTGCGCGCCCAGCGGCTGCCCGTCGCGCGTCAGCGTCAGCGTCCCGGTCTGCGCGACGGTGCTGGACACGACCACGCGGACGTTGAACGGCTGGTCCTGCCGCGCCCGCGTCGGCAGGGAAACGTCGTCCACCATCGCCTCGCCGACCGGGACGCCGTTCGCCCCCTGCCCCAGCGCGGTCGGCGCGACATCTACCCGAACCCCATCCGCCCGCAGGCTGTCAATCTCCGTCTCAGCCTCGCCGACGTTCTCATTGCCGTCCGACAGCACGACGATCTTGCGCCCCAGGCCCGATGGAAACGAAGACTTCGCCAGCCGCAGGGCTTCGGACAGATTGGTCGCGTCCCCCGCCACGGTCGGCTTGCCCTGCTCCAGCGACTGCATCGTCTCCGACGGCGCTTCGTCCGTGTTCGCCGTCCGCCCGAACTCGATCACCCCGCCCTGGTCCCCCGCCCGCTTCGCTCCGAGCGCCTTGTTGATATACTCTCGCCCCGCCGCCTGCTGGTCGTTGCGGACGGACTTGGACACGTCCAGCAGGAAGATCGTCGCCAGCTTGTCCGACCGCTGGACGAGGTGGATGCCCGCCAGCGCGCAGACCAGCAGCGTTGCCAGAAGTGACCGGACGATCAGCGCCAGTTGGGCCGTGCCGGGGTTCAGCCCGGCATACGAGCGCCGCCCGATCCCCCAGAACGCCGCGAGGGCGAGGGGCAGCAGGAGCAGAAGCCAGGGGCGCTCAAAGGTGACGGGGCTTTGCATAGGGGCTGCTCTTTGATTAGCGCGTCACGGATCTGCGGCTTGTTTTTTGATCTGCGGCTTGTTTTTTGAGGAACAGGATCGTTTCGATGATCGTGTCCTGCCGCAAGAATCCGGCAAGGTTCTCGCGCAAAGATGCGTCATCCACACACCTGATAGGTTCCTCATCATAAATATCAAGCCAGGCAGGGAACCCATTGAGCGGGACGTAGGCGCGTAGTAATATCTGTTCAAAATCTCTGGAAACAGGCTTTACCATGACGCGCCATTCCTGCCCCATATTGACAAGGAAGCCCTGACTCAACCAGCACTCCAGTCTCTGGCCGGTGTAATCCCGAATCGCCTTGCAGAACTCTTCGAGTATGTCCAGAGCCGCCGAAGTGTTGTCCTTGACGGTGTTGTTTTCCAGGATTTCAAGAAAGCTGGTTGTCATTCTTTCACCTCTATTGCAGAAATTCAGTATGTAAAACCGGCTCCGACAGCACAATGATCCGTGTAGCCGGTTTCAGGCCTGACGATGGTCAGCGAAGACTCGGCGAAATGTATCTGTCGCCCGATCAGCAGCCCCTTTGACACAAGCAGTTGATCCCATAGCGGGATGGCGATGATGCGGTTGTTTACACCGACGAATGTTCCCATCATGTAGGGCGCTTCATACTCCGCCGTGTTTGCCGTGTCATAATCATGCGCCTCGCCCATGAAACGCCACATGGGGTTGTAGAAGTAGGCTTTCCTGTTGCGTCTACGCAGGACGACCGCTCTTTGTCTTGCGCCCGTCAATCTGTTCGGCTGATGCCCCTTCCAGGGTTTGTCCCCTGGTTCACAGTTGAAATCCCCAATCAGGATCATCGCTTCTGTGGCTTCGTGTTCCTGTTCCAAATAGAGACGCCCGATCTCCTGGGCGCTCTCGATCTGCCGGATCTCCGACAAGGGTGGCAGAGGATCGGAACCCGCCCGCACACCTGCATTCCAGTCATTGACGTGGGACTTCCAGTGATTCACGACCAGCCAGAATGCTCCCCTGGAACCGGCATGAAGGCGGAACCGGGCCGCAAGCCATTTAGGTCGTTCAGTGATCGAACGGGGTCCAAAACGCATACTGCCTGTGACCTCCGCAAACACATCCGGGTTATAAAGCAGCATCAACCCTGTCTGCGGACGCCCCACTGGAGGTGTGCCACTCCAGATGCTCCGATACCCTGTTACATCCAAAACACGCGCAAGGTGCTGCCCCAAAGGCGCGGAGCCGATCTCACTCAGTGCGATGATTTCTGGAACATCCCCCCCGAACACAGTGCGGATCGTTCCGGCAAGACTTGCTACTTTAGCGTTGACCTCGGCTTGATTCTGCGGCGCACCGGGCCGACTAACCTGCATCTGCGGCGGGAACAAGTTGTAGCAATTCAAAAACGCCAGACGGAAATTCATGGTTCACGCTGCCGTACCCTCTGCCCCGATAAAAGCCATAAATCTGTACCACAGGCGTTCAGCCCGGCATACGAGCGCCGCCCGATCCCCCAGAACGCCGCGAGGGCGAGGGGCAGCAGGAGCAGGAGCCAGGGGCGGTCAAAAGTGACGGGGCTTTGCATTGGCAGTATTCTGTTCGTTCAAGGAAGCGTGCGCCAGAAAGCTGTACGGTAAATCGAAAGGCTAAAGACCAGGCACATTGGTATTCTGTTGCTGATCATGCCAGCTATAGAAGCACTTGTGACACTGTTTTGCTTTAGCTGTGCGTGCCAAAGTTCCGCATCGCGGGCATAGGTTCAGAATCCCATCGCCATGCTCTTGTAGTATACGGTCACGGACAGCAACAAGAAAGGCTTCTTCACCTTCCTTCAGCGAAGCCTCGACGTCCGGGCGGAGCATCCGCTTGGCTCTGTTGTGACCCTTATCGCGTTCTCTCTTCGTTGTAGAACCGTCAGCGTAGGAGCGCGCGGCAAGATAGCGCAACGTATCCTGCTCTACGCTGGTCATTAGTTCTTGCTGGTTCTGGAAAATGTGCCAAGTAGTTGGCTCAACTTTCATTGTTGCCCCTGCTAAACTACCTCGGCTTGTCTGGTAGAGTTGGGACAAATACCACTCCATCGCACAGCGCTCTTCTTCGTCCATTTTGCCCAGGCCCACAAACAAAGCATTAGCCGCCAGCGGCTACTCTATCACTTTACGCCAACTTCTCGCGCTTCGTTTCCTCAGTATACCATGAGGTACACTTAATCCTGTGAGTGAAACCAAGTACGATGCCATTATCATCGGCGCGGGCCACAACGGGCTGGTCTGTGCGTGTTACCTCGCCAAAGCGGGCTACAAAGTCCTCGTCCTGGAACGGCGTCCTGTGGTCGGGGGCGCGGTCGTTACGGAGGAGGTCTGGCCGGGGTACAAGATTGACCTCGGCTCGTCCGTGCATTTAATGATCCACCGGACGCCCATCGTGGCCGACTTGGAGCTGGCGCGGCATGGGCTGGACTATATCGAGATGGACCCGTGGGCCGCCCTGCCGCTGCCGGGGGGGCGGGCGATTTGCTTCCACCGGGACTTGGGGAGAACCTGCGAGAGCATCGCGCAGGTTTCGGCGCGTGACGCCGTGGCCTATGAGGACTTCGTGCACCGATGGCTGCCGGTCTCGCGCGGCGTGTTTGAGGCGTTCCAGAAGCCGCCGACGATGGCGAACTTTGGGCGGCACGTCATCTTCGCGAAGTCGCCGGGGCGCAGCACGGCGGACGCCCTGCGGATGATCGTTTCGGGCTACGGGCGGCTCCTTCAAGAAACCTTCGAGAGCGTGGAGATGCGCGCGGCCCTCGGCTGGCTGGGGGCGCAGTCCGGCCCTGCCCCGACCGAGCCGGGGACGGGGCCTTTCGCCGCCTGGTGGGGGGCGGTGCATGAGACGGGCGCGTTCCGCGCGCGCGGCGGGTCGGGGATGCTGACCGTCGCGCTGCGGCGAGCGCTGGAGGCGCTGGGCGGGACGGTGCGGACAGATGCGCCGGTCGAGCGCATTGTGGTGGAAGAGGGCCGGGCGCGGGGCGTGGTCGGCGGCAGCGAGACGTACACGGCGCGGGCCGTCGTCGCCGCCTGCCACGTCCTGACGACGTTCCAAACGCTGCTGCGGCCCGAAGACCTGCCGGGCGACTTGACGATGCGCCTGAACGCCGTGAATGTCGGCAACGGCTTCGGCATGACCGTTCGCTGCGCCGCGTCCGAGTTACCCGACTACGGCAGAGGGCAGCCCGATTTGGTGCATCAAGGGATGCAGCTCCTTTGCCCGACGCCGGAGTTTCTGACGGACGCTTACGCCGATTACGTCGGCGGCCGCCCCTCGCGCAAGCCGCCCGTCCTCGCCATGACCTTCACCGTGTTAGACCCGGCCCTCGCGCCGCCCGGCAAGCACATCGTCCAGCTGTGGTCCCAATACTTCCCCTACACGCGCCGCGACGGGCGCTCCTGGGACGAGGCGCGCGAGGAAGTGGCCGACACGATCTGCGAAACGCTGTACGCCTACGCCCCCAACATGCGCGGAGCTATCGAGAACCGCTTCATCCAGACGCCCCTCGACCTGGAGCGCACGTTAGGGCTGCTCCACGGCAACGTCATGCACATCGAGATGTCCCTGGACCAGATGTTCGCCTTTCGCCCGTTGCCGGAACTGGCCGAGTATAAGACGCCCATCCCCGGCCTGTTCCTGACGGGCGCCAGCGCCCACCCCGGCGGCGGCGTCTTCGGGGCATCGGGCCTGAGCGCGGCGCGGGTCGTCGGGAAAGAACTGAAAGGACGTCGGGGGAGCGGGCCGTGACACGTCAGAAGCGCGGGATTCTGTCTCCCAGAGGGAAGGGCGCGGACCAAGAGGGGGCATTGGGGGCTGCCTGCCGGCGGCTGTAGACCAGGCCGTCCGTGCCGAGGAAGAACAAGTGCAGACGGCCCCCGGCGTCGCGGACGGCGGCGGGCCGGGTGGCAGCCTTTCCGCCCAAACTGGCCCAGGCGTTCCAGTCGCCGGACGGCTCCTGTCGGGTGGTGTAAACGGCGTCGTCCACGCCCCGGAGGAAAAGCTGCCGCGCGCCGCCGGCGTTGACGGCCAGAGCGGGATCATTCTCACCCGGCACGGCGGCGGCGGGCAGCCCCTTCCAGTCCGACCAGACGGCGGCTTGCCGGGATTTTTGGTACACCAGGCCGTCCGTGCCCAGCACGAACAGCGCCAGGCCGCCGTCGCGGCCAAGCCCGAAGACGGGGCGGCCCATCACATGGCCCCCTTCGCTGCGCCACGCCGCCCAGGGCGCGCCGGCCGCCCGCCAGGCGCCGGCGACGGCGCCGTCTGCATTACGCACGAACAGGGCGAGATGCCCCGACTCGTCCCGGCCCGCCGCCGGTTCCGAGGCCGCCGCGCCCGCCGCCGTGCCGCTCACCCGAACCCAGGATGCCCACGGCCCCGCCCCGCGCGAGGCGGCGTACAGCGCGCCGTCGGTCCCACGCGCCGTGGCGACGAGCCGGCCGTCCGGCCCAACGGCCCCGTCCGGGTCGGAGCCTACGCCCAGACCCAGCCGTTCCCAGGCGGCCCAGCCGCCGGATTTGACCTGACGGCGGCCATGCAGGACGCCGTCCGCGCCGCGCGCGAGAAACTCCAGCCGCCCCTGCCCGTCCCGGACCACGACCGGGTTGCCGGCGACCGATCCGCCCAGGCGCACCCACTGGCCCCACGCGCCGCCGGGCGCCCGCTGGGCGCAGGCATAAACCACCCCGTCCCGGCCCCGCATCAGCACGATCAATCGCTCGTCCGCCGTCGTGCCGATCTGCGGGACGGCGGTGGGCGTGGGAGGCAGCGCGTCGTGGGGGCTGTGGACGATGCCGAGGACGGTGTAGCCGCCCCGCGCGGACAGAAAGGAGCCGTCGGGCCCCGTGCGGCTCAGGACCGCCCGGCCCGTGCCCGACCAGTTCTGCTCGACGAGGAAGACGCCGCAGTCGTCCACGCGGTCCACCACGGCGACGTGCCCGATGGGGCTGCCGTCGAACGTGCCGCCGCCGGTCATCACTACCATGTCGCCGGGGACAGGCGCGCAGCCGCCGCCGTTGGGGTGCGTGGTCATGCCAAACGCGGCGGCTTTGGTATAAATCTGCGTCGCCACGGCGACGGGGAACATCCCGGTGTGCCAGCCCAAGGACTGGTACAGGCGCTGGGGAAGCTCGACGCACTGCCACTTGACGCCGACGGCGGGCGCGGACAGGTCGCCGGAGTAGTAGAAGGGCGTGCCGTTCGCGAACACATCCACGCCCTTGCCGCCGAGCCACTGGCCGGCGGGGATGATCCGCTTGCCGTAGTTGGCCGGTGGGGAAGGAAGCGGCGGGGCGCCGTCCGCCCGGACGAGGCCGGGGGCGGCGAACAGGGCGCTCAGGAGGGCGAGGACAGCGGCGGCAGGGTTCATGGCTCTTCGGGCGGCCACAGGGCGGCGGCGCCGGGGGGCGGGGTCCAGGGGTCTTGGGGGTGATAGTGACGCCAGACGAGCCGGGACAGGGCGCGGATGGCAACCAACCCCTCGTTGTCGTTGGTCCAGCGGTCGTCGCGCTGGTCTTTGGTGTAGACCGTCAGGGCGTACTCGCCGCCGGGCGCGAAGACGAAGGCCGAATCGGAGCGGTGCCCGTCAATCGCGCCGGTCTTGTGGGCGATTTGGACGTGCGGGGGGACTTCGGCGGCGATGGCGCTGTCCCAATACTGGTGCGCGAGCAGGCGCAGCATCCGGTCGCAGGAAGCGGGGCTGCCGGCCTGGCCGTCGCGGATCATCTCCAGCAGCCGCCCCATCTCGATGGGCGTGGTCATGCCCAAGCCGTACTGCTGCTGCAAGGGCAAGAGGCCCAGTTCGACCTTCTGCGGCCCGTTCAGCAGCTTCGTCTGCCTCAGCCCCAAGCCCTCCAGCCAGCGGTTGACGTTGCCCTGTCCGACGAGTTCGCGCAGGGTCATCGTGGCCGTGTTGTCGCTGACCGTGATCATCAGGTTCAGCCAGTGCGCCAGCGGGAGGGGGGTGCCGGGCGGGAAAAAGAAGGCGTAGCCCCCCTCCTGACGCCCGACCGATTCGGTCGGGACGGGGACCGGGTCCTCCCAGCAGAGCCGGCCCGTCTCGATCTGGTGCATCACCTCGCACATGACGGCGGTCTTGATGGTGCTGGCCGTCGGGAACGCCTCGTCGCCGCGCCGGGAGACCGCTTCCTCCCGCCCCCGGTGGTGCAGGCTGTAGCCCAGCGTCCCGCCGAAACCCTCGGCCACCCCTTCCATCGCCGCCTTCAGCCCCGCCAGGTTCTGCGCCTGATTCTCCCTGACCCCTCCATGGAAAGAAGTCACGGCGCGCCCTTGTTGTTCTTCTGCTCCTTAAGCCACTCTGCCTTGGCGCTCACCCCAGGGATCGGGTGATAGGTAACATTGGGCTGATCGCTACGGACCACATGGATGACGACAAAGACCGCTATCAGGACCGCAGCGACAGCAGCGACAACGATGGCAATGTCTCGCGGGGACTTGCTGTTCTGAGGCGGCTTGTTATTCTGAGGCGGCCTGCTTTTTTGACTGGTGATCATGTTCTTCTCCTTTCGCTTGCGCTAATGGTATTGAGCGTCCCAATGCATGGCGTTGGGGGCTTTCCCATCCCACTCCTTGGTGGCGTCAAGGTTGAACCAGTTCGGATGGTGCTTCCCATCCGCACCGACATGAGTGGGATGGGCCTTGACATGGCCGTCGGCATAACCATCTTCCGTGAAGCCGCCATGTGTCCCCAGAGTAAACAGCCAATGAGTGCCATCGCCACAGCCGTCGCCTACATCCAAAGCATCCGGGTATGCATACATGTAGTCTTCCAAGCTACTTATGTCGTAGCGCTGGTTTGAGATGAACCGAGAGTAGTTTTCCGCATCCCACTGCTCATACATGATGATCGTGTCACTCGGGGCACCGATTTGAGCGAGAGTCAGCGAATCGTAAACTTTATTGCGGTTGCCATCAGGCAAAGAGTTGTTCGCGGGGTGGTTGAAGTCTCCAGGGGAAAACACACCGAATTTAGTCTTCGATGTGGGGCCGCCGTAGGGAGTGAACGAGTAACTGATGTCGAAGCCGACACCGATCCCTGGCCCACCGTCGCAGTCATCGCGCGCCACAGAGTCGCTCGGATCGTGCCACACATTGCCCTTTGTTTCAGGCCCCCACATCGAGCCTGCTTTAATGAATGGATCAATGGCATTCTCGATGCCGAACCACTGGTCATCGGAGTTGATATTGCCATCCCATCTCCAGTACGACCCGTCCGTGTGCTGCATGTCCGTTTGCAGGCGCGGGAGCATCTCGTCGGAGTCCTGTGTGTATTGGATAATGCCCAGCAGGATCTGCTTCTCGTTCGAGGCGCTGGTGATCTGGCGCGCCTTGTCGCGCACCGAGGCGAAGACGGGGAAGAGGATCGCGGCGAGAATCGCGATGATGGCGATGACGACGAGCAGCTCGATCAGGGTGAATGCTCGGACGGAGCCGGAGCGCGGACGCGGGCGGCACGGGAGAGTGGACATGGCTTTCGCCTCCTTTGACAGAGCGGTCGGACCATCCTACAGCGGCGCAGGACGATGGTAGTGCTTCTGAACGGAGGGCGTCTACGCCCGGTATCTACTGGAGGTTGAGAGGGTACGAGACGGAGTATAGCATAAGGGCAGAAGATTTACAACCCCAGCGGGAAAACTTTTCCGGGTTTTTGACCGCCTTCGTCATTTAGCGCGGCGTCTTGGGCTTTGGCCCTTGACGCCAGGCCGCTAGTGAGCTACAATGGCGCAACGTTCTCTTCCGACAGGTCCGACAGGAGCCATCGCCCATGCCCCTCCGAGTCACCCGCCGTCAGGCCATCCAAGGCGCTGTGGCCGCCGTCGCCGCCCAGGCGCTGCCGCCGGTCGCCGCCCAAACGCCGCTGCCGACGTTCACACCGCCCGCGCCCCCGCAGACAGCCGCCGCGCCGCGCGGGCTGGCCGCCGTGACCGCCGTCCTCGGCAGCGGCGTCGGCGTGTATGTCGGCAACGACTGGGCGGATTGGGACGACGCCGCCCGGCAGTTCGCGCTCGCGAAGATTCGGGCCTGGGGCTTCAGCTTCGTCTGCCCCAAAGTCGGCGGGTACGGGCGGACGTGGTATCGGGACGAGGTGCACCTCCGTTCCTGGGCCGAAGCGGCGCGCGGCGTCGGCCTGGGCTTCGTGCCATTTATTTATACCATCCCCGAGACCGGCGACGACGACGCCCGGATCGCCGCCCAGATGGCGCGGACGGTCGGCATCGTCTGCGTGGACATGGAGGACGAATGGGGGTCGCACGAGAAAGGGGCGGTGCCGGGTTATCAGGGGGCGCGGATGGCCTCGTTCGGGCGCCTCTACCGGCAGGAGGCGGGTGACCTGCCGATCATCGTCACGGGCTACGGCGACCCGATCACCCGTTTCGGCCCGGCGGGAACGGCCTTCCCCAACGCCGAAATGGCGGCCTGGATAGACGCCTATTCGCCGCAGTGGTACATCGGCGTGTATTCGCGCTACCACAAGGGCGGCGTCGGGGCCGCGCTGGATTGGGGCAAGGACGAGTGCCGCCAGGCGCTGGGCGCGGACTTCCCCACCTGCCCCTCCGTGGACCTGTCCTGCCTCTACACGCCCGACGGCCTGTTCCCGCTGCCGGACACGCGCACGATGATGGAAACGCTGCGGGCTTACGACGCGCCCATTTTCGTCTGGGAATACGGCCTGATGACGCCCGCCCACGCCGAGTCGCTGCTCGGCCCGCCCGATGTCCGCAACGTGCGCGTGGGCCGGTCGCGCCGGGACAGCCTGGCCGTGGTCTGGGACACGCACGTCCCCGCCCGATCCGTCCTGACCTGCCGCCCGCCGGTCGGCGCGACCCAGACCAGCCGGGGCGAAACACTGGAACTGACCCACTCCGAGGGCATCGGAAAGCTGTCGGCGGGCACGGCGTACCTCGTGACCGTGCAGTCGCAAACGGGCGGCGGCGAGTCCCCCGCCGTCCCGCTCACCGTCGCCACGGCTCCCCAGGAGCCGGGCGTGTTCGTGCAGTCGGCCCTGGCCGCGCGCGCCCCGCAGGGCCACGTCGTCCTGTCCCTGCTGATCGCCAGCAGCGCCGATACGGAAATCAGCGACGTGCAGGTGACGACCCTGAGCGTCGAGGGCGGCACGATCCTTTCCCCCGCCCCCCTGCCCTACGCGCTCGGGACGCTGGGCAAGCGCGACTGGCAGGCGTCCACGCGCGACCGCACCGATTTGGAGGTGGTCGTCACCGGCCTGCCCGCCACGGCCGGCCTGCTGGCGCTCAAGATCGCCGGCACGGCGGCGGGCGGGAAGGCTTGGGTAGCGGCGCTGCCCGTCATGCTCGCGTAGCAAGAAAGAGGAGAGAGAGAAGGGGAAAGAAAGAAGGGTAGGGGCAAGCCCTACCCCTACAGGACGCTGTGTAGGGGCGGGGCTTGTCCCTGCCCTCCCTCTTGTCCCTGCCCTCCCAACCCTTCCTTGTATCCGAAGCCCCGAAGGGGCAACCTATCCGAATAGACCTGCCCTTCAGGGCAGGTTCTGTCTCAACTACCAGGAGCACCGCCCATGAACTTGACCCGACACGCTCTCGCCCTCGGCGCCCTCCTTGCCCTTGCGCCGGCGGCCTTCGCCGCCCCCGGCGATCCCGCCGCCCCGCCCCGTGAAGTGGCCGCCTTCCGGGATGTGGACCAGTTCCAGCCGGGGCATACCGCGTATGCCTGCGGCTGCTTCGCCGTCTCGGTCTGCAAGGCGATGGTTCCCCTTGGGAAGACCCCGACGGCGCTCCCCGCCGACATGGCCGCCGAGGCGGAGGACTGGTACAAGCAGGACAATGGCGACAACAGCCACGCCGACAAGGAAGGCATGTCGCTGGCCCAGCTCACCGCCCGGCTGACCCGCGTGGGACTGGGCTGGCGGACGCTGGACCTGGACATCGCTCAGGCGCGGGCCTGGGTGCAGCGCGGCTACCCGGTCATCGCGTCCTGCCCCGAAACCAGTATCCACGACCTCGCCCTGGGCGACCGCGTCCCCTACCCCTGGACACCCTTCGGCAATCACATCATCACCCTCACCGGCGTCGGGCCGGGCGGCGACCTGCTGGTCCGGGACACGGCCAATATCGAGGCCCCCAACACGCTGCGCCCCGGCCCCCGGCTCTATGATGCGGGCAAGCTCCAATTGGTGTCGGCCACCCTGGTCATCCCATCCTGGCTGCCCGCGCCGTCCGCCGAAGACCTCCGCCGTCAGAGGCTCGGCGGCAAGCCATCCCGGATCGGCGGCTGGACCCCCGCGCAGGTGTCCGAGAAGTGGACGACGCGCGATTGGGACGTGACGCGAGCGGTCAAGGGGCCGGGCGCCTACGCGCTCCTGCTGGACTATGAGGGCGGCGCGAACGCCCTGGCGACGGGCGAGGCGACCCTGTTTTCCGGCGGCAAACTGCTGACCCATGATGCTCACGATGGCTGGACGGGGATGGAGAATCACGGCCGCGTCTACCACCTGACGCTGACGACCTACGATCCCGCCGCCAAGTACACCCTCCGGGTACGGCTCCGCAGCGACGGCGGGGCGGACTCGCGCGGCGCCCTCTACCTCGCCGGCCCGTGATGACTACGAAAGGCAGGCAGGAATAGCCGATCTATCCCGCGAACTGTAGCGAACTCAACCACTGAGGGGAGAACGACGATGCAGTATGTGAGTTTAGGCCGGACGGGCCTCAAAGTCAGCCGGCTCTGTCTCGGCACGATGAACTTCGGGCCGCAGACGACCGAGGAAGACAGTTACCAGATCATGGATCATGCCCTGGAGCTGGGCATCAACTTCTGGGACACCGCCGACGTCTACGGCTGGAAGCAGGGCGAGGGCTACACCGAGCAGATTTTGGGCCGCTACTTCGCCCAGGGCGGCGGACGGCGCGAAAAAGTCGTCCTCGCCACCAAAGTCTTCGGCGGCATGAGCACCTCGGACAACAAGGACTGGCCGAACACCAACCGCCTCTCGGCTTTGCACATCCGCAAGGCGTGCGACGACAGCCTGAAGCGTCTCAGGACGGACTACATTGACCTGTACCAGATGCACCATGTAGACCGCGAGACGCCCTGGGACGAGATTTACCAGGCGTTCGAAGTGCTGGTGCAGCAGGGCAAGGCGCTTTACTTCGGGTCGTCCAACTTCGCCGGCTGGCACATCGCGCAGGCATCCGAGATCGCGAAGCACCGCCATTTCCTCGGCCTGGTGTCCGAGCAGAGCCACTACAACCTGAACGTCCGCAAGCCGGAGCTAGAGGTGATCCCCGCCTGCCGGCAGTACGGCCTGGGCCTGATCCCCTGGTCGCCGCTGGCCGGCGGTCTGCTCGGCGGCATCCTGCAAAAAGAAGCCACGGGCCGCCGGTCGGGCATGGACATCGAAGCCCAGCGCCCGAAATTGGAGAAGTGGGAGGGGCTGTGCAAAGACCTGGGGGAGAAGCCCGCCGATGTCGCCCTGGCCTGGCTGCTGCACAACCCGGTCGTGACGGCCCCCATCATCGGCCCGCGCACGATGGAGCAGCTCACCGGCTCCCTGCGCGCGCTGGAGATCACGATCAGCGAGGAGACGACAAAGAAACTGGACGAGATCTTCCCCGGCTACAAAACGGCGCCTGAAGACTATGCGTGGTGAGATGAAGCAAGGAACGGGAAAGCGCCGGGCATCCACCCGGCGCTTTCTTTGTTACAAGGGCCTGACCCGGCCTAAAGGCCGGGCCTATTCGGAGGGGCGCAGGGCAATCGCCTATAAAGGGCAACCACGGGGAGGGAGGAGGGCAACCACGGGGGGTTGCCCCTACGCGCCTCGTGATCCGTTGTCACCCGTAGGGGCAGGCCCCCGTGCCTGCCCTCTGTCCCCCGTGCCTGCCCTCTGTCCCCTGTGCCTGCCCTCTGTCCCCCGTGCCTGCCCTGCCTTGACGGCTATATGCAATTGCCCTGTGAAGGGGCGGCCCGCCGGCGGAGCCGGGCATAGCCTGGCCCTTTAGGGCCAGGGAGGCTCTTTCGCGCGATGTCCGCTGCCTGCCCCAGCAGCCCGTCGTCGAAGGCGATCAGCGCGTGCAGCAGGGTCGTTTCCTGCCGCAGACGCCACCAGAACTTGTCCTATGCGGGCACGCCCATGCCCCGGATGCCGCTTTCCAGTCCGCCCAGCCGTTCCTGCCACTGCCCCAGGCGGCGCAGCTTTGCCATCACTTCCGCCGATGGATAGGGCTGATCGCGGGTCGCGGGCGGCAGGAAGCGCCGCCGGTAGTCGGCTTCGAGCAGCCGCAGGGTCTGGGCGGCCTGCATCAAGGCGTCCGAGGCCCGCTGGCGCACCGACAGGTCGCCTGCCCGCGCCGGGCTTGCCTTGTCATAGAAGTTATACCGCCGCCCGCCAGCAGCGCCTGGAGGCGCTGGGTGACGGGGCTGCGGCTCGGCGCGTCGCTCATGGCAAGTTCCTCGGCAGGACCGTCTCTGTCGCAGCATCGAGGTTGATGGTTCCCCCAGCGCCCAGCGCGCTGGTCTTCGGGACAGTTCCATTCGTCATCGTAATCGTGTAGCGGTTGGACAAAAGCCTGTAGGTTCCTGTGAGGGCTTTCCCAAACCGCAATCTGTAGGAGCCGACCGGCTGGTCGGCAAACCCGAGCACTCCGCCGCCGACTCCGGCCGTCCATGTCGCCGCCACCGGCCGCCAGCGGCCTCCCAGATTCCGGGCGAGGGTCACATTGCCGGAGAGGCGGCTTGTTGTCCGAACGATAATGTCGGAAAAAGATCGTTTTGCCGTGAAGGCAGCCCCCAGGCGTCCTATCGCGCCGGTTCCCGTTTGGGTGACAGGCTCAAGCGCGGCGCGACAGGTATAGCGGCCATTCCGGTGATACCAGCCGGCGGAACCCGTCGCGGGCGTCAGAATGATCCGGTATTCTCCGGCGTTTTGAGCAGGCACCGGAATATAACAGTACAGCTTCGAGTAGCGAACCGTCACCCAGGCGGATGCGACGCTGCCCCAAGCGTCGCCGCGCCGTCGTTGAAGCTCGACGGCAAGGCTGGCTAGGGGAGCGCCGACAGTTGTCAGGCAGAAGCCGATCTTGTTGAATGGCGCCCCGGCGGTGAACGCCTGCGCCGTCGCGGCGGTGAGAGGCGCGGCTTGATTCAGAGGGTTAGCCTGACGAAACGGAGCGACATCCGTGACGATTTGCCCGCGCGACACCCGTATGTCATAGGAAGATGAGCCGTAATTCACAGCGCGGCTTGTCAAAAACAGGAGTGACGTCGGTAAGTTCGGCGAGCAATACAGGCCATCCGCGTGGGGGCTGATCCCCATGAAGCCGTACAGCGGGGCCGTGCCGTTCAGGCCGTTCTCCGGGCCGTCCGCCGGCCCGACTTCCAGATAATTCTCTCCAGAAGCATTGGTCGGGTGGTGGACATCTTCGGTGAACAGAAGCGGATCGCCTGCCACCCGGTAAAGCATGTCGGCGAACTTCCGCCAGGCGCTGTCGGCGTCAAGCCACTTCAAGCGGGCCATGACATCGTAGTAGTTCACCCAGAGCATCGCGCCGCCGTCCTCCACGAGTGCCCCATAGCCCATCGTGGAACCGCGCAGGCTCTTCGAGACGGACCAGAAATCCCAATCATCGTCCGGGATCGGAGCCGTGTTGGAGCGCGGGGCGACGACGCACTGGTAGATGTTCGTGCTCCCTTTATGCCCTCCCATCACTGTCGGGCAGGCGGTTCCGTTGTCGAGCCAGTCGAAGATACGAGAGGCGTCGGATGCACTGCCAAGCCCCCGCGAAAGAGCTTCCAGATTGAGATAGGTAAAGCCGTAGTCGTGGAGAGCGCCCCGGCTGTCCTTCCAGCCGGCGTAGCGCCCGGTGCTCTTGTTCCAGAGCGCGGCGTCGAACTGTGCCGGGAAACGCCGCGCCTGTGCCGCATAGGCGGCCGCTTGCGCCTTGTTACCGAGAGCGGTTTCCAGCGCGGCCATGTCTTGCAGGGCCGTGTAATATCCTTCCTCGATCCATGTCACCTGGCCGCCCTCCCGGTAGCAGTCCATATAGGTGACATTGGGGCCTGTGTTCGAGAGGCCCGTATAGACGCCGGGGCAGACCAGCAGCCCGCGCCGGCCATTCATCGTGTCCGCCATGTAGCCCATGACGGCTTCGGCCTTCGGCTGCATTTTTCGGAGGAACGTGAGATCCCGCGACCACAGGTAGTCGTTATAAACGGCGCAAATAAAGCGCGGCATCTGGTCAAAGTGCGGATGCGGGCAGAGCCAGAATTCGGAGCCGTTGGACGGCCACACATAACCGGGAGACTGCGCCCCTGCGGCATTGAGGCCCGTGATGTTTGCGTCCAGCAGCAAGCGGCGCTGGGCAGTCTTATCCCCGAGGTCGCTCGTCCAGTTGATCTTGAGACTGTTCCACTCGTACCAGTCGGATGAGCCTAAGAGCGCCGACCAATTTGCCTTATGGCCGGCTGTGATTTGCCCCAGCCCTTGCAGCGTCCAATAGTCGTTCAAGATTTTCGTGACGTAACCCTGATCCGTCTCGTACTGCGGCGCCTGCTCGTACTGCGGCGCCTGCGCGCGAGACGGCGTGAGCGGGAGCGCCAGCATCAGGGCAAGAAGCAGCAGGGTTCGGACTTTGACGACCATCTCTAGGAACGGCCTCCGTAGAACGCCTGCTGAATGGAGCCGAACAGCACGCTCTGGGGCGTGTCCACGGGGCACTGCCCGGTCTCGTAGACGTTGAGGATCGCGCCCCTGGATTTCAGGACGCAGAAGGGGTTGCTTTCGACGGTGAGGAGCGAGCCGTTGACGATGTCGTTGTTGGGGTAATGCCGGAGCAGGACGTTCGGCCCCATGACCTCCTGCCCCGAAGGGTCGAGTGTCGAGATAACGCTGTGGATACCGGCCATGATGGTTCCTCCTGAGAACGGGAGCAGGCGGCCAGAGGGAAAGGATTGTCTCCGCGCAGGCGGAGACGTGGCGCTCCGCCACGCAACGGCGAGTTTTCTCGCTCGCTGACTCGCTCGCTGACGCTCTTCTGCGTAACATCAGTCAGTTATATCCACAACAAGGGCAGGTATATCTCATAGCCGAGCCTATTGTACCACAGGCGGGTCGGGTACAATAGACTCCATGAGCGAGCGTTTGGACATTATCCTGTTTGGGATTGACCCGACGGAAAAGATCGTGGCGGTGGAGACGGCGGACCGGGAGGCGACGCTGTTTGTCCGCGAGGGCGAGGAGACGGTGACGCGGTCCGTGCCGTTCGTGCCGTGGCTGGCGACGGACAAGGAGCGGCACTTTCCCGGCACGGAGACGACGGAACTGGACGGGGACGGCTACAACTGGCTCCTCCGGTTCCCACAGGGCTGGCGCGCGTATCAGGACGCCAAGCGGACGCTGCGGGACGAGCACGCCGGAGTCTGCCAGTACGGCAGCGCCATCAAGCAGTTTTTAGTGGCGTCGGGGCAGACGCTCTTCAAGGGCATGGCCTTTGACGACTTGAAGCGGCTGCAAGTGGACATCGAGACGACGACGCTGGACCCGAGCGGGCCGGATGCGTGCATCTTCATGATCAGCATCTCCGACAACCGGGGCTTTTCCGAAGTGCTCATCGGCGAAGAGCCGGAGATGCTACGGCGCCTGCTGCACATCGTCGAGACGCGCGACCCGGACGTGGTCGAGGGGCATAATTTTTATTCGTTCGACCTGCCCTACCTGCTTGCCCGCTGCGCCGCGCATGACATCAGCCCGACGTTCGGGCGCAGGAACTCCCCCGCCGTCATGGGCGCCCCGCGCAACTGCGCCATCGGGACCAACGCGCGGCAGTTCACGCCGGTCTATCTGTACGGGCGGCACATTCTAGACACCCTGCTGCAAGTGCAGCGGTTCGACTGGTCGCGCGGGCAGGTGTCCTCGTATGGGCTGAAAGAGTGCGCGCAGACCTACGGCATCGCGCCGCCGGACCGCGTGTATCTGGACCGCAGCGAGATCGTGGACATCTTCCACAGCGACCCCGAAAAGGTCAAGACGTACGCCGCCCAGGACGTGCAGGAAACCTCGGCCCTGGCCGCCCTGGTCGCGCCGACCGAGTTCTACCAGACCCAGATGATCCCCGACTCGTACCAGAACGTCGCCGTGACCGGCAACGGGGAGAAGATCAACGCCATTTTGCTGCGCGAGTATCTGCGCCAGGGTCGGGCCATCGCCAAGCAGAAGGCCCCCCAGCCCTACCCCGGCGGCTACACCGAGGTGCGCGTCACGGGTGTGGTCAAGCCCATCGTCAAAGCCGACGTTGAGAGCCTGTACCCGAGCCTGATGCTGACTCAGAAGATCGGCCCGGCCTCGGATACGCTGCAAATCTTCCTGCCCCTGCTGTCCGACCTGACGCAGCGGCGCCTGGAGGCCAAAGGGCAGGTCAAAAAGACGCCAAAGGACACGCGGGAACACGCCTACTGGGACGGGCTGCAAAACTCGTTCAAGTCGCTTATCAACTCGTTCTACGGCTACATCGGCGGCCCATTCTACTTCAACGACTACCTCGCCGCCCGGCAGGTGACGGAGGCGGGCCAGGCCATCGTCAAGCAGATCGCGGCGGAACTCGAAGCGCAAGGCGCGCGCGTGATTGAGATTGACACGGACGGCGTTTATTTCCAGCCGCCCGCCGAGGTCAAGACCGAGGCGGACGAGCTGGCTTACGTCGAGCGCATCGGGGCGTTGCTGCCGCCGGGAATTCGGTTGGCCCACGACGGCTCGTATGCCGCCATGCTCTCGCTGAAGATGAAGAATTACGTCCTGGTCGAGCCGAACGGCCACAAGATATTCAAAGGCTCCTCGCTGCGCTCGCGGGCCGATGAGCGCTACGGCCGCCGCTTCCTAACCGACGCCGTAAACTTGCTGCTGGACGAGGAGCCGGACAAGCTCTCGCACCTTTACACGGAAATGATTGACAAGATCGAGGCCGGGCAGATGCCCATCGAGCAGCTTGCCAAGCGCGAGCGGGTCACGGACAAGCTGCTGTCGTCCGAGCTGCGTAAGCGCGCCGCCGACGCCATCAAGGGCGCGGGCATCAATCAAGGCGAGTTCGTCGCCCTGTACCAGAAGAAAGACAAGTCCCTGGGTCTGGTGCAGGATTACGCCCACGACGAGGACACGGACTACTACGCCCAAAAGCTCTACAAGTTCGCCGGGCGCCTCCGCGAAGCCGTCGGCGAAGACCACTTTGACGCGCTGTTCCCCAAGCCCGTCCCCGCCGCCAAGCGCCCCGACCCGTCGCAGATGACGATGGATTTGTTTGGTTAAGACACATGGCCGTAACAATCCTTGACATCCGCGATGCAGCCAGAAACGCCGGACTGTCTGGGCATCCTGTTTGCGTCCATGCATCCCTGCGCTCCTTTGGCTGGGTGGAAGGCGGGGCACAGGCCGTCGTGGAGGGCCTTCTTGCCGAAGGGTGTACGGTGCTGGTGCTCACACTCAGTTTCATGTTCTCCTCCCCGCCTCCTCCCGGACGGCGGCTGGCTCAGAACGCAGTGAATTACGAGAGGTACACAGGTCAGCCCATCAATGCCGGGCCGGTCTACTCACCTGACACTCAGGAGGTAGAGCGCGGAATGGTCGGCGCCGTTCCAGCCGCAGTCGTCGCCATGCCCCTGCGCGTCCGGGGCAACCACCCCCGCGCCTCCTTCACAGCGATCGGCCCGCTGGCGAGTCAGTTAATCGCGGGGCAGTCCCCACAGGACGTATATGCACCACTGCGCGCGTTGGCTCAGGCCGACGGTTTTGTCGTGCTCATGGGAGTCGGTTTGGATAAAATGACTCTGTTGCACCTGGCCGAGCAGCAAGCAGGCCGGAACCCGTTCCGGCGATGGGCAAATGGCGCGGATGGTCAGCCCGTCGAGGTAGAGGAGGGAGGCTGTTCCGGCGGGTTTGCCCAAATGGAGCCTGTTCTTTCGCCGCTGATGAGCACGATTCGGGCCGGTCAATCGCTATGGCGTGTGTTTCCGGCGAAAGCTACTCTGGAAGCGGCATCTGAGTCCCTCCGCTGCAACCCTATGATTACCCACTGCGGCGACATGTCCTGCGCGGAATGTGAAGACGCGGTTCTAGGCGGCCCCGTGGTGACATAGGCGATGAACTTCCTCGCCCACTACGTCGTTGCCACCCGATTCTTGTCCCCTCCCACACCGTTGCCGCCCTATGTCGTCGGCAGCGCCCTTCCCGATCTCCTCCCGCTGGCTGCCGGCCGCGTCCGCCTGCGTCCGGCTCTGGTCGAGCGTCAGCCCGCGCGGGCCGCCGAGGAGCAGGCTTTACGCGCGGGCATTTTGGTGCATCTGGCGACGGACGCCGCGTTCCACAAGACTCCCGCCTTTGCCAAGGCGCAGGCCGAGGTCGGCCGCATCTTGGCGCAGACGACCTTTGAGGGCATCCGCGTCCGGCGCTTCTTTCTAGCGCACGTCCTGACCGAACTGGCCCTCGATGCCGTCCTGCTGCGGAGCGACCCGACCGTGGCCGATGACTTCTACGCGGCGTTCGCCGCTGCGAACCGCGCCGTGATCACGCGGTGGACAGAAACGGCAGTCGGCCAGCCGCTGCCGGACTTGCCTGCCGTGCTGACGCGCTTCGCCAGGTCACAGTATTTGTACCAGTATCGGGAGGATGAAGGCGTGGCGACGGGGCTGTCCCGCTTGTGCGCGCGGGCACGGCAGGACACGTTTGAAGGCAAGAACTACACGCGCTTGGTAGTCGTCGTGGGGCAGACGGTCGCGGCTCTAGAAGGGCGGGCGGAGGGGCTGCTGGCGGAGACGGCGGAGGCGCTATTTTGAGGGGAACCCCTCCCGTCCGAAGACCCCCTCCCGGCTCACGAGTTCGCCACCCTCCCCTGTTAGGGAAGGGCAACCATAAGCAGGAGGCAGTGCCTCTCGTCGAGCGGCAAGGGCTTCCGTCCTCTCCTAAGAGTGTGTAAAGAAAGTCAGCACCTGGGTAGTCTAGGCTCAACCTGGGTAGTCTAAGTAATTGTTCATAAATAGGTTAAACTATGCTATAATAGCCTTATGGCTAAAATCAAGGCAATCGAACTGACCGAAGAGGAACGCGCCGCCCTGGAAAAAGGCTGGAAACACGGCCCCTCCCAT
>JAABUX010001322.1_pt1 | contig 37879 bp, 32 predicted proteins | sample 5561851 | NCBI WGS metagenome assembly JAABUX01 (sample SAMN10711883, study PRJNA513361) | rock metagenome | isolation source: Antarctica rocks | place: Antarctica: Victoria Land, Richard Nunatak red sandstone | collected 2016-01-03 | reverse complement strand
TCGCCTGGCTCGATAAGTGCCGAAGACTCTGGAAAAATTGCGAACGCAAGCTCAACACCAGCTTGCAAATGGTTCACCTCGCATTCCTCGTCCTCCTACTCAGAAGATCGTGAACAGGTTCTTAGACGCCCGCGGGTGAATGGACGGGGTGAAAGCGAGTCCAGCCGGAAGCGATCGCGGCGGCCAGCAGTACTTTGACGGCATCACCGGCAACGAAGGGCAGCACCGCCAGGTGAAACACCGAGGACAGGGTGCCATGGGTGAGGAAGGCGAGCCAGCCGGCGCCGCAAAGCAGGATGCAGGCGTCGCCCATGGCAGCCGCGGTTACGGATCGCAGAAAGCCGCGGCTGCTGCCGGACAGCACCCCGACAAGCATGGCCACCAGAGGGTAGGAGAGCAGGTATCCGGCGCTGGGACCGAGTGGCAGCAGTCCTCCGAAGCCGGGGACAAACACCGGCAGACCGGCCACGCCTTCCAGAAGGTAGGCCGCCATGGCGGCGGCGCCGAGCCAGGGGCCGAGCAGCAGGCCGACGAGCAGGACGCCAAAGGGCTGCATGGTCATGGGCACCGGGGTCCATGGTAGTGGCACGGCGAGCTGGGCGCAGAGGGCGATAAAAACCGACCCGAGGAGAATTGCAACGGTTTTGCCTCGGGCTGTGGCGAGCAGGCCGGAGGACACGTGCATCCTGGCGGTGCTTCCCGGCGATATGGCAACAGCGGAGGAGCGTTCGTTCATGGGTCTTCCTTCCTTCGTGAGCCGGTGCGGAGCCGCTTCAGGGCTCTTCGGGCTTGTTCTCGTGCCGCTTGCTCTCTGGCGCGTCCGGATCGGTCAAGTCCGGATCGGTCAAGTCCGGATCGGTCAAGTCCGGATCGGTCAAGTCCGGATCGGTCCGATTTAGATCGGTTTTACTAGAGCGCGCGGCCCCATGCTTCCGTACTGCCCGCACAATTGCCCACCCCGTCCATAACAGGGCCAGGACGCAACCGGTGAAAAGGAAGACGAGAAGACGCATGGTGACCCGAAACAACAGGATAACAAACAGTGCGCCTTAGAATCTGTACAGATATGCGGCTGCCCGGAAGCTGTTCCCCTCGCAGGGGAGCCGCATCCTATAGGGCGTCAAAGAACGCGGGTAGCCCGTGAATAACGTGGATAACTGGGTAAGCGGTTCACAATAGCAGTTTGGGAGGCGAAGGAGCATATGGCGACACCGATCAAGTTTGGAACTTCTGGCTGGCGGGCGATTGTGGCGGACGAGTTCACGATCGCGAATATTCGCCGCGCGGTTACTGGTATAGGCAAGTACGTTGCGAGCCAGCCAGGCGGCAAGCATACCGTGCTGGTGGGTCGCGATCCCCGATTTCTGGGAGAGACTTTTGTTGCGGAGGCAGCCGGCATTTTGCTTGCGAACGGGGTGACGCCGCGCGTGATTGCGGAACCTGCGCCTACCCCGGCGATCGCCTATGCGGTTCGCCAGCAGAAGGTCGCCGGAGCGATCAACTTTACGGCATCGCACAATCCTCCGGAGTACAACGGGATCAAGTTTTCGACGCCTGACGGTGCGCCCGCGCTACCCGAGACGACAGGGCAGATCGAGGCGGCCATCGAGGCTCTCGGCGAGAGTGCCGTGCCCGAGGTACCGGTCGGCAGGTACGAGGAAACCGACATCAAGGATGACTATCTCAAGCGTATCGCCGAGCTGGTCGATTTAGATGTCATCCAGAAGTCCGGCATCAAGGTGGTGTTCGACCCGATGTGGGGCGCGGCGCGTGGCTACAGCGACCACATTTTGCGGGAGCACGGGGTCACTGTCGAGACGGTGCACGATTATCGCGATGTGCTGTTCGGCGGGCATGCGCCGGAGCCGGATGGCGAGCTGCTGAACGACTGCCGGGCCAAAATGAAGGAGATCGGCGCCGGTATTGGGATTGCGACCGACGGGGACGCGGACCGCTTTGGCATTGTCGACGAGGATGGGACGTATATCCAGCCGAATTACATCATCGCGCTGCTGTTCGACTACCTGATGGAGACGCGCGGCTGGAAGAATGGCGTGGCCAAGTCGGTTGCGACGACCAACCTGATCAATGCGCTGGCTGAGAAAAACGGCGTGCCGCTCTACGAAACGCCGGTCGGCTTCAAGTACATCGGCGAGCTGATCAACGCGGACAAGATTGCGATCGGGGGCGAGGAGAGCGCGGGGCTGACGATTCGCGGGCACGTTCCGGAAAAGGATGGCGTGCTTGCTGGGCTGCTGGTAACCGAGATGGTGGCGCGTCGAGGCAAGGGCCTGGGCGCCCAATTACAGGAGCTATTTGGCAAAGTAGGTTCCTTCTACCCGCATCGCGAGAACTTTCGCTTGACCCCTGAGGTGAAGAGCAAGTTCACTGAGAAGGTGAAGGGCGACCCGACGGAGCTGGGCGGCCGCAAGGTTTCGAGCATTGTGCGGACCGATGGGCTGAAGTTGATTCTCGATGACGGATCGTGGGTTTGCTACCGGTTGTCGGGAACCGAGCCGGTGGTGCGTGTGTACACCGAGGTTCGCAGGCAGGAAGACAGTGCGAAGCTGAGCGAGGCCGCAAAGGCGTGGGTTCTGCAGTAGAGGAAGCGAATGGCACAGAATAACAATCGATGGGCAGGGGCAGCCCGGCGCGCATTCGGTGGTCGTAGCCTGGCTACCGGTGCCGCGGTGATTTTGGCGCTGGTTTTCGGGTGGCATGCCGTTTTCGGCCAGAACGGCATTACCGCTTACGCGCAAAAGCGGGGCGAAGACCGGGCGCTTAAGTCGCAGATTCAGAAGCTTTCCGACGAGAACGCGAAGTTAAAGCACCATGTCGACCATTTGCAAAGCGACCCGGATACGATCGAAGTGGAGGCGCGCCAGCGTTTGCATTACACTCGCTCGGGCGAAGTTATTTACACGCTCAACGACCCGCCCAAAGCTGACAGTACATCGCGCGACACGAGTAAGTAACGCGGCACCGGACGGTCGTGCGACGGTTCGTTCCGGTCAAAACACGGTTACTCCTCCGAGTAGGCATCGCTTTGTTTGCCCGTTAGTCTCGGGAGAGGGTGCTGTATGGGTCTGTTCGAGAGGCAAATCGAGGGCGCGGCGCCGGGTGCGGCGGACGTGGAGCATCGCCGCTGGTTCTATGTTCCGTACGATCGCCTGACGGACGGAGCTGGCCCGCTCAGCGAGAATGCCCCGGCAGACACGGGCATCGTGATGATGGAAGCGCTCGCGAAGGCCCATCGTCGTCCGTACCACAAGAAAAAGCTCATCCTGATCCTGGCGAGCCAGCGCCATTTCGCGCTGGAGCAAGCCGCGCGCGGCGTCAAGGTGGTGTACATGTTCACCCCGGGCATTTTTGCCGATGGGCTGCTCGCGGCGAAACAGCGGTACGGGCTGCCGCCGCTGACCATGATGGAGCCGGCCGAACGGGAGATGCGGCTCGATATGGAGGAGGCCACGCGTCGTGGCGTTGAGATTGAGCAGGTGCCGGATGCGACCTGGCTTTCAACGGTTGAGGATTTCGAACGCGTATACGGTAAGCCGGCTGCCGGCCCGGTGAGCAAGCACCATCTGATGGACCGTTTTTACCGCTCCATGCGCGAGAAGACCGGCTATCTGATGCGCGGCGGCAAGCCGGAAGGCGGCCAGTTCTCCTACGACGCGGACAATCGCAAACCGTACAAGGGCACGCCGGCTGTGCCCAAGCGTCCCGGTTTTGAGCCGGACGAAATTACGCGCGAGGCGATCGAGACTGTGGAACGGGAGTTTCCGCGGCACTTCGGCAGCGCAGACGGTTGGGATTTGCCGGTGCGGCGGGAGGACATCGAGGCTGCCTGGAGCTGGAGCCTGCGGAACCTGCTGCCGCTGTTCGGGCCCTACGAGGACGCGATGACGACGCGGGAGCCGGACATGTTTCACAGCAAGATGTCTGCGTTCGTGAACATCAGCCGCTTGCTGCCGGTTCGTATTGTGACGGATGTTGTCCAAGCGGCAGGGAAGGGGCTGATTCCGCTGGCGAGTGCCGAAGGGTTTGTGCGGCAGATTCTGGGTTGGCGCGAGTTTATGCGGCATATTCACCGGGTCACGGATGGGTATCGCAATACAACGGCCCCGCCGGAGCCGGAAAAATTCCTGGCCCGGACTCCGGCCCGGACCGCGGTTGGCGGGCGAGGGCAGAAAGCCAGACTGCAGGACGCGACAGGAGAAGCCAGCGCATTGGCGCCGGGTGAGGATACCGGCGCCCGGCCTTCGGCGCTCGGTGCGTCGCTGCCGCTGCCGGCCGCGTACTGGGGCGTACCCTCCGGCCTTAACTGCTTGGATACTGTGGTCCGGCAGGTCGTCGAGGAGGGATGGTCGCACCACATTACGCGGCTGATGGTGCTGGCCAACTTCGCGGTGCTGTGCGGCTACTCCCCGCGTGAGCTGACGGACTGGTTCTGGATCGGCTACATCGACGCGTATGACTGGGTAGTGGAGCCGAATGTGCTGGGCATGGGCACCTTTGGCGACGGCGGCATCACCGCGACCAAGCCGTATGTGAGCGGGGCGGCGTACATCCATCGCATGAGCGATTACTGCGGCAAGTGCCGGTACAATCCAAAGCTGGCGATCGGCGAGGGATCATGCCCGTTCACGGCGCTGTACTGGAGTTTTCTGGAGAAACACGAGCCGCTGCTAGGCCGCAACCCGCGCATGAGCATGCCGTATAACGCGTTGCGCAGGAAAAGCGCTGCCGAGCGGCAAGCGCTGCGTGAGCGTGCGGAGGCCTGCGTGGTGGAACTGGGCAAGGTGACGTACTAGCGGCTGAAGCTGGGCGCGTCCGCATCCAATTTTGAAAGCTGCTAAAAGGAGTTGAGTGGAGAAAGACATCGTCATTGTAGGCGCGGGGCTGGCCGGACTGCGCTGCGCCGAACTGTTGCAGCGAGCCGGATTCGAGACCTTGCTGTTAGAGGCAAGCGATCGGCCGGGCGGGCGCGTCCGCACCGATGTGGTGGACGGCTTCCACCTTGACCGCGGATTTCAGATTTTGCTGACCGCGTACCCGGAAACCAAGGCGGCGCTCTCTTATCGCGCGCTGAAGCTGCGCAGGTTTATTCCCGGCGCCCTGGTGTGGCATGGCGGCCGCTTTCACCGTTTTTCCGATCCGTTTCGCGAACCGGTGAACGCCGCGCGCTTTCTGTTCGACGACATCGTCACATTCCGCGACAAGTTGCGTGTTGCCCGGCTGCGCGCACATGTCGGTCGCGGCGGGCCTGAGTCGCTGTTCAGGCCCAAAGACCAGTCCACGCATGCGTTTCTGCGTCAGTTTGGTTTTTCGCCCAAGATGATCGACCGGTTTTTCGCCGCGTTTTTTGGTGGCGTATTTCTTGAAAACGAGCTGCAGACCTCTGCTCACTACTTCGAATTCCTGTTCCGGATGTTCGCCGAGGGCGCGGCCGCGGTGCCGGCCGAGGGCATGGAGCGTATCCCCCAGCAGATGGCGGCAAAACTACAGCCGGGCACGCTCGAGCTCAACACGCGCGTGACGGCGATTGCGCGCAGGCAGCAGCGCTTCGCGGTGACGACCAAGGGCGGGGACACGATTGAAGCCAAACAGCTGGTGCTTGCGGTGGCGGAGCATGCGCTGCGGCCTTTGCTTGCGGACCTGCTGCCGCACACCCGTGCGCAGGCGCGCGCGCAACGCTCCTGGAACTCGACCACAACGCTCTACTATGCGGCTCCGCGTTCGCCGATTGACGGTCCCATCCTGGCGCTGAACGGCGAAGGGCCGGACGGCGGCCCCATCAATAATCTAGCGGTGATGAGCCAGGTCTCGAAGCGCTATGCGCCGGAGGGGCAGGAGTTGATCGCGGTCAGCGTCGTGAGCGTTGCGCCTAAGGATGATGAGGCGATGAAGTCGCTCGAAGTGCAGGTGCGCGAGCATGCCGAGCGCTGGTTCGGAGCGGAGGCGGTGAAGGGGTGGCGCCTGGTCGGCGCCTACCCAATCGAGTATGCGCTGCCGCTGGCCCGGACCACGCAGTGGGAAGCGAGCGCGACCCGGGTGACGGACAATGTTTACAGTTGCTCGGACGCGCAGGAAACGCCGTCACTGCAGGGAGCGCTTGCCTCCGGGCGGAGGGCGGCCGAGGCGATCCTGGCCCAGCGCGGCGCTTTTGGCGGTTGAACCCCGCTTTGACGGCAGGCTGGCGCCTTTGATACAAAGGGTAGTCGGGTCTCCGCTATTTGCGGGTAGGCGCCCTGTCACAACACTCCTCAGTAGCTCAATGGCAGAGCATTCGGCTGTTAACCGAAGGGTTGTAGGTTCGAGTCCTACCTGAGGAGCCAGATTCAATCCATGATTTACGAGATGGAGACGAGAGCCGGCGGCAGTTTTGGCGGGCGCTTCATTAAACCTTGTAAAGGTGCTTCACCTCTCCCCTTCAAATCACCTTAGCCCTTCCAGGTTTCGCCCGCCCGCCCTGAGCCGAAGCTAGGAAGAGAACCTTACCACCAGGCTCGACCTGCTTCAAACGTTGATTGAGCAGGCGTTTTGCCCTATCTATAGAGCGTACTGATCTATAGACCGTACTGACGCACCCACTCCACGATGCTGCGCACCGCCACGCCGCTCGGACCCTTGCTCATCCAGGGTTTTGCATCGTCGAGCCAAGCGGTTCCGGCGATATCGAGGTGAATCCACGGCGTCTCGCCCGCGAACTCCTTCAGGAACATGGCTGCGGTGATCGATCCCCCGTACCGGCCGCCGGTATTCATCAGGTCGGCGATATGGGAGCGGATCTGCTCGCGATACTCATCGCCGAGCGGCAGCCTCCAGGCGTGTTCGCCGCTGATCGCCAGGCCGTCTGAAAACTTCTGCCAGGTCGCGTCGTCATTTGAGAAAGCGCCAGCATTGTGCTGCCCCAGCGCGACCGAAACAGCGCCGGTCAGGGTCGCGGCATCGATCAGGTGAGTGGCCCCAAGCTGCTTTGCGTAATGGAGGCCGTCGGCCAGCACCAGGCGGCCCTCGGCATCGGTGTTGATCACCTCAATGGTTTTGCCGCTCATGGCCGTAAGCACGTCGCCGGGCCGGTACGCGCGGCCGGAGGGCATGTTTTCCGCCGCGCAGATCACGCTCAGCACCCGCACTTTGGGCTTCAGCTGCGCGATGGCGCGCATGGCGCCCAGCATGGCCGCGCCTCCGGCCATGTCGTACTTCATCTTCTCCATGCCGTCGGCCGGCTTGATCGAAATCCCGCCGGTGTCAAAGGTGATTCCCTTGCCGACCAGGCCGAGCGTGACATCCTCGGGCGCGCCTTCCGGCTCGTAACGGATCACAATCAGCGCGGGCGGCTCGTAGGAACCCTGCGTCACTCCCAGGAATGCGCCCATTTTCAATTCGCGCAGCTTCTCGGTCGAGTGCACTTCACAATGCAGTCCGTGCTCGGCGCACATGGCAGCCGCGCGCTTGCCCAACTCCGTCGGCGTCAGCACATTGCCGGGCTCGTTGATCAGTGCGCGGGCGTAGTTTTGGGACTCACCGATAAACACGCCCTCCTCAAAGCCCGCGACCGTCGCAGCCTGGTCGATGCGCTCGGAGCCGATCACTGTCAGCGACGTGAGACCTTGGTCCTTGCGGTCGGAGCGATACGTATCCGGGTCGAAATCCGCCACGATCGCACCCTCCACAATCGCGCGGGCAGCTTCCGGGTCTGTTGCTTCCACCAGGGTCTGCGGCAGCGCAAGGGTGACCTCACGCAGTCCGCGCCCCCTCGCGTAGCGAACCGCCGTGCCCGCGGCTTTGCGCAAGGCAGCCGCATCCGGCCCCTTGCCGCCAGCGTTCACTTGAGCCTTGCCCAAACCGACCAGCAGCAGCCGCTTGGCGGCGAACGACGGAGCTTTGTGGATCAGCAAAGTTTCATTGGCGGCCGATTTGAACTCTCCACCGGTGAGCACATCGCCTACGGAATCATGGACGGTTTGGGATTCCGTCAGAGGAAACGGCGCGGGTTTCGCGTCAGGCGCGTTACTCGCAGCCTGGTCAACCGTGAAAATGACAAGCAGTTCCGTGGAAAACTGCGAGGCGAGTGCGAAGCGGAGTTCAGGTTTCACCCTTCTACAATAACGCGGCCAGCGGCAACCGATGGCTGGCATCCGCCACTTTATAGCTTTGCCAGTAGATTTTCCATCGTCAGCCGGACCACTGCCGCACTCAATTCCTTCGTCTTTCCCCTTCGTGGCTTCGGCCTTACACCTACGGGAGAAATGTCTTAACGCCCCTTGCTCTCCGCCACCGCCGCCCGTGCTTCCTTGTCGGCTTCGCGCTTTTTCTCGGTTGCGCGCTTGTCCCACTCCTGCTTGCCCTTGGCGACCGCGAGCTCGCACTTTACCCGCCCATTGCGGAAGTACAGCCGGGTCGGAATCAGGGTGAACCCCTTGGCCTGGGTCTGGTCGATGAGCTTGCGAATCTCCCCGGTATGCAGCAGCAGCTTGCGCGTCCGCGTTGCGTCGTGCACGTCGAAGCTCTCATGCGAGTACGCGCCGATGTGCGCGTTCAGCAGCCAAGCCTCGCCGTTCTTGACCAGCCCGTAGCTGTCCTTCAGGTTGGCTTTGCCTTCGCGGATGCTCTTGACCTCGGAGCCGCGGAGCGCCACCCCGGCCTCGAACCGGTCCATGAGGAAATAGTTGTGGCTCGCGGCTCGGTTCTGCGCGGCATCCCGCTCCCCGGCGGCCACGGGGTCGCGCGGCACGGCTTTCGAGGACGTGCTTGGTTTCGCCGCCGTCTGGATTTGATAGGTAGACTGCCTGGCCATGACTAAAGGGTAGTTGAACAACACTTTCCGTGCGCGACACCCTTCTTTTTTGCCCGGGCCACGGTGCTATACTTTGCCAGCATTCGTCTGTATGGACAGAGCAAGATAGACAGAGCAGGCGCGCTACCGGCCGGGCCGGGTTGCATGGTCCCATCACCGTTTGCCTGTAAGGATGTAACGACCTCGGCCTATTTCTCGTTTGGAGTTGCATGAACCGCCTGACCTACTGGGGTCTTCCGTTTACCCTCGCCACCTTTTCGCTCGCTGCCTCGACCACCGACGCTTACGCGCAGTCGGCCGGCAAGCTATATAACCAGGGCCGCGCCGCGGAAACCCGCGACGACGTGGAAGGCGCGTACAACGACTACGCCAAGGCCTACCAGAAAAAGCCCGGCGAGGAGCGCTATAAGATTTCCTATGAGCGCCTGCGCCTGGACGCCGCAGCCGCGCACGTCAAGCATGGCGAACGCCTGCGCGACCAGGGCGACAACACCGGCGCGCTGACCGAGTTTCTACGCGCGCTCGAGATCGACCCCAGCAACGAGCTGGCCACGCAGGACATTCGGGTCACCCACGAGAAGATCGACGGGGAAGCCAACGCGCCCGCGCCCGAAACCGCCATGGCGCCGAGCCAGCGCAAGGCTCTGCTCGACCTCGGCGGCTCTCCGCAGCTCAAGCCCACCTCAAACGAGCCGCTGACCGTGCATGCCACCGACGACACCAAGGTCCTGTATCAGACGATCGGCAAGCTGGCCGGCATCAACGTCCTGTTCGACCCGGACTACCACTCGACCCGTCTCCAAATCGACCTGGCCAACGTCAGTGTGTACGACGCATTGCGGATTCTGGGCACGGTCTCCGGCACCTTCTGGCGGCCCATCACGGCCAACACCATCTTTGTCGCGCAGAACACCCGCGGCAAACGCACCGAGCTCGACGAGGAAGCAGTCCAGACCTTTTACCTGACCAACGTTTCGCAGCAGAACGACCTCAACGACGTTCAGACCGCGCTGCGCAATGTGATTACAACCGCGAAGCTTTACGGCGTCCCCAGCCAGAACGCCATCATCATGCGCGGAACACCTGATGAACTGCTGCTCGCGAGCAAGCTGATCAACGATCTCGATAAGGCGCGGCCCGAGGTTGTGGTCGACATCGCCATTCTTGAAGTGAGCCGGACAAAAACACGGACGCTCGGCATCCAGCTTCCCAACACGGCTTCGATTAATTTCCAGCAGAGTAATGCGATCACCGGAACCACACCCACCGCCTCGGCTGCCCCGAGCCCTACCACACCGCCGGCGACGGGCACCAGTCAGCTTCAGCTAAACCAATTAGCCCATCTCAACTCGACCAATTTTGCCGTCAGCATCGGGCAGGCGCAGGTCAACCTGATCTTGAGCGACAGCTCCACGCGCATTCTGCAGAATCCACGGCTGCGTGCTACCGATGGGCAGGAGGCGACCGTGAAGATCGGTGAGAAGCTGCCGGTCGCAACCGGTTCCTACCAGGCCGGCGTGGCAACCGCGATCACATCGTCGCTGGTCAATACCCAGTTCCAATATCTCGATATCGGCGTGAACATCGATATGAAGCCGACGGTGCACTATGACCGCGACGTTTCGATGAAGCTGAAGATTGAAGTTTCTTCGATGAACGGTACGGAAAACCTGGGCGGCATCGACGAACCGATCATCACCCAACGCACAAGCGACCAGACCATCCGGCTACGCGAGGGCGAAGCCACGATCCTGAGCGGCCTCCTTCAGAAGCAGAAGAGCGTTTCTGTATCGGGATATCCAGGCCTGGCCGAGTTGCCGATTTTGAAGTACATCTTCGGCAACAACACCACCACCGACAGTGACGACGAGATCGTCTTCCTGCTGATCCCGCATATTGTCCGAGCTGCCGAGATTTCGCCGCTGAATCTTAAACAAGTGGACAGCGGAACGACCAACGACATCCAGCTTCGGCACATGGGCGCCGACCTGAGCGATGATGCGGACAGCGGTGCGCCGGTATCCGCAGGCAAGCAGACCAGCATCCCCGATCTGGCTGCCCCGCGCCCACAAATCCCGGCCGGCACCAATCCGGCGCAGATGAATGGAACGATTCCGGGTCAGGTAGTACCGGCACCGGCTGGAACCGGGGCCTCAGCAGGCCCGCAAGCCGCGGCAGGAGCGATTCCGCAGGCAAATGCCCTTGCGCAGACCGGCGTCCCCGCTACAGGTGGGGGCGGACCGGTTACCCTGCAGCTCGTCACCTCAAACCCGACCCAGTCCATCGGCAATACCTTCCAGGAACAGGTCATGCTCTCGGGCGGCTCGGACGTGTACTCCGCCTGGCAGCAAGTGCAGTATGACCAGACGCGGCTGCAGCTCGTGAATGTAGACGTCGGCGACATGCTCGGACGCGACGGCCAGGCTGTAGCGCTTGTTCACCGGGACGATGGCGAGGGCAATGTCGCGATCTCCACCTCGCGTCCGCCGGGCACGGCAGGGATCACAGGCGCCGGTACGCTCTGCACGTTGACCTTCCAGGCCAAGGCGGCCGGTGACGCATCCATTGCCATTACCCGACCAGTGGTGCGTGACAGCAAACAGCAGCCCATGCAAGCGACCGGGTCGCAGGGAGTCGTGCACATCAAGTGAGGCGATTTTTGCAAATGCGCTTCGCCCGCGGTTTTTCTTTCCGGCGAATTGCGGGCGCAAAAGGCCGGGATAGAGCTCGCACCGGCATCTCGCGCAGCGAGGCTGGGGTTACTCTGGTTGAGCTGATCGTGACGGTCACGATCCTTTCGATCCTGGCCTCGGCCGCGGTTCCGATCGCGCGCTTTGAAAAAAAGCGCGAAAAAGAGCGCGAGCTTCGCTATGACTTGTGGACCATGCGCGCCGCGATCGACCGCTACAAGGATGCAGCAGACCGTCAAGCATTCATGACCAAGGTCGACAGCATGGGCTACCCCCCTGACCTCAAGACACTGACCGACGGCGTCGACGTGCAGGGCAAAAAAGTAAAGTTCCTACGGCGCGTGCCGATTGATCCCATGACGGCCAAGGACGAGTGGGGCGAACGCTCTATGCAGGACGATCCGGACGCAACCTCGTTCGGTGGCCAGAATCTGTTCGACGTCTACAGCAAGTCCGAGGGCACGGCGCTCGACGGAACCAAGTACTCTACGTGGTAAATACGTGGTAAACGGCATGCGCAGGCAGATCCACAACTCGGGAGAAAGCGGCTTCACTCCTCGCGAGAGCGGGTTCACTCTCGTCGAGTTGATGATTGTGATGCTGATTATCGGCGTGCTCGCCGCGATCGCGATCCCGAGCTACATCGGTTCGCTGAAGAACGCGCGCGAAGCCGTGCTGAAAGAAGATATCCACGTAATGCGGCAGGCTGTCGATTCGTTCACCATGGACAAGGAGAAAGCGCCGCAGTCTCTGGATGAGTTGGTGCAGGCCGGCTATCTCAAGGAGATCCCGAGAGACCCCATGACACAGAGTGATACAACCTGGGTCACGGACACCGATGACACCCTCCAGAGCGTGGATCAGACCTCAGGCGGCATTGCGAACGTGCACTCCGGGTCAACGCAGACCGGCACAGATGGCCGTCCCTATAGCGAATGGTAGCTGGATCGGGCCTCCAGTCCGGTTTCCAAGCCTGAAGCTGAGTCATCCGGAGCGGAGTCGTGAGCGAAGTCGAAAGATTTGTGTTTCGGCAACGATGCGCGGCATGCCAGGGGCCGCGGATCCTGCGACTCGCCTGGCTCGCTCAGGATGACCCTTCAGGGAAGAACCGTTGCGTCCACGGGCATTTTCGCCGTCCACTACGGAAAAGCCTGTTCCGGGATGGAACTGCCGCGAATTTAAAATGAGAAGCTGATCCCACCCGCAATACACCGCTGCGCCTGAGCGAAATACACCATGGTGCCGTCCGTTGAGAGGAACGGACGGTACCCCTGCGCCAGCAGGTTGCGCACATCGAGGATGGCCTCGAGTTTGCCCGTGCCCACGCGCTGGAGGTGCAATGGCTGCCGCAGGGAGAAGCCGAGATACGCGTCGGGCATACCGCTCTCGAATGGCGCGACCTCGGTGAGCGTGCCGAGTGGCTGCCAGCGATAGCTGCCCCGAATGGCAGTGCCGATTATGGGCAACCGTGTGCCGGCTGCCACCGCGGCCATGGATGCGGGCTTCGCAGTGAAAGAGGGAAGGTTTTGTGCAAAGCTGCCCTGGTGCGGGGCCTTGTTCGACGTTGTTTCCGGCATGGACACAGCGTCGCCCATCGCATAGCGAAACGAGAGCCACGTGTCCGGGCTGAGCTGGTCGTGCAGCAGAGCCATCACGCCGCCATGGCGATATCCCTGCCCGGAGACGGCGATGGTGCCGGTGCCGGGATCATACAAAACATTGTCGCTATCCACGGTCGCTTCATCGCCGGAGTTCTTCCCTGGCAGGACGCCTTCGACCACCGGGTGCGCCAGGGTGTCGTCGAAAAGGCTCAGTTCGCCGGTTAGAGCGCCGGCCCGGTCGCCGGCCCAGCTCCGCATTTGGCGGCTCACCCGCAACTCCTGGTGCAATCCCGCTTCCATGCGCAGCCGGCCGTCCTGCTCCACAAAAGCCGGAGCGTCTTCCGCCGCTTGCTGCTCGAGGGTATCGGCGCCCGTCATGGTCAGGGTGCTGGACATGCGGTACCGCACCTCCGTGCTCCCGGCATGCACGGTAAACGTGGCAAAGGGATGACTCCCCAGCGCGGGTGAGCCATTCCCCAGCCGCGCGGCTTCGAGCTCCGTGCCGGCACTCAGCTTCGCAAAATCGCCCAGGCGCACCGTGCTGGCCGAGCGGAGATGCATCGTGACCAGGCCATTCGACATGCCGGAGTGAATGGAAGGCCGGTCGGAGAGGGTGACGATCGTAGTCATGGAGCGGTCAGGGGAGAGTTCCTGCCGGTATGCCGCAGTGGTGGAAAGGCGGCCCAGTCCGTCCGGCTCGGTGGCAGTCCCGGCCTGGAGCAAAACAGCCCGTCCCTCGCCTGTATCTGCGCTCCAGCCAATTTGCTGTTGAAAGCCGCCTTCGCCGAACCGGGCGAAACCGCTGCGGAGCATCACACGATATGCCTTGTCCGCATGGCCAGTTTCGACCGGGACGGGACCGTGTACAGCGGTGGAACGGGAATCGGAGGCGGATAAAACTCTGCCTGGCTCGGTATCTTCCGAGGAACATTGAGCCGTGTTCGTTTCCAGAACTCGCAAAAGTGGGCGGTTCGTAGACAATCGAAGCGTCCAGTTCCAGTCATCGTCCGCGCTGCTCGCGTCCCTTGGCTGGGTCGGTAGCCAATCGAGCGCCTGATACAGGTTGCTCAGGGTGAGATTGACCACTGCCTTTGTGTTGGCAAAAAGGCGAAGGTCCGGACGCATGGCAGGCAGGAACAACGCATTGCTCGCTTGGACCTGGTAGACGCCCGCACCCAGGCGGGGCAGCGAATAGCGCCCGCGATCGTCGGTAAAGGTATGGGCGATCACGCCGTACTGCGTATTCAGCAGCTCAACCAGGACTCCGATCTGCGGGTGGCCGGTACGGTCGCGCACCACGCCGGACACCGCGGACCGAAACATCACGCCGAGCACATCCGGAGTATCCCCGGACGCACGTGCAGTCGTTACCTGCGCAGAGGCTAAGGGTGAGGAGGCAAGGGTGCCCGCAACGAACGCGACGGCGTAGCCGACGAATCTGGAAGCTTTAGGAATCACTCGGTATATCTTGAATCCGTTTCTTTGCGTTCGCTCCTGAAGGACGTGCCGGGCCTCGGCTCTATTGGCCGATCGCCCTCTTTCCGCGTTACGTGACCGAAGTGTAACGCAAATGAAAGGAGCATGCCGGGGGACTCCGGCATGCTTTCCACAGTTATTCCACCGTGAACGGCGCCGTTTGCGAAATGTCCTGCTTCGAGACGCCATCATTCACGCTGACCTTGATGCTGTACTTGCCGGCGGGGATCGAGGCCAGCGGCACGCTCTTGGCCAGCGTGATCTGGTCGGAGCTGGCGCCCATGATGGAGGAGTTTTCATCCGTCGAGAAGATCGCTTTACCATCGGTCAGGTTGGTGATGGTGTAATTGATGGTTGCGCCGTTTTTCTTGCTGTCCTGGTTGATGCCCAGGTTATAGACCTGCATCCAGAAGTTCAGGTTCTGGTTCTGGTGAAAGACGGCCGGCTGCGCTCCGGCAGGGGTCACGGTGGGCAGCAGCTTGGTATTGCCGATGATGAAGTTGCCGGTACCGATCTCCTTCGAGGGTACTTTTTCCATCTTGGCCGCCAGAATCAGCGAGGACGCCGACAGCCGGTCGTCATCGTAGCGCGGCACGACCACGCCCTGCGCCCAGGTGCCGATGTGGTCCGCATTGTTCACGTCCTTGATTGCAATATCGATGCGGTAGCGGCCAGGGCGCAGCGGCAGGGCTTTCCAGTAGAGCTGCGAGTTATTCATCAGCTTGGGCAGCAGCTCGCTCGGCTCCACCACCTCGACATTGTCTTCAAACGTCTGCACGATCTTGTCGGTGATGGTGGAAACGCGACCGATGATGTGTACCTGGCCCTTGGAGACGCCATCCTTGCTCACGAAGGTGATGTTTTTGTTCCGGATCTGCAGCGTGATCGGCATCAGGACGGTGTCGTCGGTGACTTTGACATAGTCGGTACGCACGTCAAAGGGAAAGAACGGACCGTTCAGCACTTTGTGCGTGGTCAGGAACTCGGAAAGCTTCAGATCTTGGAATTTAATGACGGGCGGCGCCTGCAGCTTCGCATAGCGCTCCAGCCGATCGAACTGCTTGGATTGCTGCATGCTGCTCATCGGTCCGGTGCCCAGATTTTCAAGCCCGCCCTTGAAACGATCGGCCTGCTTGGCCTGGCCCATCTGCTCATACATGGTCGCGCCCGCTCCCGGAACGTGCAGCAGCGCGTCTTTTTCCGAACGATCGATGGTCATGTGGTAATCGCCGCACATGCAGGTGTCCACAAACTCAATGTCCACGTTGTCCCCGACGCCCTCGATGTAGCGGTAGTGCCATACCTCGAACGGAAAGGTCGAGGTCTGGCCGCCTCCTTCCTCCATCGGGCGGTCGTAGGAGCCGCCGGAGGGGTGAGAATCGATCGAGTCCGCTTTGCCGTAGGCGATGTACATGTGCCCGCGGTCGGTCATCCAGCCGGGCTTGCCCGCGGCAAAATGCTCATTGGTGTACTCGATGCGGCGGTAGTGCTCATCGCGGAAGGTATTTTCGGGCGACTCGGGATCGGGGTTGCGGCGCTGCCAGAACTGCTCGATGAATGCGTCGCGCTCTTCATCGTTCGACAGCGATTTGAACGCCTTCATCTCCTGGTCGGTGATGATCCACCGGACATCCTCATTCGCCCACTTCTTGTAGGGGCCCTTCAACTCCTGCCGCAGCTCTTTCTGCTGGGTAAAGCGTTCCTTATCGGAGAGCTTGCGGTTCAGGGGACTGTTCGGGTCCGCCTTTCCGCCCGGGTTGTTTGCCGGACGCTCCACGTCGAGCAGCGCCTGGGCTGCCTTGGCGTTGGCCTGCGCGCTCGACAGATCGGCGCCAGAGCTCAGGGAAACAGGCTGTGCTGCCCCGGTGCCGGCCGGCTGCGCCGACTGCTGGGCAAGCGCGGAGCTACCGGCGAGCGCAACCGAAAGCGCCGCGGACGCTGCGACGTACAAGGATTTGGGAAAGGTGCGAGAAAGATTTGGGCGGGACGGCAGATTCAGCATGATACGGAACTCCTACAAGCTGCCTTATTCTAAGTGGCGATGGACCGGGGAGCAAGTCATCACGCAACCTTTGTCCAGGAGAGGTGCATCAGGTGGCAACGGCGCTGCGCAAAGTTACGAGTCAGGGCGGAAATCCTCAACCTGATAAGGCGGTGTACCGCCCTAACTTGCCGGCTGAAAAACCGCTCTTCCAGCCTGGAAATCCGGCCTTCGTGCAGCTTGTAAACCTCTTCCGTCAGACGATCCAGTTTGGTTTCAACCCGGTCCAGGCGCTTATCCATGCCATCGAATCGCTTGTTAATCGCTTCAAAGCCTGCCCGCATCTCCGCGCGTGAATCGTTGATGGCGGCTCGGAGATCGTTGACGGCAGTTCGATTTGAAATGGTAGACGCGATGTAAATCCTCAGTAACGTGAAAAAAGGCACGCCGACCGAAACATAAAGGTGAGTGTTATTCATGGCACTCCCTTCCAGCCTTCGCTGGTTTCGCCCATCCCTGTTTATATGCCTCAGCCTAGACACTATCGGCAGGTAAACGCAATCGCTTCTTGCAATTCAGATCCTCGGCGCGGCAGCGGAAGTAACCGGAGTACCCGCTGCCTCCCGAGCGAGCGCCGTGTGCAGAGCCCGCTGCAGGGCGGCTCGGCTCTCGAGGTATTCCTCTTCCGCGACCATGCCCAGCGCGTGCTCCCGTTCGAGCGCCAGCAGTGCGCGCTCCAGCGCGGGGCGCAGCGCGCGGGGCGCATCCGCTTGCTCGCCCGCCTCGCGCGGGTCACGAGCAGGCTGGGAGCGAAGCAGCCAGATCGCCCCGGCAAGCAGAAGCACACCCAGGCCGCCCAGCAGCCATCCCTTGTATCTGTTCAAAGGGTCCGGCGTATCGACCGGCGGCCCCAGCCCGCCGCCGGGACGCGTATCGGTGGCCATGCTGCCGCTTGTAGCGACACTGCTGCCGGCCCCCGCGCCCGGCGTATTGCCGCCTCCGCCGTTCCCTTCTCCACCCTGTGCCTCGCGCGGCAGTTCACCTTCACCCGCGATGGAGAAATCAACCGGGAGACCAGGCGCGACACCCTTGCGCACGTACGTCTGCGCATCCGGGTTCGCGGGTACGGGCTGCCACTCGGTCCCGTTCGGGATAAAGCGCATGCTTTTGGGCAGCAGCACGACCAGGTTTTCAGTCGCGAGCGCCTCGCGCTGCGTCCAGCCCATGGTCTTGCCGTTGTAAGGCAGCGTGTAGCTCACCTGGAAGCGCGTCTCGCCGGGCCGCACCGGGAACACAAAGGCGTAGTGGCCCTTACCTGGAAGCGGCACCGGCGAGCTCTCGACCGGCATGCCCCCGGGTCCCATCGCCGCCGTGCCCTGGAGTTTGGCGCCCTCGGGCAGAAAGAATTCGTAGGCGTGATCGCTCAACTGGGTCCGGGCCGGCTGCGAATTGTTGCGGACAAAAAAGTCCTCGTTCACCCGCAGCTCGCCCTTGTCCTGGGAGCTGCCGGGGGCAGTACCGGGGCCGGTCTGCATGCTCAGCACATCGGCCTCCGTGCCGATGCCGTCGACCGCCGCGGCCACGTCGTATACATCCACATCGACGGTATGCGCGCCGGCGGGCGCCGGCTGAAAGTAAGCAGCTTTCTGATGGCTGACACGGATCAGGTGCATCGCGCTGTCCGGCGCTTCGAGCGTGTAGTGCCCCTTCGCATCCGTCGTGGTCTGCGCGGCGACCTGCATGCTCCCGTTCAGGGCGATCAGCGCGACCGTGTCCCCGGCCGCTACCCTGCCCGTGGTGCGATTTGTGACGACTCCGGAGATGGGGGACACCGCCATGGCGGGTACGGCAACAGCACTGGCCAGGGCGACCAGAAGACCGAAGCGAGCGAGAAGGTGCAGGGGAGAGGTCGTACTCACAACTTAAGTGTAGCGTTGCCGGGATTGCGCTTGCGACGAAGCCGGGGCTAGCGTTGCGCCTGCGCTCGTACGGGGCGCTCCAACTCGTCCATCTCCGTGACCACGGCCGCCGTCTCGGCTTCAAGCGTTACCCGCTCCGTCGCATACTCGTCGTCGCGGTACTTGCCGGCGCGGTGCTCGAAGCTCAGGTCGCGCAGGTTGTCGTACAGCACGGCCTTGCGCTCACCCAGGTATTCAAGTCGGGATTTTTCGCTTTGTGCCGCCACCTGCTTTTCAGGGAAGAACACGTAGACAGCAAGGGCGAGCGTCAGCACGGCGCAGGCGATGAGCGCGGTCATTCGGTTTCCCGGCGGATCTGGGCCAGTGTGCGTGCCCGGGCCGCGGCCTGCTGCGGGGTTAAAGGTGCTGTGGCTGCATCAGATGCAGCGGGTTGCGTCGCGAGACGGTCTTCTCGCCAGCGGCGCAACAGCAATAAAGCGCCTAAAATCCCCAGAATTAGCACCGCCGGCGGAACGACCCAGGCGGCCTGGTTGAAGCGCGTCAGCATGGGCGAGGCCAATGCTGTCGGGCCGTATTTGTGCTCGAAGTCCACCAGTACCGCATGGTCGCTCATACCGCCGGCGAGGTCAGTGTGCAGTGCTGCCAGCATGCCGGGGGAGTTGGGGCAGCCGACGTGGTTGCACTCGCCCAGCAGCTGTGCGCAGCCGCAGGTGCACATCATCTGGTGGCTTAACGCGTTGTAGCGTCCGGCAATGTCACTCGCACCCATGGTGACGAGCATGACGCCGAGTGCGAGCATAAGACTACACAGAGCGCGGGCAGTGGAACGCATCAATCGCCACCCCCGGCCGTTACCAGGTTACCCTGAGCCTTTTGATCGCCGTGCAGGCGCTTGGGCTCAGCCGCGAGTGAGGTCAGCCGGTTCGGCGCCAGGGCTACCGCCGTCCCCGCGACGACCATCAGCACGCCGATCCAGATCCAGGCCACCAGCGGGTTGAGAAATACCTTGATCACCGGCTGGCCGTTGTCGGGGTTCTTGCCGGCGTAGACCGTGTACAGGTCGGCGGCCAGGGTCGAATGATTGGCGACAATGGTTTCGGTCTGCTGGCTGGCCGGGTAGAAGCGTTTTGCCGGGGTAAGGGTGGTCACTAACTTGCCATGTTCGTACACATTCAGCAGGGCATACTCGGCGTCGTAGTTCGGGTTGGAGTCCTGCGTGAAGCTCTCGGCCTCAAGCGTGTACGGCCCCACCTGCATGCGGTCGTGGTAGCTGAGCTCGCGTTCCTGACTCTGATTAAAGGCCGAGCCGGCAAAGCCGATAAAGATGATGGCGACGCCGAGATGAATGATGTATCCACCATAGCGGCGGGTATTTCTTTGCGTCAGCAATACGGCGGCACTCAAAAGCCCGCGCCCGGTCTGCTTGCGGAGAACCTGCGCGCCCCGCCCGAATTCGGACAGGATCGCAGTGACCACAAACATCGCTAACACCCACACGGTGTAGGCATAAAATGACCCGATATCGGTCCAGGGCCGCTCACCGGAGGCCAGCAGCAGGATTGCCGTGAGCCCGGCGCCAATCATCGGTCGAACCAGGTTGCGCCGGACGGACTTGAGTGAACCGGTGCGCCAGGCCAGCAGGGGTCCGATCCCGGTCAGCAGCATGAGAAAAATACCGATCGGCACGGCGACCCGGTTGTAAAAGGGCGCGCCGACCGTGACTCTGTTGCCCTGGACATACTCGGAAAGTATGGGAAACAGCGTACCCCACAGCACGGTAAAACAGGCCGCGAGCAGGATGATGTTGTTGAACAGAAAACTGGACTCGCGCGAAGCCAGCGACTCGATATGGTGGTCGGCCGTGAGGTGCCCGCGCTGCCGCCAGAACGTCACGGCGCATACCGCAAACGTCAAAAGCATGAAGCCGTGGAACCAGCCGCCGATGGAACTTTGCGCGAAGGCATGAACAGAGGAAACCAGACCGGAGCGGGTCAGGTCCGTCCCCAGTAGCGTGAGCAGAAACGTGGAAAAGATTAGCCAAACGTTCCATTTCTTCATCATGCCGCGTTTTTCCTGCATCATGACCGAGTGCAGAAACGCGGTGCCGGTGAGCCAGGGCATGAGCGAGGCATTTTCGACCGGATCCCAGCCCCAGTAGCCGCCCCAGCCCAGGACTGAGTAGGCCCAGTGCGCGCCTAGAAAAATACCGAAGGTCAGGAACAGCCAGGTCACCATGGTCCAGCGCCGGGTGATCTGGATCCACTTTTCGCCGGGGTAGCGCATCATGAGCGCGCCCAGCGCAAAGGCGAATGGAACTGAAAAACCGACGTAGCCGAGGTACAGCATCGGCGGATGAATCACCATTTCCGGATATTGGAGCAGGGGATTGAGCCCGAAGCCGTCTGCCGGGATGGTGCCACCGACGAGAGCAAACGGCGGCGCAACAAAATTGAGCAGGGTAAGGAAGAAAAGTTGAACTCCGGCCAGAATGGTCGAGGCGTAGGCAAACAGCTTGACGTCGGTTCGATGCCGCAGCCGCAGCACAAATCCGTAAGCCGCCAGCAGAAAAGCCCATAGCAGTAGAGACCCCTCCTGCCCGCTCCACAGCGCCGCAAACTTATAGGGGCCGGGCAGGTCGCGGTTGGAGTGGTGCAGTACGTAGGAAACGGAAAAATCGTTGGTGAATGCAGCCCACACCAGCGCGAACGCCGCGCCTGTCACCGCGACGAAGCTGGCAACACCAGCCCGGCGCGCGGTTTCAGCCAGTCGCTCGGGCGCAATCCGGCTCCGTCTGCCGGCACCGTTCGCAAGCTGGCGCAGCGCTACCCCGCCGGCGAGCAGCGTGTAGGCGCTGAGCGCAAATGCGAGCAGAAGAGCGTAACTGCCGAAGGTTGGCATGGTTTCAAAGGCGCGAGAGGATCAGTGACCTGCACTGAGGAGCCGGGCGAGCCTGCTTTATTGTCGCAGAGGCGCGATTGGAGGACAAACGAGAGCCGAGTTGTGACGCAACTTCGGTTGATGCGGCAAAATCGGGCTGTCCGCACCAGCGCGAGTCGGCTTGGCAGGGTGAGCACCCTTGGTTACCTTGGTATGCGGTACGCGTGGGCAAATGCAACCTCCGCGGGCGCTCCAGACATCTTCTACTTCGAAGTGTCAGGCTACCTTGCAACTACCATGATGAATGCACAGATACTGCTGGTCGATGACAATGCCATCCAGGCCGAGGTTCGCCAGGCGATTCTTGCACGTGCCGGCGCGAGTGTCCTGGTTGCACGAGATGCCGTCGCGGCACTGGAGATGCTTGAAAACGACGCTGTTCGCACATCGCTAGGATTGATGGTGACCGATCATCTGATGCCCGGTATGAATGGTCCCGAACTGGTAGCCCGTGTGCGCGCTCTGCTTCCCGATCTACCCATTCTCGTCCTCAGCGGTCTGCCGGATGCAGAGGTTGAATATCAGGAAGATCATGTTCTGTTCCGGCTCAAACCATTTCCTCCGAATGAACTGATTCGTCTGGTCAGGCATATGCTTGGGGATCGAGCCCTGCGGTCCGCCTGAACATCTGTGGGTACACCGCAGAATCTTGCGAACGAATCGGATGCCAATCGAGGAATATCGTAAACCTTTGGTTGCGTTCGGCATTGCTGAAGGGTTCGGCGGATTACATTTAGCTCAGTGCAGTGGGCCTTTTCAGAATAAGCCGCTACATTGTCTAATTTATTTTGAACTTTGGACCGAGGTTTGCTCGTGCTTTGTTGTCTGTCGCCGATAAGGGATACAGACCTTGAACTATTCAGGAGAGATCGATATGGCTGGAGTGCGACACGAGCGAGCACTGACAGGAAAAAAGCCGCACTGCCCCCGCTGTGATGGCATTGAGCTTCGCCGACAAGGCCGGATTGGCTTTTGGCAACGAGTGGTATTGCCCAAGGTTGGGGTTTTCCCATGGGAGTGCGGGTTGTGCCGCAACGTCTACATGCTTCGGCAACGCTCGACGGAGTATCGGCAACATTCCACCGAGGCAAGCCTCTCCCCGAGACATCCAGAGTTTGCCTATGCCCCTATTCCTCCGGTATTGAACGGCCTCTGAAACCCTGCTAGCGCCAGGGCAGCACACCTCTGCCCTGGCACCCGCTCGCAAGTCCATTTCCTAGAGCAGTTCTCGTAGGGTGGGGAGTGCTGAAAGCGTGGCCTGTGGCGTTTCCTGTTGGAAAGCCACTTTGAGTTCCCCTGGCCCTACATACGTATGGGAATTGTTTAGCCGCGCCAGCGACCAGGAAACCAGCGCCACCCGTTCGGGGTGCGATCCCAATGGCCGGGCTGCCAGACGGCGCGTGGCCGTGGGGGCAATACCCATCGTCCGCCTGTCCATACATATTGGCGGCCGTCCCAGCGCTGGTAGCCTGGAATCCATGTGTAACCCCGTCCTGGCGCCTGGTATGGGCGCTGGGCGACCGGCGGCGGCGGCGCCATTCGAACATATTGCGCCCCGGCCGTGCCGACCGGCAGCAGCACGCCCAGCAAGGCTCCCCAGGTAAGGATCCGGAAGTGCTTTTTCATGACTGTTCTCCTTCGTGGCAAACTTTAGAAACTTGAAGTCGGATGGAATTCCCCTGTGACTTGCCCGGGAACCCGCCTGGTAACTTCGGAGAGTGGCATATTCCCCCAGGCAAGGTATGATGACGTGGATTCCCCCGTGAGTCACTACGGATGAAACGCGTGGGAGCAGGCGCGGAGCAAAGCCCATGAATTGGAAAAAAATCGCGGCGATCTGCGGTGCGGTTCTTCTGCTGGCAGCCATTGTCGGCTTTACCGTGCAGCGGGCACGGGGAAGCTACACCAAGGTCCTGGCGGGCAAGGTCGAGCGTGGCGAAATCTCGTCCATGGTCAGTGGCACGGGGCAGATCAAACCGAAGAACTACGTCAACATTGGCGCCACGGCCTTCGGCCGCATTACGCACCTTTATGTCAAAGAAGGTGAGCACGTGCATCGCGGTCAAATCCTGGCCACCATCGAGAATGTGCAGCCGGAGGCTGGTGTCGCGGCTCAGCGTGAGTCGATCTCAGCCGCCAAGACCGATATCAACTCCTACGTCGCGGCGGAAGCGACCGCGCAGGCCAACATCGAGCATGCCAAGGCGGACCTGGAGCAGAAAAAGCTCGACTATGACCGCTATCAGCAGCTGTACAACGAAAAGCTCGTGTCGAAGCAGGACTTTGACGCCCGCAAAGCCGCCTATGACGTCGATGTGGCGAGTCTCGCGCAATCCGAAGCTGGCCTGAACCAGGCCAGGGCGCAGACGGATTCGGCGCGCGGGCACCTGGGAACCGCCCAGGCGACACTGCGCTCGAACGTGGATCTGCTCGACAAAACCGTAAGCGTCGCTCCCTATGACGGCATCGTGACCAATCTGCCGGTTCGCGAGGGCGAAACGATGGTTACGGGCATCCAGAATGCCGAGGGCTCGACCCTGATGACGATTGCTGATATGTCGGTGGTCACGGCCGAGGTCAAAATCGATGAAACCGACATCGTGAACGTCAAACTTGGCCAGCCGGTCGATATCACGGTCGACGCGCTGCCCGATAAGGTGTTCAAGGGCCGCGTGACCGAAGTCGGCGACCAGGCGCTATTGCGCTCGAGCGGCGTGGCGACCAGCCAATCGACCAGCGGCACTGAAGAGGCGAAGGATTTCAAGGTGATCGTGACGGTCGATGGAGGCGAGGGTGTGGACGCTCTGCGGCCTGGTCTTTCGACCACGGCGAAAATCATGACAGCCGATAAAAAGGACGTTTTATCCGTGCCCATCCAGGCTTTGACGACCCCTCCGGTCGCGAGCGCGCCCAAAGGTGGAGATGCGGTGCAGGCTGCTTCGAGCAGTGGACTGGGCGCCGGGGCCGGAGGCAAGCAGGGTGTTTTCGTCCTGCGCCAGGAGGGGGGCAAGTTGCGGGCGCACTTCGTTCCACTTGCGACCGGGATCAGTGGAACGTCCAAGATGGAGGTTTCGGGGCCAATCCATGCCGGAGATCAGATCGTGACCGGCACCTACAAGGTGTTGCGTGTGCTCAAGAACGATGCGCCGGTAAAAATAGCAACCGAGGCGGAACTGGCGCCGAAGAGCGACGACGGGTCATAACATCATCATGCTATGGACGAACTAGGGCGGGCGAGGAACCGAATGGCGGCAACCGAAGAACAAGCAAAGGCTGCGGCAAGCAACGTCATCGTCGTGGAAGATCTGTGGAAGACCTACCAGATGGGCGAGCAGGCCGTGCACGCGCTGCAGGGCGTGAATCTTGCGATTCGCCATAATGAGTACGTCGCGATCATGGGTCCGTCCGGTTCCGGCAAATCGACGTTGATGAACCTGATCGGGTGCCTGGACTCCCCGACGCAGGGGCAGTACTGGCTGAACGGGCACCTTGTTTCCGAGCTCGATGATGACCAGCTTGCCCGTATCCGCAACAAGGAAATCGGCTTCGTTTTCCAGACATTCAACCTGCTGGCGCGTGCCACCGCCCTGCATAATGTCGAGCTGCCGTTGATCTACAACGGAACCGGTTCGGCGGAACGGCTGGAGCGGGCCCGTGCCGCGCTCACGGCCGTGAATCTGGAGCAGCGCATGGATCACCGCCCGAATGAGCTCTCCGGCGGTCAGCGCCAGAGGGTCGCGATTGCCCGGGCGCTCATCAATCGGCCGTCAATTATTCTCGCCGACGAACCGACGGGCAACCTCGATTCAAAAACCGGCGACGAGATCATGGCCTTGTTCGATGAATTGCACAACGGCGGCAACACCATTGTGCTGGTGACGCACGAGCCGGACATCGCCGAGTATGCGCACCGGGTCGTGACGATCCGCGATGGCGTGATCGCCTCCGATCACCCATCCTCGCGCGTTCGGAACGCCGTGCCCGGCTCTAAATCCGCCCACGCCTGACGTTCTTTAGTTTCGCCTTATTTTCGCTCATGTCCCGCCCTGCCCTGCCGATAAACCCTGTGAGTCCGCACCCGCTCAACGAATGCGCGCGGGCAACGGAGGAGAGCAGCGATGGCATTGAACAGGGTATATCCCGGTGTGCAGACAACCGGCGGCAGTTTAGGGAACAGCGCGGCGAGCACAGGTGTGGTCAGCAGCGGGCAGCGGGCCCGCTGGACCCTCGGCGAAATGGTGGGACGAAGCTCCGCGATGGAGCGGCTTTTCCTGCAGATGCGGTATGTTGCGAATCACTTGCGCACGGCCTTGATCGAAGGGGAGCGCGGCACGGGGAAAAAGCTGGTCGCCGGGACGCTGCACGGAATCAGCATGCACCGAGGTAAGGGATTTGTTGCCTGTCCGGCGGATGAGTTCTTCCAAGACAATACCTTTGGGGGACGGCTTGAGCAGGCCCGTGGCGGCACGCTTTACCTGTCTCGGGTAGACGCTCTGAATGTGGAACAGCAGGGCCGGTTACTGCACCTGCTGGAGTGGATGGAGCAGCAGCACGGGCGCACGCACGGTGCGGTAAACAGCCATTGTGGCGCGCTCAAGGCGGTTGGGGTCGAGGAGGCTGCCCCCCAGGCGCCACGAGCCCTGCTGGTTTCCTCCGAGCGCCCGCTCCGCTCGCTGGTTCTCCGCGGCATGTTCCGCAGTGATTTGCATGTGCGGTTATCCGCCGTGCATCTGCTTCTTCCACCTCTCAGGGATCGTCGCGAGGATGTGGCAATGCTTGTCGAACGCTTTCTGGCCCAGTCCGCGAGGCAGTACCGGAAAGGTATGCGTGGCGTGATGCACGATGTAATTCCCGCGCTGCTGGCGCACTCCTGGCCCGGCAACGTGCGGGAGCTCCAGACGGTTATCGCGGAAGCGGCGTTGCGCTCGGAAGGCGAATGGCTACGACGTAAGGACGTGGTGCTGTCCCCCGGAAACTCTTCGGCTACGCTGGAGCTCGGCGACACGGAGCGCTCGCGTGCTCATGTGTTCGGGTCCTCGACATCGGACGGAATGATCTGGGCCGCGCGCCCCGGAAGCAACGCCCAGCTGCTCGGGAAAAGCATGCAAGAAAGTGCCCACGCTCTGTTGCCGGAAGCGGGGGACAAGTCCAGGAATGGACTCGCACCGGAAGGACGCCCCGGCTCCGGGTACAGCACGGATTCCTATTCCCATTCCCGCAACGATCTTCAGGCTGAAGGGAGAAGCGACAGCGGAACAGAGCTGGACCCCAATCTCGACCGCGCCATCCTTCGCCATATCCGGCGCGTGCTGGAAAGTGTTCACGGGAACAAACTGCGGGCTGCCCGTCTGCTCGGCATCAGCCGGTCTACCTTATATCGCCTACTGGACTCTGACGTAGGGACCCCGTGCGCCCCGGACAATATCGCGGGTCGCGCTCAGAGTCACAGTGGCGAGCAGGAAGGAAATTCGCGCGCCGGATTCGCCGGCGGCCGGGCAGTGCTCCCCGCGCTGGCTGAACATCGCATGGAAATCCGGTAATGGCAACGCGGTAGGGTACACTCGGCAACACATGCGCTTCGCCTCGCCGTGAAGCGCATTCCTGTTCCGATTCGCCGATGACTGACTGGACCCTTCTCCGACGCATGCCGAAAAAACGCCCGCTCTTCCGCTTTGCCCTGGTTTTGGCCGCAAGCTTGCCCTTATGTGCAGGGCCCACGTTTGCGCAGCCTGCTTTGGCGCGGCATCCCGGCATCTCCGCCGTCGGAGCATTCGCGCAGATTTCGTCAAAGACTCCAGTTGCCACGCCGAATGCGCCGGCAAGCGAGCGATCCGCTGCCCTGACGGCCTTGTTCGCCGAGATCTGGCAGGATCGGCTGGAACACAGCCCCGAGTTCGCGACCGCGGTCGGCGACAAGCGATACAACGATCGGCTGGATAACTACTCGGCCGCAGCCTACAACGACGAGATCGCGCGCGGCTCGGCCTACCTCCTGCGGCTGGCCGCGATCAGCGCCGACGGGCTGCCGGAGGGGGATCAGCTCTCGCGAGACCTGATGCTGCGCCGCCTGATCGAGCAGCAGGCAGAGGCCGTGTATAAGCCGTGGGAGATGCCGGTCAACCAGTTCGCCGGCATCCAGGTCGACCTGCCCCAGCTTCAAGCGATCGCGCCGTTCGCGACGGTGAAGGACTACGACGACTACATCGCTCGCATGCATGCGGTGCCCGCGGCATTTGGGCAGGTGACGGATTCAATTGAGGCCGGCATCGCCGACCGGCGCACCCCGCCGAAATTTCTGCTCGAAAAAGTGCTCAGCCAGACGCATACCCTCGCTGCGGGAAAGCCTGAGGACAGCCCGTTCGCGCGGCCGCTGGCGAAGCTGCCCGCCGGCATTGCGGTGGCGGATCAGACGCGCATTCGCACGGAGCTGCTCGCGGCTATCAAAAACGACGTGCTGCCCGCGTATGCCCGTTTCGGTAAGTTCCTCGAAAGCACCTACATCCCCGCGGGCCGTGCCGAGCCGGGCGCCTGGTCGCTGCCGGACGGCGACGCGTACTATGCGTTCCGCGTCAAGGCGAGCACGACGACTGAGATGACCCCGGCGCAGATTCACCAGATTGGCCTGGATGAGGTGGCGCGCGATGAGGGCGAAATCCTCACCATTGCCCACAAACTGGGGTACAAGGATGTTCCCGCCCTGCGCGCCGCGGTCGCCGCCGATCCGAAGCAGCATCCAGCGAGCCGGGAGGCCCTGCTCGCGGTATACCGGAAGGATCTCGACGCGATGCGGCCCAAATTGCCCCAGTACTTCGGCATCCTGCCCAAGGCGCAGCTCCAGGTCGAACCCGTGCCGAGCTACTCCGAAAAAGAGCAGGCACCGGCCTACTACCAGCGGGGCACGCCGGATGGCTCGCGCCCCGGCACGATTTACATCAATACCTACGACTTTGCCCACCGCTCGCTCGCGAATGCCGAGTCAATCGCGTACCACGAAGGCATTCCGGGGCACCATCTCCAGATCTCGATTGCCCAGGAGCTTACCGGCCTGCCGCAGTTTCGCAAATATGCCGGTTACACGGCGTACACCGAGGGGTGGGGGCTGTACGCGGAGCGTCTGGGTAAGGATATGGGCTTCTACACGGACCCGTACTCGGACTACGGGCGGCTCGAGACCGACATCTTCCGCGCTGTGCGCCTGGTGGTCGACACCGGGGTGCACTCGCAGCACTGGACCCGCCAGCAGATGGTGGATTATTTCCACGCGCACACTGGCCTGGACGAGGCCACGGTGCAGGCCGAGACCGACCGCTACATCGCATGGCCCGCACAGGCGCTTGGCTACAAGGTCGGCCAGTTGGAAATCCTGAAACTTCGAGCGAAAGCTCAGGCGGCGCTCGGCAGCCGGTTCGACTATCGCAGCTTTCATGATGAAATCCTGAACGCAGGCCCACTCCCGATGGATGTGCTGGAAACCCGGGTCACGCAGTGGATTGCAACCCAAGGAGCAGGGAAATGATCGATGGGACAGCCCGGCCCCGTATTGCTGTGCTGGGCGCGGGCAAGATGGGCGGCATTCTGCTGCAGGCATTTCTGAAACAGCAGTTGTTCGCGCCCGATGAGATCGCGGCAACCGTCGCCCACGAGGAGCGGGCAAACGCACTGGCGGCGCAGTGGGGGGTGCAGGTTACAACGGACAACCTGCGAGCGGCGGAAGGGGCCGACATTCTGCTGCTCGCGGTCAAGCCGTTCCAAATCAAAGATCTGCTTACGCGCATTCGCCCGGCGCTTGCGCCTGGAAAGCTGCTCATTTCGGTTGCGGCATCGGTTCAAACGAAGGCCATCGAAGAGGCTGCCGGCATGGACATCGCGGTGATCCGCGCCATGCCGAACACGCCCTCGACTTTAGGCGTAGGTATTGCCGGGCTCTGCCGCGGGCGTTTCGTCACCGACACTCAAATGGAACTGGCCTCACGTATCTTCGCCACGGTCGGCCGAACCGTGACGGTCGATGAAAAGCACATGGACGCGGTAACCGGTCTGTCTGCCAGCGGTCCTGCGTTCATCTATATCATTCTCGAATCGTTGGCCGAGGCTGGCGTAAAGGTCGGGCTACCACGCGATATTGCCACGCTGCTGGCCGCGCAAACGACGTTTGGCGCAGCAAAGATGGTGCTTGACACGGGGTATCATCCGGCATTGCTGAAGGACGCGGTGACGACCCCGGCAGGCTGCACGGTCGACGGCATTCTGGAGCTCGAAGAAGGCGGCCTGCGCGTTACGCTGATTAAGGCGGTGATGCGCGCAACCGAGCGCGCCCGTGAGCTTGCGAAGGAGTAAGGAAGTACAGGATGATTCCTTACTCCCTTTGACGCCCTCGCCTTTGCTGGGCGCTTACTGCGGTGTCTTGTCTTTGATCTTTTGCTTGTCTTGCATTAGGTTGTCTTTAGCATCCATGTGCGCCTGCTTCGACTTGTCGACAACCTGGCTTTTCCGGGCGGCCTTCGGGTCGAAAACCTTTTGCACGCCTTCCTTGGATTTGTCGTAACCCTTGACGGTGCCTTCCTTGGTCTTGTCGATAACCTTGGTGGTACCTTCCTTGGTGCTATCGTAGGCCTTGGCTGTGCCGCTCTTGGTCTTGGATGTGGCGGTCTTTGTGGCGTGACTGGTCTTGTGATAAGCCTTTTTGGTTGTGCGCTTGGTCGCGTGGCCAGTATCGGTGGCAGCGTTCTTAGTGTCGGTGCCCGCGTTGTGCATATCCTGTCCCGCGGTTTGTGCCAGGCAAGCGAAGGGCATCAGCAAGGTAGACGCTAACACGAGGGAAGCAAGGGGTGAGACGTTGCGGAAGTTTTTCATGGTCGTTGGAAAGATTCCATTCCTCCAGATAGGGTTGCTGGTACGCGATAGAATCATACATGGCGCGTCCGCCCGCTACGAGGTGCTATTGTTCTACAGGCCTTGCAGTCAGGCGATGAGGCCCGCATCCTGAACGCCATGGCAACGAAAGTATCCAACCCGGGAAATTTGTCTCTTCCAGCCTCCCGCACCGGGATTGCTGCGCAACCTCCCGCAGAGCCGCCGCGCTCGCTTCTTCTGTACAGCTGGTTTGTGGTCGCCTACAACGTGCTGGTGGTGCTTTGGGGAGCGGTGGTGCGCGCTACCGGTTCCGGCAACGGTTGCGGCGAGCACTGGCCCTTGTGCGGCGGCACTGTGGTGCAGCACTGGAAAACGCTAGCCTCCGTGATCGAGTTCGCCCATCGTGCTTCGGTCGGTGTCGGCGTTGTCGGCCTATTGATTCTCATGGTATTCACCTGGCGCGCAACCCCCAGACGACACCTCGCACGACTGTTTGCCGGGGTCTCGGCCGTGCTCACTTTCAACGAAGGACTGCTGGGCGCGCTGCTCGTACTGCTCGGCCATACCGGGGCGGACCAGTCGCCCATGCGTGCATTCTGGCTTTCGCTGCATTTAGCCAGCACCTTGCTGCTCCTGGCCGCGCTCACCCTTACGGCACACTTCCTGGGCCGGCAGGCAGGGCGCATGCGGGGCGGCGTGGAGATACACCATGCCCTGCCTGCAGGGATCGGCCTGCTGGCGACATTGTTAGTCGGTGTCAGCGGCTCGTTGGCTGCACTCGGCGACACGCTTTACCCGGCACGCTCGCTCGCCCAGGCGTTTGCACAGGATTTCTCACCCAGTGCGAACTGGTTGCTGCACATCCGCTGGGTGCACCCAACGTTCAGCATTCTGGCAGCAATCTGGATCGTTTTTCTGGTAGGAGCGAGTCGGTATCTGTCGACCGATAAGGCGCTCGGGACTCTCGGCGTCACGGTAGCGGGCCTGGTCGGTTTGCAGATCGTGCTCGGCATCGCGGATGTGCTGTTGCTGGCGCCTGTCTGGCTCCAAGTGGCCCATCTGCTCGGCGCTGACCTGCTCTGGATTGCGCTGATTGTCCTGTCAGCCCGGCTCTGTGTGCGGCCACTGGGATGCCCGGGACTGTCTGCTCGCTCCGGAAGGCAGCGGGGGCGACTCACTCAGGGGCGAGTTCCCCGGTCGCTCCATAGCGAGATCGATACCACGCTATAGTCTCGCGCAATCCTTCAGCAAAACTGACCTGCGGTTCGTAACCGAATGCCTCCCGCGCGGCAGAGATGTTGGCGAGCGAGTCCCGGATGTCGCCCGCCCGCTCCGGCGCGTAGAGCGGTCCTTCGCGGAAATCGAGCAGCTCCGCAGCGGTTTGAAATACTTCATTCAGTGTATGTCGCCCCCCGCAGGCGACATTGAAGACCCGGCCCGCGACCCTTTCGGCGGGAGCCGAAGCGGCCAGCAGATTGGCCTGCACAGCATTGGCGACGAAGGTAAAGTCACGCCCCTGCTCGCCATCGCCGAAGATGGTCGGTTGTTCGCCCCGCATCATCCCGAGTGCCCATTTTGCGATCACGCCGGAGTAGGGCGAGTCCGGTACCTGGCGTGGCCCGAAGATGTTGAAGTAGCGCAGCGCCACGGTTTCAAGCCCATACACCTGCCAGTACGAGCGCATATAGAATTCGCCGGTTAGCTTCTGCACAGGGTAGGGTGCGATTGGCATGGGTATCATTGTTTCCACTCGGGGAAACCCGGGCTGGTTGCCGTAGGCCGAGGACGACGCGGCATAGACGACGCGCCGCACCCCGTTGGCGCGCGCGCCTTCGAGCAGGTTGAAAGTGCCGTCAATGTTCGCGGTATGTGAGGTGCGCGGGTCTTTGATGGAGCGTGGTACCGAGGGCAGGGCGCCCTGGTGAAAGATTACGTCGATCCCTTCGCAGGCCCGGGCTACGGCTGCTGCGTCGCGCAGGTCGACCCGGTGCAGATCGAACCGTGCACCGGTTTGCCGCGCCGCGGCTTCGACCGAACGAAGGTTTTCCTCGCGCCCAGTCTCGAGATTGTCGAGCCCGCGCACCGACTCGCCTTGCCGTAGAAGGGTGTCGGCGATCCACGAACCGATGAAACCGGCGCAGCCGGTCACGAGAGAATGTGCCATGGACCTATCGTAATCGGTTCGAAACCGGGACGTGCATGGTTACCATTGGGGGTCTTGCCGGCCTTGGGCTTCCTATAATGTGTGCCGAAATGGGGCATACTGGGTGGCATGGATTCGACAACGCAGCTGCCGCCATTCAAGCTGGCGCCTTACTTCCAGACCCGCATCTGGGGTTTCGACGACCTCGCTCCCTGGTTCGACCATCAAGCCGCTCCCGGCGAGCCGATCGGTGAGGTCTGGCTGACCGGCGCCAAATGCACGGTGGCGAATGGGCCGTTTGCCGGGCAGAACTTCGCCTCCGCCGTAGCTGAGCACGCGCATACGATTCTGGGGGCGGCGTTTGCGGGGGAAGCGGAATACCCGTTGCTGATTAAAGTCCTGTTCCCGCGTGAGAAGCTGAGCGTGCAGGTGCACCCGGATGATGCCCTGGCGCAACAAAAAGGCGAGCCGCGCGGGAAAACCGAGTGCTGGTACGCGCTGGACGCGAAGCCCGATGCCAAAGTGGCTCTGGGCCTCAAGCCCGGGGTGACGCCGGAAGCCGTCCGTGCTGCGATTGAAGACAAAAGTTTGGAAGACCTGCTCGGCTGGCTGCCGCTGCATACCGGCGATATGGTGTATGTTGACGCGGGCACCGTACACGCCATCTGGCCGGGTTCGGTGATTCTGGAAACGCAGCAAACTTCGGACACGACCTACCGGCTGTACGACTACGGCCGTCCGCGCGAGTTGCACGTCGATGCTTCGCTTGAGGCAATGCGTGTAGAAACCGGCGCGGGCAAGATCGAGGCGAAGGCGGGCGCGCGCGGCGAAACCATCCTGGTCGATGAGCAGTATTTTCGCGTGGAGCGCTGGGATGGCGATGCAGCCGGGCTGAGTGCAGCCGCGCTCGCGGAAGGTGGACCACAACTGCTGTTTGTAGCCGGTGGCACGTTGCGCATCGAACCCGCTGGGATCACTCCCCAGGCGTTCGAGCCGTTCACGCTCGGACGCTGCGAACTTGCGGTAGTTCCGGCGAGCACCATTCCATGGGAGGCGCGCGGCGAGGGAACAGTGATGCGCATCGTCCCGCAGGGTGCGCCCGAAAACGCCGGAAGCCTACTTGAGGGCGCTCTGGGCTAAAGAAAAATCGTGCCGTGCCGATAAGGAAACGGCAGCAATAAACCGAACCAGCAGCACATGCGGGAGACGAAGCGAATGGCACGAGAAGAGGAGTTCCGGCCGATCATCCTGGCCGGAGGCAGCGGGACGCGCTTTTGGCCACGTAGCCGTAAGGCGCGCGCCAAGCAGGTGCTGGCGCTCGATGGTGAGCGCACCATGATTCAACGAACGGTGGATCGGCTCGCCCCGCTGAGTACGCACAAGGATGTGTGGGTCATCACCAACGACCTGCTCTCTCCAGAGATTTGCGGCCAGCTCGATACAGTCCCGCAAAACCAGGTGGTTTGCGAACCGGCCGCTCGCAATACGGCCCCAGCTGCGGGACTCGCTGCTTTTCTGATCGAGCGGGAAAACCCGGACGCAATCCTGGGCATGTTTCCCGCGGATCACGTTGTGGCCAACGAGGCTGCTTTTGTCGCGGTGATTCGCCGGGCCATTCACCTTGCCGCCGCAGGGGAAAACATGGTGGTGCTCGGCATCAAGCCGACGCGCGCCGAGACCGGTTACGGCTACATCGAGACCGCCGAAAACCTGCCGGGTGGTGAACTGCGGGTTCGGCGATTTACCGAAAAGCCCAACCGTGAGCGCGCCGAGGCGTTTGTTGCTGCAGGGAACTATCATTGGAATTCCGGCATATTCATCTGGAGTGCGCGCACACTGGCAAACGCCGTGCGCGAGCACCTGCCGGAGACCGCGCCCATGCTGGAAACCATCGCTGCGGCTTACGGTACGCCGCAATTCGAGCAGGTGTTCGCCGAACTCTACCCGCAGTGCGAAAACATCAGCGTCGATTACGCGATTCTTGAACCGCGTTCGGCCAAGGGCGAGCACCAGTCAAACCTGTTCTGCCTGCAGGCGGACTTCGGCTGGAACGATCTAGGCTCGTGGGCTGCGCTCTATGAGCACCAGCTCGAGCTTGGGGAGAACGTCGACGCGCACGAGAACGTGATGGAAGCAGGGGGCTTCCTGACCGTGGACGCGCACAACAACTATGCCTACAGCCCGAAGAAGTTCGTGGCGCTGGTCGGCGTGAAAGATTTGGTGGTCGTCGAGACCGAAGATGCCATCCTGGTCACGACTCGGCACCACTCACAGGATGTAGGCAAGGTGGTCAAGGAGTTGGCCGCCAAAGGAAAAACAGAGTTGATTTGAGCAGCATTCGGCAGGAGTCAGGCCGAGGCGCGAAACGCGATAAGCTCACGACCCGGCCACCCTGAACGAAGCCGAAGGATCTGTAATTTGGCCGCACGGGCAAACACTTGACTGGGGAGAAAAGGAACGGCATGGGAGTGGAAGCAATCAAGTTCGGCACGGATGGCTGGCGCGGTGTAATCGCCCAGGACTTCACCTTTGAAAACGTCCGCATTGCAGCATCGGCTATCGGCAACTACCTGTTAAAACAGGGTGGGCAGAAGATGGGCGCGGCCATCGGCTATGACACACGTTATGGCTCGCGCGCGTTTGCACAGGCCGTAGCCGAGGTTCTCGCAGGGGCGGGCATTCCGGTGGCGCTCGCGGACCGCATCACCCCGACCCCGGCGCTCTCTCTCGGTGTGCGCGACCGCGGATGTGCCGGCGGAGTCATGATCACGTCCTCGCACAACCCGTTCCAGTGGAACGGAGTGAAGTACAAGGCATATTACGGTGGTTCGGGCCGCCCGGCGATCATATCCGAGATCGAGAAGGAGCTCGGAAAGCCGCTCGCCCAAGCCTCCGCCCCCGCAGCGATCAAGGAGGTGGATTTCGTCTCGCCCTACATCGCTGCCATCTGCGATTTTGCGAATCTGGAGGCGATCCGGACCTCCGGCTTGAAGTTTGGCGTGGACTGCATGTACGGCGCGGGTCGGGGTATCCTGGCCGGGGTGTTTTCAAAGTTAGGCGTCGACTACGTCGAGATTCGCGGCGAGCTGAACCCGCTCTTTCCGGGCATCAATCCGGAGCCGATCGAGCCGCACATTCGCGCGCTCGGCGAGGCGGTCGTCGAGCACAAGTGCCATGCTGGGTTTGCAACCGATGGCGACGCGGACCGCATTGGCGCGGTCGATGAGCACGGTAACTTCGTGGACCCGCACAAGATTTTCTCGATCCTGCTCCAGTGGCTGATCGAAACCAAGGGCTGGCCCGGCGGGGTGACCCGCGCCTTCAACACTACGGCCATGCTCGACCGCATCGCCGCAAAGCACGGCCGCAAGCTGTGGGAGCATGGCATCGGCTTCAAGTACGTCTGCGATCTGATGCTCGAGCAGGACATTTTGATCGGCGGCGAGGAGTCGGGCGGCATCGGCATCCAGAAACACCTGCCCGAGCGCGACGGTCTGTTGAATGCGCTGCTGCTCGCGACCGTGATGGCGGAAAAGAAGAAGACCCTCGGCGAGCTGGTGCAGGCGCTGCAGGACGAATACGGCGAGCACCAGTACGGCCGCATCGACCTCCACATCGACGACACGCTCAAGAACGCAACGATCGCGAAGGCCAAAGCAGGCGTGAAGGAGTTCGCGGGCATGCCGGTCGAGCGCGTCTCCACGCTCGACGGGATTAAGTTCTTCCTCAAGAACCCCGAAGCGGAAGCGAAGAAAAACGCCGCCGAAACCTGGCTGTTGTTGCGCGCCTCCGGCACGGAGCCTCTGCTGCGAATTTACTCGGAGTCGTGTTCGAAGGAGTCGGTCAGAGTGTTGCTCGAGGCTGCGCGGCAGTTCGCGATGACCAGCCTCAATTAGCCCTCCATTGCGTTCCCAGCTATCCATTAAATTGGGCAGCTGAACTGGCGCGGTAGCAAAGGTGATGGATGCGGTATCTGCTCGACGCTCTCGAAGCAGGTCACTCGGCAGAGTGCAGATACACCTTGCGTCAAATGCATCCACTGGTGTGTACTTCTTGGCGGCAAGGGGGCAGCTGTACGAGCGCTGCCCAAACGCCGGACGGTCGGCGCCCCGCGCTCATAAGAGTGATTCGAGCCGGTATTCGCAAACCCGACCCTTACCCCACAAGGAGAAGCTATGCCGCACACAACATCACGCCTCCGCAGCGTCTGTCTGCGAATCGTCTCGCAAAGCTTGATCACAGCTCTTGTTTTCGTTGCACTCTCACCGACGCCTGCCGCCACAGCTGCCACTGGCACTTATCTGCAGAACAGCACACTCTATCCGCGCCTGGTGCGCCTTTCTCACGGAGCAAAAGAGGTCGACGGCCAGGTCGTCGCCAGCACCAACGGCAACATCTTCCTGAGCAAGGACAATGGCAAGAGCTTTACTTTTCTGGACACAGTGCCGACCCAGGCCGGGAGTACCGAGCGGTGTTGCGCGACTCTATATGAAGTGCCGGAGACGGTTGGAACCCTGAAGGCGGGCACTCTGCTGTTTGCGGGTTCCTATTTTTCCGGGCAGACGCCGGCAATCGAGGTGTATACCAGCACAGACCAGGGCCGGACCTGGACCTACTCGTCGATGCCTGTGATTGGCGGCGATAACAACCACGGCCTGTGGGAGCCGGAGTTTACGATCGCCGACGATGGCGCCCTGGTCATGTTCTGGTCGGATGAAACCGATGGGTGCTGCAGCCAGAAGCTGGCGCAGATTCGCACTTATAACGGAACGGGATGGCAAGACCGGATCAACACGGTGGCGAGCTTGGTACAGGGAGACCGGCCGGGCATGGCGCGCGTATCGAAGCTGCCGAGCGGCACTTTCTTTATGAGCTACGAGCTTTGCGGTCCGGCGGCGTGCACGGTGTTCTCCCGCACCTCACAGGATGGCTGGAACTTCGGGACTGCCTCGGATACTGGAACGAAGGTGCAGACGACAACGGGCCAGTTTTTCGAGCATGCACCTTCAAACACCTGGGGTCCCTCCGTGCTGTCCGGAGATGGCGCTTTGTTGTTGGTCGGACAGGTGTTGTTCGAGTATGACGGAGCGGTGTCGCCCAAGAACGGCAAGCTTTTGTTTGTGGACCTGAGCGGAACGGGATCGGGTCCGTGGTACACGATACCGGCTCCGGTAAAAGTGCCAACAGCATATAACAACTACTGTCCGAATTACTCCTCTGCTTTGCTGCCGTCGAAAAACGGGTCGAAGCTGCTGGAGTTTGCGAGCGACTACAACAGCAGCCGGCAATGTGTGAGTTACTTCGCGACTGAGCGCTTTTTCGCGCCTCAAGGAGCCGCACAGCCGCAGATTCCTAAGAGCTTGTTCACGATCTTCTGAGTAGGAGTACGAGGAAGGCGAGATGGACCATTTGCAGGCTGGTGTTCAGCTTCCGTTCGCAGTTCTTCCAGAGTCTTCGGCACTTTTCGAGCCACGCA
>JAABUX010001321.1_pt1 | contig 37907 bp, 22 predicted proteins | sample 5561851 | NCBI WGS metagenome assembly JAABUX01 (sample SAMN10711883, study PRJNA513361) | rock metagenome | isolation source: Antarctica rocks | place: Antarctica: Victoria Land, Richard Nunatak red sandstone | collected 2016-01-03 | reverse complement strand
TATATATATATATATTACTAGTATCTTAAATAAATTTATAGATTTAGTTTACTAATATAATAAGATATTAATTAAGGGGTAGTAGTTAAGCTACCTTAATAGCTTCCTTTTAGAGAAAGGCTTCTTAGATCTTAGGGAAGAAATATAAAAAAGTAATAAACTTATATAAAGTTTAATAAAAGAGGCTACTAAAGTCTTTAATAGTAAGCTATAATAGTATAAGGTTATATCTAAGTATAGTAGTAGAGTATACTATTAGAGCTTATTACTATTATAATAGATAGTAATAAACGGAGATAAATTAGTTATAAAGAAATAGGCTTCTCTATACTACTAGAGGACTTTAGGGATTATTAGTATTATAAGGGTAGCTTTAGTATTTTAGTAGTTTAAGATAATTAATTAATATTATAAAGCCTTTTATATAGTATTACTACTATATTAATAGGGACTCTTTTAATTTATATAGATTAATTAATTAAGAAAGCTATTAAAGCTATTAAGAATAATAAAGTATTAGGGAGGCGGAAGCCATTCCGCTATTACTAAGCGAAACGTATATAGTAGAGTATATTCCATATTAAGAAAAGCCGGAATAATAGGCTAGGGCTACCCCCCTAGCTAGGAGGACTATAACTACGCGTAGGAGTAGGAGTAGTAACCCTATAATTATAAGTATAACTAGTAGGATTTTAATATAATATACTTTCTCTTATAAGTAGATTATTATATAGCCTAGTACTAGGAAATAGTAATATAACGGCGGTAATAAAGTATATTTATACCCCCTAAATAACTATAATAGCTCCCTCCTATACATAATAAAAAAGATACGCGGTAATTCTTAATAAGAGTATTATAAGCCCTCTACTAGGCTAGTAATAATAGTAACTTATATATTATAAGTTTAAGAGAAAAAGGATACCTTAATACTAGATAGTATAAGAGAGGAATAGCTAGGGTAGTAGTAGAATAATAGGAGGGCTAGTAGTACTTATTAAGTTACTTAAACTATATAAAGAAGGATAAGACGGTAATTAAAGGAATATAAACCTTTTAGGAGTAGAGAAAGGGGCGTAGCCTTAGTAAGAGAGAGGAGTATATAGATTTTAGGATCTAATACTATATAATATAAAGTATAAGGGAGAGGATAGTATATAATATTTAAAGGCCTAGAAGTAGTATAGTAAATTAAGTAGGTAAGAGAGGTTTTTTTTATAGTTTATAGTTTCCTCTAAAAATTAGAGTTAGAATACCCTTATTAGCTCTAAGTAGCTAGATAGTAGAGTATAAAATATAAATATAAATATAAGGCATTATAAGGTATTAAAAAGCTCTCTATTATCTAGTTAATTAATTACTATTTAGAGTAATATTATAGTAATAATATAAGGAATATATTCTTACTTAATATTATTACTATTCTTAAGGTATTTAAGAATTTATTTAGATATTTCCTATATAAGTAGGAGCTATTTATTAGTAGGAAGGGACTAATAGTCTTCTAAGACCTTTAACTATCTTAATTTACTATTCTTTACTATAATATAATTATAGGAAGAAAGGTAACTAATATAAAAATATATAAAAGATAATAAATAAGACTAGAGTATTATATAAATACTATATAGATAGTAATAATATATAGCTATTAAAATCGCTAATAATATAATAGTATATAAGTAGAGTAATTAAAAGATGAAAAGTACTTTTAACTAGTAAAGTAAATACCTACAGTTAATATTAAGTAGTAAATATTAGCTCCTTATTAGCTCCTCTAGTATTAACTAGATAAGTATTAGGAGAATTATAAGATAGGTAGGTAGCTTTAATAATTAAGTAAGGATATTAATATATAAATAGGGTACCTATTATAAGGATATAAAAAATAATAAGATAATTAATAAAAAATTAGGCTTTCTCTACTCTTAATTTTTATAAGAATATTAATAAGATAATAGTATAAAAGGACTTTATAAGAAAAGAGAATCTTCTTTACTATAATAGAATATACTAGAACTAGGACCCTAAGCTTATTATAGCTTATTATTTAGTTAATAAGTCCCCTAGATTCCTTTCCTAAATTAGTACGAATATTAAAAGTCTAATATTTCTTTATATTTTACCTACCTATATACTAATACTTTATAATACTTTCTATTTAAATAAAGTTATATAGCTTACTTTTAACTATCTAATACTTTAAAAATAATTAAAATTAATATAATAATTCAAAAGATATATTAGAATAAATAGATTTACTTATTAATTTTAATTTAATTATCTAATATCTTAGTATATTCCTACTACTTAACTAGTTTTTTCTTCCTACCCTATTTTTATTATTTAATACCTTATAAGCTATACTAATTATCTTTAAAGTATCTATTATTACCCTTTTTATATTAAATATAACTTCTCTAGCTCCCTATTAATACCTTTTAAGCGCGTAGCTCTTTCTAAGCTATACCCTAATACTATTAATAAGAGGGTTAAATCTTATAAGAGTAATAGTATAAGGTATATTAGACGCCTAAAGAAGACTAATTTAAGAACTCAAGCTAGCTCTAAGAGCCTACTAGTAAACCCTAGAGATATTATATTAATAGAACCTCACCTTAAAGAAATACTATTAGGTACTTACCCTTATAAATACCTTAATAATAATATTACTCCCTAGTAGTATATAGCCCTTATTAATATAACCATTTAAGTAGTTATTCTACTAAGGAATACCTAGTAACCTACTCCCCTAGCCTTTAAAGAAGCGCTTTAAGAAATTACTCCCTAGCCTCTCTCTAAATATAATTAAAGTACCTATTACTAGTATACTTAATAGGGGGTTAATATAGAGGATAATACTAAGTACTAACCTCCTATCTAATAAGGCTTATACTAATAGTAGAATTATATATATTAGGGGTAGATACTAGGCTAGGGATATTAAGTATATAGAGATCCTTATATAATAAGATATATAAAGCTTTACTAGGTTAATAAGTTATTTAATATTACTAATAATATATACCCCTATTATAATATACTATTATAAAAAAAATAGTAACTTAAGGGATAATTAATAGCCTTATTATAATAGTAGGAAGAATAATTAGCTATCTCCTAATTAGTTATATAAGCTAGTTAATATTAATTTATTACTTAAAGGGCTAGAAAAGGAGGTAGAGCTTAGGGTATAATTTATTGATAAATTATTTAATAACGTAGATAATATTATTATTAATAGATAGTTTATAAAAAGGAGGACTATATATAGTAAAAAAAATTAAATAATATTATTAATTATAATAATTATCTATCCTTTATTAATAAGGGTATAACTAATATTAATACTTATATTAATTAAAATACCTTCTAGATCTAGGAGTCTATTTATTATTTAATAGGTCCTCTTATTATTAATAATAGCCTTAGGCTAAAATTTACTTAAATCTATATATTAAATAATATATAAGAGTAACTAGATATTTACTGTTAATATTTTTAATAAGTACTCTATCTAGTTTATATAGATTAATTAATTAGCTATTAAGGATTCTATTAAGGACTGCTTTTATAGTCTATAGAAGGCTTCCGTAGATAAGCGACAGGCTAGCGACCGTATTAATATACCTAGAAAAATAAATAAGACTAACGTCCTTATTATAAAAGTAATAGTAACTAACTATCTATTAAGGTCCTTGATATTAACCTTTTACCTACCTGTCCTTATAAGCCTTTACTAAGTTACCTACTTTACTAAGGTCCTCTAAGTCGTACTAGGCATTATCCTAGTTACTATATCCCGTCTACTTAATAAGATATTAGGTCTTCCCCTAGCTAATACGCTTATTAACTAGCCGTTTAATTTTATATTTATTATTATATTATATACCGTCTTCTACTATAATTAGTAGATTCGCTTAATTAAACGCCCTTCTATAAGAGTCTAGGCCCGGTATCTTTAGTTCTAGCTATATAACTAATACTACTAGCTAGATCTTTATAGTTAGGGGAAGCTCTAGCTTATAAGTAAGGGAGCTAACCCTATATAGAACTCTAAACGGTCCTACTTATTATTAAGATAGCTTACGGTTAGTTACTCTAGGAATCTTATAACTATAATAGAGACGTAGGAAAACTTTATTATTAGCTATAAGATTTAGCTCTTTATACCTATTATTATAACGCGCTTTTATTATAGTATTTATAAAAGATATATAGTCCTCCGTTTCCTTACGCTTAATAAGCCGTAGCTTATTAAAGGCTTCTATAGGTATATCCCTAGTAGTAAGTATACTTATAGTATTATTTACCTTAAATCCGTAGTATAGCTTATTCGGAGCGAAGCTTATAATAGTTAGTAAGTTATTTAATATAGCTTAGATATATAGTAGTATTAGATCTTATTTATTCTAATTATTAGGGTTATAAGTTAAATAGAACCTTATTATAATTTCTATAGTTTAATTAATATATTTACTTTATCTATTAATTTATAGATAGTATATTATAGATATAAGAAATTTAACTCTAAGACGCTTAAAGACCTCTTACTAGAAGTCTAATATAAATCGGGGGTCTTAGTTACTAATAATACTCCGTAGTATACCCTAATTATAGGATAATAACTCGCGAAGTACGACTTTAACCTATTCTAGAGCTTTTTATATATCTATATTAAGTAGAAGAAGGACCTTCTTTAAGAACTTATATATAATAGTAAGTAAGTAGTTTATCCCTATAAGTATTATAAGTAAAGTAATAATAAAATCTATTATAATAGTATAGAAGGGTATTAATAGTATTAATATTAGAACTTATATACTATATAATAGATACCTCTTTATCTAATTTAATTAGTATTAAGGGTAATAAGAGATATATATTTATAGGTTTTTCGCTAGGTACTAAATATATACCGCGTTAGAGAGTTAATTATAATATTAGTAGTAGCTACTATAATTTAAAAGATTATATACTTATTTAAAAAGTTCCTATTCTAATAATAGAGGTATATATAGCCTATACTTTCCTTTATTACTAATATAATATATAAGGTTATCCTAAAGGATAAAAGATAGGCCTAGTTTTCTACTACTAGGCGTATTACTTATTAAAGGCTTTAGTATACTAGTAATCTTTCTCTATTAGTTATTATTTATATAAGCCTTTTATAGCCTAGACTTAAACTTATTAGTTATATCTATTAAGGTTAAATAATATACTATAATATTATCTCTATTAAGGTCCTTAATTAGATTAAAGGCTTTAGTATTTATTATAAGGAAGGTATTAGTAGTCCCTTTATAGAGAGTATTAAGTACGCCTTTTATTAAATTAGGTATATCTATAATAGTAGTATATAGTCTTAATAGGGTATCTAGTATAATATTAGATTTTCCGGCTTTATAACGTAATTCTAAGTTAAATAAAGATAAGTATTAAGATGCTTAAATAAGTTATAAATTTAACTTATTAGTATTAGTTATATTTAGTATTATTTGCTTAGAGATAAATATAACTACTAAGTAGTCTATATATATAATAATAGAAGGCTTTAAATTAGACTTAATTATATATCTAATCCTTTTTATAACTTAAATAATTCCTATTATCTCTAGTTCTATAAGTTAATATTCTATTCTATATTATTAAGATATCTATTAAAGAATATTATTAGTTAGATATTAATCCTCGCGAAAGGCTTTAAGGATATTAGGTCCCCTTTTATATAATATATTATAGCTACTAGACTAATAACCTTAGAGGCGTTAAGATTAATATATAGTACTCTATAATAGTTATAGTATATTAGAAAGCGCGGAGTACTAAAAGCCTTTTATAAGTCTTAAAATAATAGTATTTCTTTAGGTATAAGCTCGTAGAAGATAACTTATACTATATATCTCTTCTATACTAGCCTTTTTACTCCTATAATAAGGCCCTTATTAAGGATGACCTTATATTTTTATAATAGATCCGCCCGTTAGGCGTAGTAAGTAATAGATAAGTAGAGCTATCTAGTAAGACTAAGGAATATTTCTAGGTCTCTAAGGTTATAGGGAAAGCGTAGGGATATAATAGCTATAATTTTCTCTTTAGTTATTAATATTCCTAGGCTATTAATATACTACCCTAGTAGTACAATAGAAGGGTAGCTAATATATAATTTTAATAGTAATAGGCTTATATACTTCTTCTAGAATAGGTTAAAGACCTTATATAAGTATTTAATATACTCTTATAAGGTATATAAGTAAATAATATTATTATTAATATAGGCCTTAGTAAAAGCCTAGAACTAATAAAGTATAATATCCATCTAATATTAAATATATAGAGGCGAGCCCTTATAGCTTATAAGGGCTATTAAAGACTACTCCTAGCTATAATAGCTTATAATTATAAGCTTATAATAGTCCTTAACCTAAATATAAAATTAATAAAACTACCTAATAGTATTAATAATAGAGATATACTAATACCCTTAGACTAAGGCTATTACGTTAGCTTATAATAGTGAGGGGTATATATTACTATCTATAATCTTATTAAGCTCCCTAATATTAATAATAACTTAACCCTTCCTACTATTAGGAGTATCTTACTAGACTATAAAGTAAGGATAGCTATATAGAGTTAGCTAATTTAATTATATAAGTTTCCCTTAAGCCTAGAGCTTACTAAAAGTCTTATTAATAATATCCTTATTCTTCTACTTAAGAGGATATACTTAAGTAGGTCTAGATATTATATTAGGCTTTAATAGAATTAATATCTATTATTCTTTAGGTATATCTACTATATTACCTTTATCTATAAAAAGGTCTTAGTAAGAATTAATAATATTTACTAATTAGCTAGCTACGTAAGATTCTCTATAGATTTTAACTCTATTAATAAGTATATACTCTAGAGTAGGGTTAATTATAGTATCTAGTAAAGGGTTCTAATTAAGGCCCTTATTAGGTACTATAGAAGCCTTTAGCAGACTCCCTAATAAAGCTGTCATTACTATAATAGTAGCTAATCCGGCTATAAATTTACCCTTCTAAGTATTTCACTATCCTATAGTAGCTAGGCCGGTATAGTATGTATTAACTATAAAATAGCTATTATAATTAAATTCTTCTATAGTACTAAGTCTTACTTTCCTAGGAATAATATCTATATCATTCTTAATAAATACCTAGCCTAGGGAGGTATTAATAACGTAGGTGAATACTCTACTAGTATAGCTAAGATTAAGGTTATAATTAGGCTTAAAGAGAAGATCTCTATTATCTAAAAGAGACCTATTATAAACTACTAGAACTAAGGTAGTAGATTATATAAGTACTATAAATTTAGATTTATTCTTAATAATATATCTTACTAGAGCGGATTATACGCAGGTACTTATAGGTATAATAATATCCTAATAACTACTAATAGTAATTTATTATTTAGTAAAATTTAGTACTATTTCTTTAAGAGTTATAATATCTACTCCTATAAGTATTTTAGCCTTAAGGTTATTTATAATATAGACCTCTTATATAATTTAGGTAATAGCTAACTTATTATTAGCCCTACCCTTAAGGTAGAAAGTAATAGTAGTAAACTTATCTAAATAATATAGTTTAGACCTAAGACCTCTTATTAGAATACTAGTAGGTATAGTCTTAATATTAGTACCTTTAAGAATAAAGGTAGCGTCTATTATTAATATTATATACCCTAGATTAGTATATATCTTAATATTTTCCCTATTAGTAGTCTAGCTAATAGAAATTAATATATAATAGTAGTTCTTAAATATATAACCTATTCTTTAAATAGCTTCTACTAAAGAATAGATAATTAGTAGATTATTTATAAAAGGATTTAATATATTAATGTCTACTATAGCTATTACTAATAAGGTCCTTATTAAAGGCCTCGCTAGGTCTAACGCGGTGGATTTCTAATATTAGTCTTAGAGGTAAATAAAGAGTTTATTTTTAGATAAGAATCTCTTAGTATAGTATTAATATCCGTAATCTAGTAATAATATAGGTATAAACGAGAAGTAGTTACTAAAACCTTCTTCCTATTATTTAAAGTCTTTAGTACCTAATACTTAATAGTATTAGGATAGATTATCTAGATATTACTTAGGCGTACCTTTATCCTAGTATTAATTAGGGTTATTAGTAGGCTATAACGCGTTATTATCTTCTTAATTATATTACTATAAGTTCTTAGAGTTCTTAGTATCCTCCGTAGTAGTTTAGTAGGCTTATTAAGGCCTCTAAGGGTATACGCCTCTTAGTCTAAATAATATCTAGCCCTATTAATTTTAATTTTAATTCTATCTATATTAAGGACCTTATTAAGGTTAATATTATCTATTAGATTAAGAACTAGACGCGTTTACTAGTACTATAATTTATAACCTTATTAGTTATACGGGTAGAGTATAGACGTTTACTCCTTAATTCTAGTTCTAATTTAGCTAGTAGCCTTAATAGCCTACTAAAGGCTTCTAATATAAGTTATTATAGTAAGTATTATTATAGTTATTATTCTAATAAGGCTAATATTAAGGGGGAGGCTATTATAAGTGCCTATAAGGCTATTTCTACTAAGCTAAGAATTAAGATTAATACCTACTACGTCGTTATTACTACTACTAATAGGGTTTCCCGTAGCGAGAAGTATAAGTCTACTACTAGTACTTTCTCTTATCTAATAAATTAAGGAAGTCGTTATAGTTAGTAGTTCTACTAGGCTCTAGGATATTACGCTAGAATTCTATATTAAGCCTATACTAAATAAGTAAGATATAGTCCTTTATTATATTAAGCTTAGTATCTTAGGTAGCTCTTATAATAGCCTAAGCGTATTCGCGAGGCTCCTTATATTATAAAGCATCTTATATAATATACCTCTCGCGAATTAAGGTACTTATACTAATATTATAGGGTACCTTCTAACATTCTATTAATAGTTAATACTACTTATTAATATTATAAGTAATAAGATATTTATTACCTTCTCCTAGCTCTAAAGTATATTAACCTATAACTATTTTATAAAGATATAACTAAAGGTTCTAGTAGATAATATCTCCTCTTATATAAATAATATCCTTAATCTAGTTTATAAATATATATATATTATAGAAGTATATAGTCTTACTAGTATACTTAATACCTAATACTATATCTACTAATTTATTATTATAAAATAGATTAAAGTAGCTAATATTATTAGGGTTAAATCTTAGCGTCCTACTATCTATATTCGCGGTAGGATTCGTAATAGGGTCTATAAGTAGCTATAGGATAATACTAGTAATTATTTTATAAAGCTTAGTATATTATACCTTAGTAAAGCCTATATTTTCCCTTATAATTAGTAGGGAAGGTCTAATAAAATAATTATAGATAGCTTCTTTAGCTAAGGTACCCCTAGTAGTAGGATTAATAGTCTTAATATTAGATAAGGTGGAGCTTATTACTCCTACTACTAGAGGGTTCTAATACTTTATAAAGTATACCTAGAGTTATAAAAGGCTATAGTACTATTTAGTATCCTTAGTAAAGGACCTAATAGCTCTCTAAAATACTAGGGTATTAGTAGCCTAATTAAATAGAAAGCGTGGTAGTTTAACTAATATAGAATATTAAGTCTATACTTTAATACTACTTAGTTATTTAGGTTGTCTATAGAATTTAATAATATAGTTAATATAGTAGCCTATTATTTCTAGTACTTTATATTTATAAGCCTTTCCGGTGGCGTTAATAAACTCGTAGATCTAGTAGGCTACTATAATAAGGTCCTAATTAAGAGGTAGTAGGGACGCTATAATAGCGGTTTAGGAAAGACTATTAATTATAGCCTTATTAAGCTTTTAAGAAGGGAAGGAACGCAGTACTTATATAAAGTAAGGTATAGAGGTAGGCTATTAAAGGCTTTAATAGATAGCTATTATAGTATTAGAGAGGTGCTTATATAGTCCTACTATTAAGGGCCTTATTATTATAAGGATATAAGTTAGTTTAGTTACGGAGAAGGGTTAGTAAAGACTTCTCTAGAGGACTATAGGATTAATAGTACTATAAGGGTAGCGTTAGTAGGTTTAATAGTTTAAGATAATTAAATAGTATTATAAAGCCTATAGCATGGTATTACTACTAATTAATAAGTACTCTATCTAGTTTATATAGATTAATTAATTAGCTATTAAGGATTCTATTAAGGACTGCTTTTATAGTCTACGGAAGGCTTCCGTAGACAAGTGATAGGCTAGCGACCGTATTAATTTTAATAATTTAAATTAAGATACCCTTACTTCTACTTAGTATACCCTCTACTCTATTAACCTATATATCTAGGAGTTTAAATCCTACTATAACTACCTTAAGGAGGATAAATTATAATATCCCCTTAATATTATAAGTATTTATATCTAATAGCTAAATCCTAAATAATAGGATAAGGGTACTTATAATTACCCTACCTTTATAAAAGTTACTTATATTATAATAACTCCTAATAATATTATAAGAGGCTAGATTAAGCAGGATATTTATATTAAAATTATTAAGGGGGGCCTTATATTAATCCCTAATTAATATCCTTTTTATCTAGCCCTTTAATATCTAATTCTATTTCTATTTAATAAATAATTATAGTATAACTACCTCCTATTAGCCGGCTATTAGCTTTTAGGTAACTATCTATTATATATATTATAATAGAACTATATCGCTAGTATACTTACCTAGTATACCTTAATTAGTAGTAATAATAAATTAGAGTAGGAAGAGGGTAGTAACCCTAAGTAGGAACTAGACTAGTATATTACTAGTAAGTATATACCTTAGGGTTATAATAGGTCTTAATAAGTAATAAAATATTAATTTATATAAAATAGATATAAGTAAGACTATTTAATATATTTCCCTAATAATTTTCTAAACCTAAATCCGCTTAGTTATAAATAATTCTAAATAATTTAGATAATAGCTAAGAGATAGTTAATATAATTTAAATAATTAGTTAATTAATATCTAAATCTAGCCTAATTTCTTTAATTATACTATTAATAGTAGATATCTATTTAGCTACTAGGCTATTAATATCTAGATATTAATAGAGCTTAATAACTTAAACTAGTATTTTTAGAATTAATAGACTATTTAAGTAGACTACTACTCTAGCCTAATAGATAAGCTTAGTATTAACCTAGATATCTTACTTAAAGATATTAATAGTAAGGTAACTATCCTCCTTCTAATAATATTAAGAAGCCTATATACTATAAAAGTAAGAATATAAGACGCTATAATAATAATTTAGAAAAGGGGTAAACCTAATTTTTTTATTACCTTTATATATAATCCTAAGTAGCCTAATATTTAGAGCTTATTAATATCTAGTTAGATATTAGAGTACTATTATAACCTAATTACTTATATCTTTAATTAATAGTTCTAGGAGCTAAAAAAAGACCTCCTTAAGTAAAATATCATTAATATTTATATAGCCTACTATTATATTATTAAGTTTTAAAAGTAAGGTCTCTTATATACTTATATTCTCTTTATTATATAAGAAGAGGATTAATCTAAATAATTAGTAATATTAATAATATTAATTTAGTATTTATCCCCCCTTTATAATAGGGTAATATACTATATAAGTTAGTCCTATAATATATATTTTATAATTACTATACTAGTATCTCTAGTAATAGATATTTTAATTAGGAGAAGAATTATTATAATAAGGCTTTTCTAAATGATTTTTATTAAGAAATATTTTTTATACCTAATAAGAGTTATCCTTTCTATAAATATCTAGTTAGCCCCTTTAAACCTAATTCCTCTATTAATAATAGATAGATTATCCCTTATAACTTATACTTATAAAAAGATATAGTACCTATATTAATATTAATATTTATAACTCTATTAAATCTATTTTTTATCTATATAAATATACTTATAAGGGACTTAATTAGGTTAATATCTCTCTTACTAGGAATTATATATATAATAATAATAACCTTACTCCTAATAGCTAGCTATAATAGTAAGGGGAGTTAATAAATAAAATTATAAAATTCTAGTTAACCTATTAAATTAGGTCTATTAAAGCTATTTAAAAGATACTCTTATTTAATATAAATATTATAAAGCCTTATATAAAGTATTTAGAAATCTACCTCCTAAATTAATAATATATACTTTTTAAGCTAGTTAATAACTAAGCTACTAATAAGACTATTAAATAAAAGCTAATAGATAGTAATAAACTTTATAAGATTATATTAATAGAGTTTTTTAATATAAACTATCTTACTATAGAAGCTTATAATAATAGTTAGCTACTACCTTTTATAAAATAGAATAGGAAATATCCTACTATTATAAAGGATCTACTTAACTATTTATATATAGATTTTCCTAAAGTCTTTACGTAGAATTAGACTAACCGCGTCGAGTCGGTACTTTAAACTCGAGTCGGGTACCCGACTCGAGTCTTAGTAATTTAATACTAAAATCTAGTACTAAGTATTCAGGTTAGTACTAATAGTTAGTACCGAGTATTTAAGTCGGTACCTTAGTAGGTACTAAGTATTAGTACTAAAGTATTAACTTAAATCACTAAGATATTTTATTTAGTAATATTTTCTATTTTTAGTAATATTTCTTACTATATTTTCTATATTTTCTAATTATTATTATTATTATTACCTAGGGAATTCTTAAAAGTAAATAAGGTAATATAAAAAGGTAATATATATCCCTAGGAAAACTATAACTATAATATTAGTAATATTTTCTATTTATAATAGTATTTACTATTATATAAAGGATTTATTACTATATTACTAAGTATTATTATTATTATTATTACCTAGGTAATTCTTAATAGTAAAGAAGGTAATAAGAAAGATAATAGCTATTCCTATAAAAATAATAACTATAATATTAATAATATTTTCTATTTATAATAGTATTTACTATTATATCTATAATTTACTATTATATTACTAAGTATTATTATTATTATTACCTAGCCTAACCTAGGTAATTCTTTAAGGTAATATAAAAAGGTAATATATATCCCTAGGGAACTAAAAGGAGTATTAAAATTCTAATTAAAAAAAATCTATTTTTAGTATAGGGGTAATTCCAGAAAAAATTTAGTGTCCCCTACTATTTTACTAGGGGCTTAGCGTCTTGGCGATACCTTAGCGATTCGAGTCAGGTTAACCTAATTTACTAAGGTATTAAGGCCTTAGCGAGTCGGTACCGGAAGTAGGTACTAAGTATTCGGGTCGGTACCCGGAGCTGGTACCGAGTATTCGGTTAGTACTAATTCTTGGTACTAAATCCCGACTCGACGGTCAGTCTATTAGTAGCTTATAAGAATATTAATTATAATATTAGAAGTATAAAAATAGCTTAATATTATACTTAATTATATAGTTATATCTTTATATTAAATTATAATATTAGACTTTCTAATAATAAAAATAAGCTATTCTACTATTTAATTTATTAAATACTACTAGTCAAACTTTAGAGGGCTAGATAAATACTAGGCTATATTAACTCTTATATTTAATAGATTCCTTTATATTAATATAATAAATCTAGTAAGACTATTAATAGTTATTATAAGAGTATAAAAGATATATTATAATATAAGGGATATAATAATTTAATAATTTTATTATATAATCTAGTAGTATAGAAGTTATTAGTAGAATATAATATTATTATATTAGATATCCTATAATTAGTTAGGTACCTAGTAGAAAGTATTAATCTTTTAATACTTCTATCTTAATAATAATAATATCTTTTCCTAATAATAATTAATATAATAAGTTATCTAATAATAGTATACTTAGTTATACCCTATTAGTCTTAAATAGTAATATTATAATAAAGTTATAATATAAGTAGACCTAATAACTATTTATTAATACTCTAATATTAGGTAACTATTATAAATAATCTCTTAGATCTAAAATTAATATTTCTAATATTATTCACCCTATATCTCCTATAATACTTAAGGGGGGTCTTAGTATTTATAAAAGTTTATATAAATTTCTATTATATTTAGACTTAAATTTACCTTATAACTATTATTACTTATTAATAAATAGAAGAATTATACTTTTAAGTATACTTCTTCTATATAAAAATCTTGAATTTTTATAGGTATTTTCTAGTTATTATAATAATAGGGTATTTAATTAATCCTACTATTTTTTAGTATTAACTAAAATATCTTTATAATCTTTAGGATTTAATATTCTTTTTAAAAGTTATTAGTAAGACTATTATATAATATAAGAATTACTAACTATTACTAATTACTATACTAGGATACCTAATATATAATATTTTATTTTATTAATCTAGCTTAATATTACTCCTTCTACTATTACCTTTTTATATCTTATTTTATTAAAACTAGCTAGGAGCTTATATATATTTCTTTATAATTAAAGGTAAGCCTAGTATAATAATACTTTTATATATTATATTAGAGTAGAGTTTTATAATAGGAGAATTAAGTAAAGTAAGTATAAAATATACTATTAATAGTATATTAGTTTAAAGAATATATCCTTTAATCTTTATATACTAGAATACTTAATATCTATCTTATTAAAGCCTTTTATAATTAATCTATTAGCTATTAATACTCTAGTAAGTACTAACTTAGTAAGTTATTTTATAAGACATCCTATTATAATTATTTTATTAGTAGTAGTTATATAAGGGATAAGTTATACTATTAAGAACTATTACTATATTAGTAATTTCTAAAAACCTAGAGGGGTACCTAGGGCTATAGTTTAAGAAAGCTTGCCCTAGGGTTATAAAGGTAGATATAAGTCCGCTTAAGGTTATAAGAGTTATAAGAGTAACCTACCTAGTACCTAGGGCCGCCCTAAGATTAAGCTTCTAGGCGCTATATAATAGTATTATAGTATCCTATAATTAGGCTTCTAGGTACTACGTAATAGTATTATAGTATCTTATAATTAGGCTTCTAGGTACTAGGTAATAGTACTAAAGTACTTATAATAGTAATACTATTATATTATTAACTACTTTAAGTTAATATAACTACTATACTATTAACCCCTTACCTAGGCCTATCCTAGTATATTACTCCTACGTAGAAATTAGCTAAATTAATTAATTCCGGGGTTACTTTTAAGGTAGTATTAGGGGTAGCTCTAGGGTATACTACCTAAGTCCCCTATTAATTATAGAATATTAAAACTTTTAAAGTTCTACTTAGTAATTAACTATATAATATAGTTTTACTTAGTAATTAGTTATATAACTTCCTAAAATCTATAAACTAATAGATTTTAAAAATATTACTTAGTTAGTAGTTATATAATACTACCCTTAGAGCCTAGAGTAGCCCTAAGGCCTTATAATATATTATAATAGGCCTAGGGCTAGCCTTAGGCCTACGGGTATAAGGCCTTTACTTAAGGGTATAAGGGTAAGTTAAGATCTTACTAATATATACTATTATAACTATTAGATAGACTACTAATAATAAAGATATTAAAGTCTATTCTAATCTAGAATATATAATATTAATTATAAATATAACTTGTATTCCTATTAATATAATAATTAAAACTATACCTATTAATATTCTTATTAAGGGGGTTAATTATAAAATTTACTATTTTACTAAACTTATATTTATAACTTACTTTCTTTCTTTATAACTTAATTAATAAAACGCCTACTATTACTTATATTACTAGAAAAATTTATATAGCTAATAATCTTAAAGTTAAAATACTTATAAGAGTAAATATTCTTACTTTAAAAGCTATAATACTAAATTTCTCTAAATACTAAATGAAAATTAGTAGCTATTAAAATATTTAAATCTTAATAAATACTTAAATTCTCTTTATACTAATAAAATAAGTAATTAAGAATAAAAAAAAATCTTAATTCTTATAAAGACTATAGCCTTTATAGCTATTAACTTTAATAGGACTTTACTAGATAATTAAGACCTACTCTTTAAACCTTTATATAATCTTAATTTTAAGTATACTAGTAGTATATTTACTTATATTATTAACGCTTCTCTTAAAAAGGTCTTTATTAAAAATAATACTAATAAGGATATCCTTATTTCTAGGAAGGTAAGATTAGGAATTATAAAGGAATTTAATTATAATAGATATTTTATAATTAATATATACTATTCTAGCCTTATAACTAGTAGTTAATATAATAGTTAGAAGTATAAATAAGTTAAAATTATTATAATAAAGTAGGAACTAGGACTAGGAATTTATTATTTAAATTATTATAAAGGAAAGGGTTTAAAGTTATAAAAGTTAAAAGGAGTTAAGGTAGTAGAGATTTAAATAAATAAGTAATTTACCTTAGGTAGTTTAAAGGGGTTATACCCTTTAAGAGTAAAGTAAATAGAGTTAAAGTAAGGTTTAAAATAAGTCTTCTAATATAATATTATCTATAAGTAATAGTTTCTATTATTATATTAATTAAAAGTAATAGGCTTTATTATTATATTATCTAGATTAAGTATAATACTTATTCCTACTCTATTAAGTAGCCTTATAATAATAGTATAGTTAATTAGATATACTAATATAATCTTATTAAAATAAGGAGGTTTTTAATATACTAAAGAGAATAAAATAGAGTAAGGGTATTACTATTACTACTATCTAATTATTAGAATTCTATTTAGAAAATAAGTTAATAATTATTAATAAAGATATTTAATTTTTATTAATATTAGACTACCTTTCTAGTAAGTATATTAAACTTAGTATAAGTAAAAGTATTAGGAACTAATATATTATATAAAATTTAAAATATATTAAATTATAATTATTATATAAAGTATAATATTAATAATATAAAGGAATAAGTAAAAAATTTATATAATATATTATTTAAAAATAGGATATCTAGTAAAATCATAGAAGTTTACGCTTAAATATGCCGCCCTCCTGTTATATAGTTAGCATTACTAACCTAAAGTAGCTTAGCGACCGGCTTGCCCGGCTTAGCACGTCTGAGGTACTAAGGCAAAGCGAATCCAATACAGTAGTAAATGCTCCTTCTGCCAGTCATCCAGTTTACTTATTCTTCAGTGTAGCGCCAACAAGCAGGAGGTAGCCTCTGTGCATCATCGTCGAGATATACGAAGTATACCATGCATACCACCCGAATCGTTGACTCTAGTCTTCAGATTCCAGTCATCGACATCGCTCAATGCAATGCTCAAACCGCCGACCGCCTTCTTGAAGCAGTCGCCGACAATGGCTTTGTCTTTATTAGGGCGCAGGGTCTTAACTTCACTTCAAACGTACTGGACAAGGTTTTCGATCTAGTCAGGCTCCACTTCCTCATCAAGTTAAATATAACATCCACCTAATCGCTGCGCGCAGTCAAAAGCATTCTTCTCCTCATCCATTAGTGAAAAGGAGACATGTGCCATTCGATCAAATGTGATGACCCTGCATGTTATATCTGTACTAGGTTGGAGATGTTTTAACTTGTTTATAGAACATCGGCTGGTCACCGATGCATTCGGAGACATTAGACCCTGAGCACCAAAGAGTGAGTACCCGAGTACGCTCTTGATGGTACTTTCTGACTGAGCTTTAAGAGAGGAGACTTCAAAGAGTTCGCCCTCAATGAAAGCGTTCACTTTGCCAATATTGACATAGGTTAATCAGAGCAATGAATTTTGGCGAATTTTCGAATCAGAAAGCTCAACAACCGTTGCCTCCGTCGCTAGTTTCTCACGAAGCCGATCTCAATCATTTTCAGATTCTTTGCCATGAGCTATCTATTAAGCTTCTCCGCCTTCTCGCACTCGGATTAAAAGCAGGCATTTCGACATGGTCTAGCAATACTGCACTAATGATCGATAGATCGAACCAAGGGAAGGTGGACATCAATGGTTTTCTTCTCGCCACGACCCTTCCAAAGGCCCTTCGGGTAGCGTACTCCGTCTACTCCACTACCCCGCCTTGAGTACTTCCAATCTCGATACAACTGCAGATATCCGAGCTGGAGCACATAGTGATTATGGTAAGTACGACGTAACAACTATTATTATGACGATGGGAACCTTACCAATCCATGAGGATCACTAACCCTCCTCTTCCAACGTCCCTCCCAACCAGGTCTTGAGATCCTCACTTCACGCATGTCCTGGTCAAGTGTGCCTATCTGGCCTCCCGGTACAGAGTGTGACCCATTTCCGCCAATTTTGGTCAATATTGGCGACCTGATGCAGTTCTGGACCAACGGCCTGTTGAAAAGCACAGTACACAGAGTAATTTTCCCCAAAGAAGAGAGCGAAGATCGATACGTAAGTTGTGTTTGCCGTTAGGATTTTCTCATCTTGGCTTCATCACAGACCCGAAGACAAGTTTCAGGACAAGTGGCTTTTCCGAAATTGTGCCGCTGGCAAATTAATTCCTGGAAAAAATGCTGACTCTGTTTTGATATAGAGCATAGCATATTTCTGCCATCCACTGGATCACATCGAGATAGAGCCTGTACCCAGTGAAATGACCAAGGAGAAAAGCATGAACAGTATGGCGCAGGGCTTGCAGCTTACTGCAAAAGGGTATCTGAAGAAAAGACTTGCTGAAACGTACAATTGGAAACAAAGTTCTGCGCGTGTATGAGGTCTTACTGAAGCAATAATCCAATGAAGGAGAGATCGTGGAATTGAGCCACCTACTGTAATCACAATCGTTCTCTTGTGAGATGGTAAGGCAAATCGATCGGCAATTCAATGGGACGGGGGAAGGAATGATGCAGAAAAGTTGTATAGACTACCATACGTTGGATTGAGGGCGGGACCCTCGGCATATTAAATACAATGCTCGTTACAAACGGAGATTTCTTTGGAGCGGCCGCTAATATATTGAACGATCGCTGTAGTCCCCTACAATCCCAAGGGTCTGACTACTGCGGTGAAGCGTATGCAGGGGGGCATACAGCCCATAAGGGGCATGTAAGTAATGTAGGTCGATATAGGTCTGACCCCTACTACTTTTCTGGAGCGCAACAGACACGCTATTGAAAGCAGCTTTGCCCGTAACCAATTCGTGATGAGTTTGCTGAGTAATATGCGTCATGAGATGTTACGATATGCGAAGGCGACTCGTAGTGCTTGATATAGCGTAAGGCCACTGTGTGGTAGATAAACGTGCGTAGTAAAGAGAAGACCAGAGGAGGCCGAGTGATCTGCCTTCGACGAAGTCCAGAACTGAAGGAAGTACCACTCGCGTGGCATGGATTTGGTGTCGCTTAATTTTGGAGGTGAACTTGATGCAACCGCATTATACGAAGAGCATAGGAATGTCACAATCATTGTGTAGCAACCTGGCACCAATGCCCTAAACAAAATCAGAAAGTCAGTACCTTAATACTATAGGGGAGTCACATCGTGGGGTGGAATTAACGTACTATGGAATATCCAAGCGTTCTTTTGGCATTCCTTGCTGCAGTATTTTGTGCGGCGGCAGCGGCGACACTTGGCAAATTGGCGCGTCCACTGCTCCCATCTACCACACTCATAGTAGGCACACTGTCGAATGCCACCTCGAGCATCATCCTTGCGACATAGATTGCGCATCACGACACCAGCCCAGTGCTGCATATCTTGCGAGTGATGCCGAACGGTAAATTTCTCCACTAAGGGAAATATGTTATAGTCGTCCGGAAGCAAGTACTCTTCTTCATCAGATCCATCGTCTTGGAAGCATTCGCTCGTAGAGCTGTCATCAATGGCATGTAGGTTCTGGCCAATCTTTAATTTGGGTACAAGATGGGATTGTTGAAAGTACGTCCTGAGATTGCAATATTTCGAAACATAAGCGAGAAGCTGCAGCGACATCAAAACGTCCTCGTCCCTAGGGGTAGCTGCTAAAACACCTGGCGGTGCAGATCGATCCAGAAGATAACGTGCATGAGTGTTCTGCGGTATGACCTGAGCTCCAGGATTGACCACGCTCATTGGCTGGGGAGCTTGGCCAAATCCCATATGATTGTTTGTGGGAGCAACATTAGCGTGGATGATACTACCATCATTCGCCGACTGGTGAGTTATGTTAAAGGTCTCTGTCTCTTGGCCCTCTGAAACATTTGGTGCTGTAAGACCAAGAGTTGTGGCTACGGCATCAAGCATAGGATCTGGGTCTTCAGCTTCCTGTATGTCAACTGTGGGATGAACACCAATCATCGGCTCATCGAGATTTTCATTTGCTGCTGATGCCTCAGAGGCTGCTTCATCAACGTTGGCGTCGTCAGAATCGCCAGAATTAGACTGTTGCTGGCGAACTGATGGGCGTCTTCTCTCTCGCGTGCTGTGTGTGGTGGAACGGATGGTTGGAGCGCTTGGTGTGGTCGGAGATTCTGGTTGGGAAGTTATCCCCGTCTGCAGCGCAGGCACAGCAGGTAGCATGGATGATGGCAGTCGATCAGCATCGCGCACAGCTTGAAGCCCAAATCCATCTCCGGCGTCTATTGAAGGGGTAGCTGTGCCTGTCGACTGCATGACCGTATGTCGGCTTCCGCTGCCGTTTCCACTATGAGTATGACTGTAGTGTCGTCCATCCTGGCTCCTGTGGTGATAGTGGTGGTGGTGGTGGTGATGGTGGTGGTGGCGGGTGGTACTTGTTCTTTCTTGGGGCGAATTCATTGCGAAGTGTGGCATTGTTGGCGTGAGATCCATGGGCGTCACGTCTGAAGGTTGAGCAGCAATTAGGGTGTCGAAGGTGGGTGGAGTGAATGACTGTGGTATTTCGATTGATGGTGGAGGATCGTGACGGCGGAACGGTCTACTTTCCGTAGGGGCATTACCTCGATCCTGGAAAGTTTGGCGGTCTGAAGAGCTCCTGGGAGCATTTCTGATGTTTTGCTGGGTTGTTCGCTGTTGCAGTATCTGCAAAGATCTCCGTCGATTGATCGCCTCACTTTCGGCCCTCTCTCGACACTTGTCGATGACCTGTATGTAGTTGTCTAGAATAGTGGCAATTACCGGTACCATGTCCGCTTCCACAACTCTTGTTCGAACGCTTTCAGACCCACGTACACCGATGTTAACCACACATTGAAAGGCTAAGTTCCACTTCCACATTTCCATCATCTCCTGGCTCCTGCCCTGTTTCAATATGCAAACAAGCCTTTCGACACCGCCATCGATTGTGAGGATATCGCGAATCCGGGCAGAGGAGGTTGTCAGATATGCAAGGTGGTTTAGCGAGTTTATCAAAGGCAATGTTGATGTACAATCAAGTGCTCGACGATCGTACAAAGCAGTGGTGATGCCCACGGACGCCTTGTTGACATTTGGAATGCTAAAGTTGACTTCCCTCATCTTTACTCGGCGAGAAATTGTAGGTGTAGCTCGAGGCGACCGTGATACGTTCAGTCGCCAGGGCGCTGGGATTGGATGAATCTTTGGGAAAGGAGGCGTTGGGAGGATCGTAAAGACTATGTAGGGAGCAGCGCAGAAGCCAGCCAGCAGCTCCAACCGCTGTATTGCGTGAGTGAGAATTCAGGAGGAAATTGGTATAGGACTGAGAGCCGGAAGTTCAGGCCAATCGTGCTGCCATGTCCAGAGGAAGGGTAACCGCGATGATCAATAAGCACAGAGACGACACCGGCGAGCACCTCGTTTGTGCACAGGTGGAAGCGCAAGCAGTGCAACGGCGGGTAGTCAGATTGAAGATGATCAACAACGAATCGACGAATGTGCGTTGACTTTACTCGTTGGAAAGAGGAAGGCAATGCGGTGTCGCGAAAGGTCGAGGATTTAATTGCGGTAGCCCTCTTGGCGACTTCCCCCCCTCAATAAACGTGATCACTATATCATGTTATATCGACTTGCAATGGAATGTCAGCAAAGACTATGACCTTGAAGACATTTCTTGATTGAACTTCAAGCCATGTACTAAGGTATCATCCATATGCGTTTCGGACTCCCGTTTTCAGCGTCGGGACGTATCCACTGCATTCAAACAATTGACATATTCTACAGCAGTTGTCGGCGTTTGCTTACTTGACGTCCATTGCGGGTCACTGCAAATGCTCATGATATTATAGAGTGGATTGGAATCTCCCTTTTTACAAGTCGCCAGCATCACTATCATCCTACGAGCAATGTCTGTGGTGCTATTCGTGGTGCTATTCGTGGTCCTCAGTCACGGGAGTAGAGTCTTGGGTACTCTGACATGAAGGAAAGTTTAGATACGAGCATGCCACTCCTCTGGACGAACTATGCCCTGTGCTGTTTTCATCATAACACAGACTTACTAAGGTTGACTTTGAGATACCTGTCTTCAGAACGTCGGCTTCGCCAGCTTTCACATGACCCAGGACGACAAGAATTTCCTGAAACCGAGTGAACTGCCTGGAGATCTCAAAGGTAGTGTGCAAGAAGTGATTAACACACAAGCCACTGCTGTTCTCATCTATTCTATTGACAAACTACATAGCATGGGCAGTTTCACCGACTCCGTGGGCACGAATGCGAAGCTACCAATTCTGACCATTACAGTATGCTCGCGTAATCAGAACCGTAAGGCCATTGCATGGCAGGGTACACAAGCATATCGGAGACACCTTAGTCTGTTCCCTCGTGGTACTGTCGTTGTCGTTGTCGTTATCGGTCACATCTGCCTCTATCCTTGTGGCAGATGCTTTGCCAGCCGCTCATTAAACATTGCTGTCTTCCTTCCGCCTCTTTGATGTTTAGAAATGTCTACGTACAAATCATACGATGGCAGCGATCAACAAACGAGAATGTAGTGTATTATGAGAGTTCAGATCTGTGGACCCTCATCTCTCGACAACAGGGGGGGCTCTCTCACAGGTCCACTTTCTCTTATGCAGGAAGGTTGACAGGCAGTGGGGAGAGGAGGACAGGATTGTGGACCCATAGAAAAGAATAGAGATCACCTCAAGAGAGGTTCCGAATTCCTCCCTCCGGGTCGATAGAAGCCAGCTTACTAGCAACACACAGCCTAATGACTCTCTATCAACTTTCGCTCTGACCATAGCGCAAGTGATACCAAGCTGTGATAGTAACGATTGATTTTTGTAGATCGAGGTTCCCAACCCTCGCCAAGTTCTAAAGCTGTTCATGGGAAAGCGCTGCGCCTTCTTAACGCTAGCCTTCTTAGCTCTTCCAGACCTCCCTCCAACTTCACTTACAACCTTCTTCGATCAATCCATTGGCGGCTGTACAAAACCGTCCCCCACCGGCCCTGAATTGTTCTCATCACCCTCGCCTATTGTCTACCGAATTTTGGAATCTGCTCTGCTCTCAGTGATCGAAGTCGTTCGGCCTCGTATACCCGGTCGCGCTGGCCTTTCGAACCTCTACCACCACATCCGCTTTCCTGGTCGAATCGATCACCGGCACTGCATCGCTATTGAACGGAAAGAAATCCACTGCGTCACGGTGAAGTCTTTCGACAATGTCCGCAGAAATGTCTGGGGAGCAGATGCAAGCCAAAATAGCGGCTGCACGGCGAGATGCCGAAGGGCTCAAGGACAAGATAAAGCGCAAAAAGGATGAGTTGGCGGACACCTCCTGTAAGTTAGGGATATGTTTCAACAGGCCAGACGTCGTACTTTGTGTTAGGGACCGAGAGCCAACCGCGCGGCATGAAGGACACTAGCTGACTTACACGACGACAGTACGTGGAGTGGCCCAGAGTAACACAGATGCTTTACCACGAATCGGCATGAAGGCCCGTAAAGTTCTCAAGGGCCATCTCGCTAAAATATATGCTATGCATTGGTCTACGGATCGAAGGCACCTGGTCTCGGCCTCTCAAGACGGCAAGCTCATTATCTGGGATGCATACACAACGAACAAAGTCCACGCCATTCCTCTGCGATCGTCATGGGTTATGACTTGCGCCTATGCTCCAAGTGGCAATTATGTCGCCTGTGGTGGTCTCGACAATATCTGCTCTGTTTATAATCTCTCTTCACGGGAAGGCCCCACCCGCGTTGCTCGAGAGCTTTCTGGACATTCCGGCTATCTTTCCTGCTGCCGCTTCATCAACGACCGTCGTATATTGACATCTTCTGGCGACATGACTTGTATGCTCTGGGATGTAGAGACTGGGTCCAAGGTTACTGAATTTGCCGATCACCTAGGAGATGTCATGAGCATCAGCATAAACCCCACCAATCAACACGTCTTCATCTCCGGAGCTTGCGATGCGTTCGCGAAGCTTTGGGACATCCGCACGGGAAAAGCCGTGCAGACCTTTGCAGGCCATGAATCAGATATCAATGCAGTACAGTTCTTCCCCGACGGCCAAGCTTTCGGCACTGGTTCAGATGATGCTACCTGCCGGCTATTTGACATCCGCGCCGATCGGGAAGTGAACACCTACGCCAGCGATCAAATATTGTGTGGTATCACATCAGTCGCCTTCTCAGTTTCCGGGCGCTTGCTGTTTGCCGGATATGATGATTTCGAGTGCAAGGTCAGTTACAGCGAAAACGTGAAATGTCAAGAGAAATCAATTACTGATGCTTGCTCTTAGGTGTGGGATGTGCTTCGAGGCGACCGTGTGGGCAATTTGGATGGCCACATAAACAGGGTCAGCTGCCTGGGTGTGAGCAACGACGGGATGAGCTTATGCACCGGATCTTGGGACTCGACTGTAAGTTGATCAAATGGCAGGTAGTCCATCTTCCTCGAAACGAGCTGACACTTTCCCTCAACAGCTCAAGGTTTGGGCATGGTAGTCTCCATATCGGTCTTGTCGGTAGATCTTCGCTTTCGCATGTGATCTGATGCAAGAGAGCGCTGGTGAACTCATCTACCTGGACCCGGCAAGACACGGGCTGTTCCAGAGCCTGAGTTGGTGAGAATTAGCCACGATCAATGTCAAATAACACGCGATTACGGGAGTCTCCGGCGGATTTCTGCGCTATCAAGAGATTTTATTCGATGATACATGCAGGTAGATGGCTTGATGTTGATTCAACTTGTATAAGCGAAGCGTTTGAGGAATTTTGAATGATTCTAGTGCCACGGTTGGCATATATCATCTTACATTTCTCCTCTTATCGACATTCAGATTTTCGCCATCGATCACATAGCGTCCACAACTTGGCACCTGCGTCAATACAGCTTCACCTGGCATCAAACGCTCTTCTTTGGTGGCATTATGGGAATGCCAGCAGTGCCTCGTTCCATACACGGGTCCACCTTATTCTTTACAGTCGGACCCTTCGAGGCCTCACGATAAGGGGGACCATTCGTTTATATTGGCACGCGGGCCTGCGAAACCGGATGAAGATACCGGCGGTATTTAATACTGGAATCGTCAATCTCCGTTCTCCTTGTATCCTATACTTTACTTATTATCCATCGATCAAGGCATTCCGGTGTTCGATTGGGAAGTTACATGGACGACGCTAAGCCGGACCAAAATTTCGTGTACTAAGGTAGGTTTCGTTGGTCTTAGCGTTTTGGTTGCGATCGCCCCCTATTGTTACTTACTATTGCACCTGTTGGCGAAGGAGCAGTAGGCATCTGTCTATAGCCACACAACTCCCGTAAGATATTTCATGTTGCATAGACAGTGAATGGAAGATATGAATGATTTCCTGAATATCCGACATTGAACAGACGGCCTAGACCACTTTGGAGGCTCAAATGCCAGAGCGACTGAGTCTCTGATCGTCTACTCTACACGAAACTTCACCGTGATGATGTATCAATCTCGCACTGAAGTGGAGCGTACAATGAAGGAACGATAAGAAACCTTAGCTTTACTACGAGTACGTAACGTAGTATTATGGTCTTGGCTGTACCTCGGTACCAACCCCTGAAGTACAGGGATACCCTGGTCAGGGGAGGGAAGGTACTCTTTCAACGATAAAGTAGCCATGGTTTCAGTCTTGGAAGATCTGATATTAGTCGCCGGATTGCGTGCGCTAGTCGGAAGCAAATTGCAGGGTGAGGGTGATATGGATCTGACAATGTTGGAGGATTGGATAATGGATGCAAGGCTGACGAAGCCAATCGGCAGGATGTATTCTACGTCCCACTCCGTACCGAGTTGCATTGGAACATCCTTGCTGCCACGCGGTGGGTCTATGGACGATTCAACGTATGAGAAATGGCGTAGCGACTATTCTTAAGCACTCCCCCAATCAAATTGATAATTCTATGTACAACTCACTGGCAAATTTTGCGAACCGGCACGCGACCCTTCCTGCCACCTCAACACACTGAAACGCGACCCATCATTCCGCCGCTCCCCTGTCGACAAGCGCATAGGATCGCACCGGCAACGCTCTTGAGCACCCTATTTCCGCTGCTATGTCGACCTCCGCTCAAGACGAATTTGACGCCTTTTACAACAGCAATCAAGGCTCGAGTTCCACTCGGCACCCAGACGACCGAGCAGACAAGTCGGACTCGTCTGACAACGACAGCACCACCCTAAACGATAACGAGGACCCCGCAGACTTGGACCCCTCGCCTGTCATGCCTACTGCCACCTACCTTCCTACCACCACCCAATCCGACGCCAATACCGGGCCCAAGGGCGTCATAGCAGATGCCCGCTCCTTCGACACCGCGAGGAAAAGAAATTTTCGGCAGACACTGTACGCTTATTCGAGCAGGCTTTCGCATTCAGGAACGACCAGCAAGAAGTGGAGGGAGAAAAGCAAGAGTCCGAGTCCTGATGTCTCCGCCGACGAGGAGGAAGATGACTTTATGCGAAAGTGGAGAGCCAATAGATTTGATGAGCTGGCAAGCATGAACAAGGACATGAGGACCAGGCGACAAAGCCCGAGTCAGAAGACATATGGATCTTTGGTTACTGTTGATCCTATCGGGTACTTGGACGCTGTGGAGAAAGTACCGACGTGTACAACAGTCGTCGTGCTGATATACGACGATGAGGTTGGTCCCCTTCTCCAAGGCTATTCAACCATGATGCTGACATCAGGAACCTAGTCTGCTGTCAGTGGCCAAGTTGAGGACGCCCTCAAAGTCGTTGCACGCAACCACTCTACCGTACGCTTTGTCAAACTACACTTCTTAGATGCCGAAATGGATGAGATTGCAGCACCAGGGATACTCGCGTACCGAGCCGGTGAATGCTTTGCGAACTTAGTTTCTATCGTCAACGAAATACCTTCGGGAAAGGATGTCAGCTCGACAACATTGGAAGCTGTGCTACAATCGTACGTTCAACAATGGCCATATACGGCGTCGTAACTTTCCCTTCCAGTATTGCTGACACCCCCCATCCAGACACAAGATTTTACTTTGAACTCCTTGGATATTGCATCCACAACGTCTTTATGTCAGCTCATGTTAAATGGAGTTTACTGTATCGGAAGGAGTCATGGCTGAGTGGCGAGGACAATCCAATTTGTGCTATGATACCAACTTTGCGATTACGAAGTTCTTATGTCCTCTGTATAGCCCAATTCCCGGGAAAGATGGTTGCGCTCGATGTACACGACTTGGCGTTGTCAACGATATAGTGGTCGAGTCTACTTGTGCTTGTATGCTGATTATCGTGCTTGCCACCGATCTTTCCACTCCATACGTTTCGGTCATCAGTCTCGACAATTTAGACGTGTTTACACTCGTTACTAATTAAACCAAAGTGCTCGTTCCTCTGCGATTTTTTGCGAATGACCAGCAGAAGGATGATAACTCCACTTCAGCATGACGGCGTCTCCCATGACAACCCTACCTGAGTCAATGTCAATGTCGCTCATCAGACTCATACAGTCCTCAACCCTGTGCATCTTGTCCTACTCCAGGCATATTCGCGTGCGCCACTGAGAGCCCTACTGTATAGTAGATCATGTCATGGGTCAGGAAAGACAAGATACCGTTCTCCAGGAGCAAATGGGTGTCTTCAACCTCTACTCTACTGAAGTTGCAATTGTGCTTCCATTCGAGTCAATTTTGGTCAGAAGCCTTCTTGCATTAAACGCCAGAGTTCAAAGGGCGATCATCCCATTTCATCTTGATAGATCTGCGGTACTCACGGTGCTCAACAGAAGTATTGACTATCTGCTCCAGGGAATAGTGTCCGACAAAACATCCTTTCCACCGCGATGAGCCAGAGTCGACAGCAGTGCATGCAACTTTTTATGCATGAAATCGAAGGTATTGACTACAACGTTATTATTCACATAAGGAATCAGATACTTGTCCTATTCCCAAAGTTTCAAACCTGCCAGGGCAAGCTCTCGACCTACATCCTGCGTATTTAGATCTTGCGTGTCTACTTTGACCTGCTGCTTCTGGTCTCCGCCTACTGACCTATTGTTCCTATCGCTGTCGTACGCAGCTTGCTCCAACTCGCAACCTCATTCATTGAATCCCAATCTTTCGCTAGCGACGCATAGATCCCACGATTATCTACACCTAAGTCCGACTGTTCGTCAATTCTCCCCACCTTCTTCCACTCCTGGTCATTCCTGTATCCAGTCTGCAACTGCTCAATCACTACAGCACTGCTTCCGGGATCTCTATTACCCCAGCCACCGTTGTGTCAGTGCCCATGCTTGAGCTATTCCGCAAAGGCTATAGCGATTCCCCCTATCCCTTGGCGTGGCCTCTTCGAAAATGTTAGAGCTGAAATCAAGATAGATTCGATGGATGGCTATTGAATCTCTGTGTCTACCAGCATTGATATGAATTTCGGAAAGCAAGAGCTTACCTTGGGGATCATCACACTCGGTGGGTCCCACACGCGTTTCATGCAGTAGACGATGTCCTGAAGAACGTGTCTTCATGATCCTGTTGACTGTGAAGAGAGTGTACTTCGATGAGTCCCGCCAATCCATCTTACGGGGCATCTTTCACAGACAACCCGTTATTACGACATTCAACAATGATCCAACAGATTTCTTTATCTGATCTCGACCGTGTGTTACTTATATTAGCTCCGCGAGGTATTTTCGTCGAGACATAAGCGGTAGATTTAACAAGGATAAGAGCCTCATGGAGAAGTATTTGTATAGCGTCACAAGTCATCGCATTCATGCAGAAACTACCCATTGTAAGTCAAGATGCATTTACTATATGGTGTACTAGCAGCTTTCTCGGTATGTAAGGTGAAGATACTGTGTATAAGCATCGCTTCACTGGGTGAGCTTGGGGCTGGTGGAGCGTCATTGCCTTTGGTACCTCCCCAAAGCTTGTGACGGACAGGACAGGACAGAGACTAGTCATCTTGCGAAGAGAACACGGTTTTCCGTAGTGGTGGTGTGGACCAAGAAGCTGAGTGGTTTTGATGTTAGCTTTGCATGAGCATGGGTTGGCAAGGACGTGGAACGATCAAGCTGCAATGATATATGGGGGTGTGAACAGTCACGCATAGAAGAGTGACATTCAATGAATGAGAAGAGATCATGGTCAGTAATTTGTTAAGATGTCTCAGAGGGACATGGCGAGCAGGTCCTCTGAGTCTCAGATGAGTACTTCTGAGAGACTGGACTCGTGCACAAATTCTAGAGGGTGTCCACATCCGATAAGTACCAGCGATAATAGAAGTGAACAATCCAATAAAGTGTGCAAGACCGTTGAGAAAGCTTGGCAGCAAACACAATTCCAAACACATTTGCTGCATGAACGTCTGCACCGTAACAATTTTCCTGGCGGTATACATCCATAACGCTGCGACCCCAAAGTGATAGATAACTTCATGAGAATATTCTCTCTAGCATACGCCTCTTTGGCTGAAGATTGATTGTTATATAGACTTTCATACAGAGATGGGGGGGATTTTACGTGTTTGCTGCTAAGCTTTCTCATGAGTTTTGCACATGCATCGCCGTAACTTCTCCTCTCAATACTGATACATACCGAGATACCTTAGTGGAGTAGCATGTTCCCTTCCCTTTCGATCAAATAATTGGCAATGCCCGCTCGTTCTCCCAACAGGGTGAACGGAGATTCGCAACCTGATGAGCACACTGCTGATTCTAGAACACCATTGTTGACGAAGTCGCATTCAAAGCCTGCTTCGATTACTCGAAGGATTGCTCTGCTACTACAAGACTGGTGGCTGTGGGAGCTCGCGTCTGCTTCTGTTGCTATTCTGGCCTCTACTGCCATTGTCGTCATCCTCGTACTCTATGACGGCTCCTCTCTCCCGGATTGGCCCTCAGTCTTCACGGTGCGAACTGCCATTGTTTCTAATGCTTTGTCTAGCGCTGAGCATCTATTTAGCTAAATTCTACCATCTCATTCTTTGCCGCCATTGCTAAGCTTGCTTTCACATCAATCGTCGGGGCTTCAATCTCACAGTCGAAATGGCTATGGTTTCGACAAGACCTACCCCGGCCTATGCAAGATCTTCAGCTCTTTGATGACGCGAGCAGAGGGCCTTGGGGCGCCCTAGCCCTGTTGTTCGGCGTCAGAGCAAGGTGGGCCCCCTCCCCAGGATTGGTATTCCACCTCTAAAAGTTGTAGGCATCTGACTTTCATTGGTGCGAGTATCACCGTCTTGTTGCTACTGTTTGATCCATTCCTCCAGCAGGTCGTCATCTACCCCGAAAGACTTGTGGCCGCTGAAAGGGCAGCCACCATAGTTCGTGCTCAACGATATCATGCACGAAGTAATGAAGGGCTACCGCTACCCTCGGTTGTAGATATATCGATGAAGGTATTCCCTTGCAGAGAGTCGATCTGGATGGACTTGTGCCGATGATGTTGCGATTAGGCTGCCATTTACAGTGGTATCTTCGACGTCAAAAACCAAGCAGATGTGTTGGTCGATTATTCTTGTGCAACTGGCAAGTGAGTTTCTCGAGGTTGTAAGATGGCAAAATTTCATTTGACCGTTTATAGCTGCACATGGAAGGGCTTCTCCTCGTTAGCGGTATGTAGCAAGTGCGTCAATATAACCTCGTATGTGGAAAAGTCATGTAACACGACGGGGTGTTTCAAGCTCGTACTCCCTGGAGGCCCAAGTCTCCTCGGTTTTGGTGGCCAAATCAATTCTAGCGTCACCAATATCTCTTCTGATTTGCATGGGATCGAGCCTTCTATAATACAATTTTCTTCCCTAATCTCCAAAACAACGGACAATTCAGACGACACCACGGCTTGGGAATGCGCTATGTTTTATTGCATCAATACGTATTCTGCCAAGGTCACGGATGGCATGATCCAGCAACAAGTCACAAACACCTGGCGTAACGACAGTGCCACCCATTTCCAATCCTCCGACCTCATCTACAACCCGCCCTCCCAAGTCATCAATATCACAGCCAACGCGTCAACTTTCAAAGTAGCCAATCTAGCTGCGAAGGCTATGAATACATTCATGTCCTCGACCTTTACTGGCAGTGGCGGTATCAATGGCACTTTAACAGGGTCTGCCTTTTCATCAGATGTCGTTCAGGCCCTGTACGAAACCACTGATTACTCCTACCGCATCGCGAATTTGGCAACATCGATGACCAACAACATCCGTCAACAGAATGATAGCGGCTCCTCCCCCTTTAAGGGTCAAGCATTCAGAACCGAGGCTTACGTCAGGGTCCGCTGGGCCTGGTTTTCCTACCCTGCTATTGTAATAGTGTCTTCCCTGTTATATTTGCTCGGTACAATCTTGGAGACAACGTACCGTGATGTTGCGATTTGGAAATCGAGTAACATGGCGATGATTTTCCATGGGCAGGCATTGGGTTTGGATAATCCCGACCGTTTGGCCGTGAAGACTCTGAGTGAGATGTCTGAGCTCTACAAGGATATTAAGGTCGATCTTGTGCAGACCGACGATGACGGATGGAAATTGGTGCAAAGACCAGCGGAGTGAAGTGTATGTTTATTCCAAGGCAGTGATTTCGACCGGTCCGTGAAGACCGCAAATTTTGCTTGGCTCTTAATACCCAAGCAACGTCACTGTTACCTGTCGCGATCTGGTTTCGCACTGTTGCAGGTCCTTTTTTCAAGGTGTGACCTCCATTGCGTAATATTGCACGCTTTATCTAGAAGCAGAAGGGGACGATCTGTTCAAATCCACGGATGCTGAAAGTTGAAACGCTTATATGGTTCGTCGGTCCTCCATTTTCATCTTCAGGTGCTCGGGCTCTATATTCTCCTACCAGCATCAGCATACCAATTGTGTCTAAGCTCAGAGTTGGCACCATCAAGTCATGCTCGGCATCCCCATCGTCCTTTCCGGTGTGAATCAGCTTCAAACTGGGGTTTTCCTGATGTGTGTAGCCAACGCGACCTACAATACCGCATAAGCGAGGCTGATACCCAGAGAGACCCTCAACTCGGCCCCTCTCGAGATTGGGGAATATTCCTTGAGTCCATGCTGTCGAGCTGCAACTACCTCCCGGGATCGTATTTATGGAAACAGAAGCTGGTTTTATCGTCGAGTCCGAGCAATTGGCTCGCCCTGATCAGGGTGTTAGGATGAAGGATCTAGTCCATGTACGTTATAGGGACAAGCAGACGAAAACATGGAATCAACGGAGATGATCTCAAGTCGATTGTGATACTTAGATATACTACGATGCCGAAAGCTTCCATTGGGCACTCTCAATCCATTTATAGTGTCCTTGGTAATTCGCCTTAGTGGCGGCGACAATGTCTTGTATCGTCGCAGGCCTCCGAACATGGAAGCTCAATCTTGCCATCAGGACGTTGTCATTTGCAGTGGTCGATGTTCCTCACATAATTGAGTCTAGACGCCTCGCAAAAGACATCTCGAGCGGGACCACGACGGCCATCTCCATTGGAAGACGAAAATCGTCACTAGTTATATGAGACCATATATTTAGCCCGACAACAGACGCTATCGTGACTCGGATCAAGATATAGCATGACTTTTGCAGCGTACTTTGACTTCGTGATGAACGACCCTTGCTGGAGAATTTCCGGACTTTGGTTTGAAGAGCGCTGCAGCTTTGTACATGCGTTGGCTTGATCACGAGCCTTTACTCTAGCCCTGTTCTGAAGTTGTCTTAGCATTTGGGACTAGATCTAGTGCGGAATTGGCCAGTATGATGGGCAAGATGCTTCCTTGGACGGGTCAATCTTTTGGACACTTTTGCCATCATAGCCATACGCCTCGACATGCGGAATCAAACATTCCGGCGTGATAGATATGGGGTGGTGGGAATACATTGCTGGATCAGCTGGACCCAAAATCCAGTAGGCTTTAGTAATGATGTGAGGAAGGTAGTGACTTCAGGAAACAGCAGTGATCGGTCGTAGCGTTGAGACAACAAAGAGTATTGTTTGAAACCAAGAGCAATGGGGCTCGGGATGCCTGGATTTCTAAGTGGAAGGAGCTCCATGAAGCAAGCCATCAATGCTTGTGACGAGCATGGTTCCATAGCTCTAGAAGAATTGTCGAGCGTCTTTCGGACCCGGGGTACAGCTGTTAGTCACTGAAGGGTCTATAGAGGATTTAAAGACGTGAGAGTCGACAATAGAGAGCACAAAACTCGATGAGGAGAGTGAAGATCTCCAGAGTGAAGATCTCCTTCCACGGCAAGTTCATGTGGAGTCTAAGGTAGGTAAGTGAGGTCTAGAATAGATCTATCTATTCTAGCGCGAGGACGCTGTCCGGCGCAATGCGATCAATGCTTGCACCCCAAGACCCTCCCTCTCGCTCATCGCATTCGACTGGTAACCATCATTCGTAACACTGAGTCTCGAGGATTGTGTCGTCCATAACGTTGGTCCTGCGAATTCCAACCGCTGCCGCCTTTGATGTCCTCACCACCAAGCCCAGCCCCAATTCGTGACAACCCCGCTAAAACCCCACGACCAAGGCTTCGAGGCTTGAGTTATCTGCGAAGCCATACACACTCATCCTCCGCCTCTGCAGTGCCTTCAAACATTCCAGCAGCCCCTGATCGCAGCCGACCCAATTACTTCTCTCGCTCGATCAGCTCTCCCCCCGAATCAATACACCATACACCACACATCGTCAACAACACCATTCTTCCAAGCGTGCGCAACACTGAACAGGTCGAGCAGAGTACGTTGCTGAACAGACTTGACTTGGCTCTACGTCCTTTTCCCACACCTTCAAACTGTGAAACCATCTTTGGTGACATGGCTCGCGATATAGCTGGAAGTGCACCTGATATTGCCAACGGTTCTGATGGCGTACGGAATCACTCATATCCTGGCACATCTAATCTCACTGGCCACCCTCAGGATCAAATGCCAACGATCAAACTTATACCCCACCAAGATCCTCGGTCGACTCGGCCTTCTTTGGCATTTCCAGCTACATCCAGGACTCTTCCCCATGAGGACTGTGTCATTCGCGTGGGGCGATATTCGGAGCGCGATGTGAACCCGAATCCTCCGCCTAATACACCATCCTCTGCACCCGTGGGTTTCAAGTCGAAAGTGGTCAGCCGAAGACACTGCGAGTTTTGGTGTTCACATGGACAATGGTACATCAAGGATATGAAGAGCTCTTCGGGCACTTTCCTCAATCACATACGACTTAGTCAACCGAATATCGAATCCAAGCCATTTCCCGTCCATGATGGCGACGTGGTGCAGCTGGGCATTGACTTCCGGGGCGGGGAAGAGATGATATTCAGATGTGTAAAGATCCGGGTCGAATGCAATAGGGCATGGCAGAAAACTCTCAATAGTTACAAGTGAGCGGATAAGCTTCAATGTCACATATGAATGCATGCTAATGGATTCGCAGTGTGCAGACCCACAAGCGGCTCCGCGATTTGGGAAGGACGGGACCAAAGAAGGACTCGGATTCCGCTTCCACACACTCGTCGGAATGCTCAATTTGTCTGATGTCGGTAGCTGTGAGTTTCAGTGGCACTGAGTAAGTAGAAGAAGCCCTACTAATATCTCACTAGCCATGCCAATCGCTCTTCGTTGCCCCATGCTCACATGTTTGGCATTACAAATGCATACGCCCCATTATCAATCGTCCGAACCACTACCCTCAATTCATATGCCCGAACTGCCGTGCAGTCACAGATCTAGAAGCCGATGTCGACGAACCCGTGGACGACGGCTGGGAGGAGGAAAATGAGGTGCAATCAAGCCCGGAAACGACCTCCCCCATTGGTGTCAATGGACTTCCTATTCTGGAGCAAGATGAATTAGCCACTGACGATGATAATGCTTTGGCATTTTCAACGTCCAATCTGAGAATTCGGAATGGCATTAATACAGCGCCTCAACTAGCCAGATCTTCCGAACCTACCAATGCTTCAAACGCGTCATCGGAGCTGCTTATTCGTCGAGGGGCGAGGCGAATATCGCCCCCTTTCACACCTGCTAGGGAGTACTCGGAACCGGAAGCTCCATCACTTTCAGGACAGTATCTACGACCAATTACACCTACTCAACCTCTCTTTGGAGAGGCAGGCCTGAACGAGCCTTCGTCACGGACACCTACGACGACAGATCATTTCATTCACGATGGACCTATGACTCCGACGAATAATGCAGGGCCATTCGTTTTTGATGGAAGTGCGGGCAGAGTCGGGAGGACAGACGTAGACGGTATCTCAGAGACGTATATCACTCCTTGAGATGCATCATTTGGCACATCTCAATGATCAAGGATCATGTGGCTCTAAGGCAGAGGAGCACAACGTTGAGCTTTATGGTACCACGAGGTTTTGCACATAGGAAAGGCATCCGATACCCACTCATGGTAAGGTATCATCGGGAGGGAAGAAGGCAGATATTCCGGTGTTATCGCTTTTACCTCATGCATGTTGCCCGGGGTTTTGGATACCAGCGGTACAGGATTATATATTAAAGCATGCACCTCCCATGAACGCGTAGCTTCGACTAGAATATAGGTGCAAGAGGCTCTCACTTCCCCAATATGGTCCCCATTATCTCCTCTCCGCTCCGCTTGCTCCTCCTCTCCACACCCGACACACCTCATCCCGCCTTCTTAATTGGTTTGCCAGCCTCACCAGAGGAGCCATCATGTCCATCATCTTAATATACCTACTGACGTAAAAGATACCCAGATATTTCCCACTACGAAATTCGAACAACATACTACTCTGCATCAATACCCATCTGGCGGGACATACTCCCAACCACGCCCTCAAGCGCCGCCGCGTTCCAAGAAGAATGGGCGGACTCGGAAGCAAAAGAAGTTGTCCAAGCAGTCGGAGCCTGGGTGGCTTGCTTCCGAAAGCCTAGAGAGAAGACAGATCTGGAAAGCATACGCTTGTCTCTCACTACGTTACGTGGGGTTATCGAACACCACACCGAAGATGCCTATGCAACGAGCGAGCCATTGCTGCTGGCAGTAGGGATGCAGCAGACTATCAGTCCTTACTTGGAAATGGACACGGAAGGGTGGGAGGATGTCTGCAGAGAATGTGGGGGGTGGGAATGGGTTGATGGAGATATTGCCGAGGTGGATCGACCTGAGGGAGAAGGAGGGAGCCAGACGGAGAGAAATGAATTTGGAGGTACGGTGTGATACCCCTTCAAGTTGATATTGCTGGCTGGACATATGCTGATCACGCATTCGTTGAGTAGAAAAGGTAGGGGTTTCTCGCCTGAAAGAAGCTTTGGAAGCACATGAGTGGGAAGGTGGTAACGGCGACGCCCTCTCCGATGATCTCAACTTTGCATCTGATGATGGTTTCGGGGCGGAAGCGGCCCAGATGGAGGGGGAGATGAGGGGCCTGAAGATGGCGGTCCATGCTGAGGAGGGATCTGGAGAAGGCGGTGACGAAGGTGTAGAGGAGCTGGAGGAGATGATGCTGAAAGTGCATGCTATCAAGGATATGGGTGCTGATATGCCAGAGGCTGAAAGGAGGAGGTTCGCGGCGAAGGCTGTGAGACATGTTATGAAGATTGTGTAGACGATCAATTGGCGATTCAATTATTGCATTCAGGCATGTTCCGTGACTTGAACGATTCGTCTTTGCTTTTCGAGTCCGCCTGCTTCCTATCATGTCCTGTAGTAGTCCCACAATTCGGAGACCGCCATACGGCCTACTATCTCAGTACTCGGCTTCAAGAGATACCTGAACTATACTCGAGGGTATTCGACAAGTTTTTCCGCAGCATAGTAAGTCCCGGTGCAGACCCAGAGACCATATCCTTGCGTTACCTTGCCGCCCACCCCATCGCTTATTGACGCACATGTTCATATCTGGTCACTTTTCATGTCTGGAGATGTACCCTTCAGCCACCCCGTGGACCCCTCTGGCCTCTTGCCCTATTGACCGTTGCTCTTCCTCGTGCCAACCCCACCCCTCTTCCTCTTGTCCCCCTCGATCTGAACATTGGCGCATTCCTCAGCATATCCGGTACTATGAAAAATCGTACATGGCTCCCCCGTATATAGACTTGATCGAGATGACTGACTCGACCATCGCGCGCGGTAACGGTGATGTCTTTGAGCTGGACGTTCATGTTGTCCTCGGCTATATTGTGAAAAACAGATCTTGTTAGTGTGGGGTACTTCGAGAGGAGGTCTTGATACGTGTGCAGGAGAGAAAGGTCACACCCTCTATAAGCTTGCCTCGGTAGACTTGGCCTGAAGTTATCTCGAGGGTTATGACATGATTCTAAGGAAGACTGTTAGGGTCGCTAGTGGTTACTTCCACATCTGGGAGGCAATACCTGAGCTTCGTTGAGGAGCTTGATCGGTATCCCAATCGTACTAGTCATCGTGCTACGAGTGTGCGCACTTTGAAAATACGGGGAGATAATTGGATGGTTATCCCTTTCCTTGTCACCGGAATGGCCGCGCTAGTACTAGCTGCCGAGCAAGGTCTTGGCATCAGAATACCAAATACGCTATGCTCTCCATTTAGTAAACAAATATTATGATCTAGTAACACCAC
>JAABUX010001320.1_pt1 | contig 37911 bp, 27 predicted proteins | sample 5561851 | NCBI WGS metagenome assembly JAABUX01 (sample SAMN10711883, study PRJNA513361) | rock metagenome | isolation source: Antarctica rocks | place: Antarctica: Victoria Land, Richard Nunatak red sandstone | collected 2016-01-03 | reverse complement strand
CGTCTCGGAGAGGATGATGGTGGTCGGTTTGGGGCCACGCATGGCGACTCCCGGTGCCGGAGCTTTGGATCGGTCGGATTGCATCTCGTCATTCTACCAACAGACTTGGGCCAAGCTGCACTAGCAGGCTACCCCGACTCCGGAGGGCGGAGGCCGAGTCGGGGTGATGACTAATACGATGACTCAGGGCAATCTCTCGGTGAGGGAGATGGGATAAAATATCCATATTTAAAAAACAATGAGGATTTGCCATCGAAAAGGGCGTTCCGCCGAGATTTTTGACCATTAACGACCGCGAGGGCCTGCGGGCGGAACTGCGGAACTTGGGGACTTCGCCGGGTCCAACCCTATCAAGATCCGAGTGCTCAGCCCATGAACATCCTCTTGGAGCCGCTTGAGGCCCGGATCGCCTTGGGGAAAATTCAAGAGGGTCTCGATCTCGTTCGGGGAGAATAAGTAGTTCTTGTTCAAAAGCCAAATCGTCAATGCAAGTTCGAGTCGGAGTCGGTCTGCGCGATCTTCAGCCGTCATCATCGCTTCGAGGAGGGCAGTCAGATCAGGCTCTCTTGGCGAACGGTTCGGAATTGGCAACGTCCAGGATTGGCCGTCGGACAGCAGGACCTCGATTCCTGATTCATACTCGGCGCGTCGCCTTGTTTTTTCGTCGATCATGGTTCGGTCACCCCCCAGAATCTTTAAGAATATCGATCTGGACACCTGGAATTGTAATGTATGAACAGAATCGAAGATAAATAAAATTCTAATAATTTACTTAAATTATATATCTTGATGTGGTCGAAAATTCGGCGAGTTTTTGATTGATATGTCACAGATAACTTTGTTCAATGGACGGTGTTATGATGATGGAAATCTTGTGAAACTGTTCGCTTAAATCGATGGTACCTATGAATAAGAAAACGAGTCGTCGGCAAGTCATTGTTGGCACGGTTGCTTGCCTATTCGGAAACTCCGCGCAGTCACAAGTCGCCGGGAATCCTCGAGCGAACCTAGGAGTTGGTGCTCCTCTTGCTGGGGTCCGAATTTTCCCCGAGGATAACCCCTGGAACCGCGACATCTCGACGCTTCCTCGAGATCGGGCGTCGACGGCACTACTTGCCCGGATTGGCCTCAATAAGCCACTCCATCCCGATTTTGGGACCGTCTACGCAGGGGTTCCCAACGGTATACCATACGTGGTCGTCGACGGTTCGCAAGAAAAAGTCCCGGTCCGGTTCGAGTTTTCCGAAGAGAGCGATCCGGGGCCGTACCCAATTCCGCCCGACGCGCCGATCGAGGGAGGGCCGACCGGAAAGGGCGACCGACATGTGCTCATCATCGATCGAGATAGTCGCAAGCTTTATGAGGTCTTCTCGGCGCATCTTGAACGCGGAGGCAAGAGTTGGGCGGCCGGTTCGGGTGCCGTCTTCGACTTGAACTCCAACAAGCTCCGACCGGCCGGCTGGACATCGGCCGATGCTGCCGGGCTGCCCATCTTTCCGGGGCTCGCGCGATATGAGGAAGCCGCTTCGGGGATCATCAAGCATGCATTTCGCTTTACACTCGTGCACACACGCAGGGCTTATGTTCCCCCGGCGCGGCACTTCGCCAGCATGCGACGGGATGCCGACCTCCCTCCGATGGGAATGAGAGTTCGGCTCAAAGCCTCCTATTCAATCGATCAATTCCCCCCCCAGGCGCGAGCAATCGCGCAAGCTTTGAAAACCTATGGAATGATCCTCGCGGATAATGGAAGCGATTTCTATGTCAGCGGCTCGCCCGACCCCAGGTGGAACGATGACGACCTCGGAACTCTGAAGCGGGTCAAGGTCGAAGATTTCGAGGTCGTGGCGATGGGCAAAGTGGTCATGGATTGATGCAGTATGTCGACGTTGAATCGTTGACCTAATTGAGCGCAAATCGTATGCCTGCGGAAATTTTATCGCGGTCCGCCCAGATCAATACACAGAGACTCTGCAGGGTTTCCTAAACCGCTGTCAACATGACCTTTGCGGTGATCTTGATGGCGGTTGAGGTGAACGTTCGCGCTTTGAATTGGGTCGAAAATTTCTAATATTCTTCGATATCTCTAGTCTTAGAGATCCATCTTGCTTAGAATATCCCGACCAAGAGCTGATATAGAACAAGAAATATAGAGGTTTTATTCAGTTATCTTGATGCAAGATGAGAGAGCGTCATGACGGGTCTTCGTCCCGTCGGGTGCTCTTGAAGTCTGCCTATCCTTCCCAAGCTACCCAATGCCGTTAATCAGTATGATCAAGCGGCGAGCGAGACCATCGCACGTCTGATCGCTCATTGGTCATTGGTCCCGATGAGGCTCCATCTGCTCGACAAGAGAGGGTTCATAAGCACAGAGAACGAAAACGAATATCTAGACCGACTTGACGGTTTTCTTGCCGGCTTTCATGGCAAGATGCCAGTCCTGTGACATCGTTCGACCGAGCAAGCCTCGACAAGAGCGGTCTCGATCGGTCGGATTTTCGCGGGTAATGCTCTGGATTCCCGTCGCTTCGTTGGAAGAGGTCGGTGCCTTTCTCGCGATCTGATTCAATCCACCATGATTTTCTTTTCCGGTTTGAGGATTACAATGCAAGCCCGAATTCCTTGGCGATTGACAGCCGTCCGCCTCGAGTGAGTTGATCAATGATCCTCCGATTTTTTCGATGCCTGGCATATTGCTCGGAAATCCAGGTCTAGTTTTGTTCGTCTCCCCCCTTCGATCGTCTCTCGACCGATAATGCGTGCAATGAGTCGATCTGGCTCGCAATCGCTTCATCGAAAAGACGAGGCTGATCGAAAGTCCGCCCCTGCATTCGTTGACCGAAAGATGAGCGCATCAAATTTCGGTCAAAATCATGAATGCCTTAGGATTCGAATCCTAGATTTCTTTACAGACTGATCGATCAACCGATCGCTCCATCTTGGGAACGACTCTCTTTTCGGAGAGGAGGACCCAAACGGAGACGCGACGCCCCTCATCCTTCGCCTCGCGCTGCAATTCCGATCAGTCGCTCATTTTCTCGGAACACTCCGATCCATCAGTCCGATCGCGGATCGGTTTGCGCGATTGGTTCCGGGTGGAGAACGACTCTCGGCCGAGACACTCCTTCATTATTTATGGAACGCACCATGCTGATTCGACCTCGCCCCTCTCAGGGAGATGCTCGCCAAAGGGCCGGCGACCGCGATAATCGAAGGTTGCCCGTTCAGCTTGAAAGACTGGAAGGTCGCGAGCTGCTGACGACCTACGCGGTGGGCCCGGGAGAAGCCTACAGCTCGATCGGAGCGGTCCCTTGGACGAGCTTAGCTCCGGGGGACACGGTGGCCATTCACTGGCAACCCACCCCTTACCACGAGAGGATCTTGATCTCGACCAACAACATCACTTTGATGGGTGTCCCAGGTCCGAACGGAGAGCAGCCGGTCCTCGATGGCCGGGATGCGACCACGCCTTCCTCGTCGCACTACTTGGCCGAAGGCACGGTTTATGACACCGGCAAGTACGCCCTCATCATGGTGAGCGCTTCGTCGCAGCAACCCTCCGGGACGGTGGTCTCGGGCGTGACGATCGAAGGACTCGACATCCAGAACGCCTATTCCGGCAAGGGCGATGGCGGACCCTACTACTACTATGATGGGACCGGGGCGAGACAAGCTTGGGACGACTTCGGGTGCGGGATCTATTTCTTGGGCGGCAGCAATCAAACCGTCCGCAACAATACAATCCACGGCAACGGCGACGGAATTTTCGCGAAACCCGACATCAACGCCGGCTCCGGTACGAATTACCTGATCGAGAGCAATCACCTCTACGGCAATGGGGTGCTCGGGGACTACGGCAAACACAACTCCTACACCGAAGTCAACGGGATCACCTATCAGTACAACGATTTCGGCCCGGTACGAGACGGGTCGGATGGGGTCCAGATCAAAGATCGGTCGGCCGGCACGATCATCCGCTATAATAATTTCGAGGGCGGTGGGACTTCCCTGTATCTATGTGGCAACCAGGATGATCCCTACCTCTCGACCTTGCCGACCTGGAACAACGCTTACGTCTACGGCAACACCATCAATGATGCCAGCTACGGTGCCAATGTCTCTCCGATCCATTTCGGTGACAACCGGGTGAACCTGGACTTCTACGATAATACCTTCGCCCAGAAGTCCGATCAGAGTTCCAATTACTACACGATCCTTTTCAATTGCGACAGCAATTCGCAGACTGTCTTCGCCCAAAACAATATCCTCTACGCCGGTTCCGCGACTCAAGGCGCGACCCCTCCGATCTTCAGGCTGTTCCAAGATTACGGCAAGGGCGTCTTCAACACGAACTGGGTGAGTCCCGGTTGGGTGAATGGAAGCGAGCAGTTCTCCGGGAGCGTATCGGGCACGAACAAATTCTTGAGCCCCGCCAACAACGATCCGGGGCTGGTTAACCTGGCCGGTGGCGATTATCACCTCACTTCCGGTTCCACCGCGATCGGTCAGGCCGTCTCGATTGATCCGAGTTTTCCCGCCGTGACCATGCAATACTTCGCGCCGGTCTCGGGGACCACCCGATCGAACGCCGCCGACATCGGGGCGTTCGCCTCGTCGTCGTCCACGGCGCCGACGCCTCCGCCAGCACCACCCACGCCCCCGCCGACGCCTCCTCCGACGCCACCTCCGGCGCCACCGACGCCTCCTCCGACGCCACCTCCGGCGCCACCGACGCAGCCGACTCCTCCTCCGACGCCTCCTCCGGCGCCACCGTCTCCGCCCCCTGTAATCCCGACGGTCATTTCGACCTCGCCGACCAAGGGCGCGACAGGCGTCGCGGCGTCAACTTCGCTGGTGGCGACGTTCAACGAGGCGATTGCCTCGGGGTTCTCGTTCGTCGTGAGCACCTCTTCGGGCAACGTCGCCGCGACGCTCAAATCGTCATCGACGACGGCCACGTTGGTTCCTTCGGCTCCGCTCAAACCCTCGACCACCTACACCGCGACCATCAGCGGGGCGAAGGACGCGCGCGGACATGTGATGGCGGCTCCCTATACCTGGTCGTTCACCACCGCCGCAGTCGCGGTGTCCTCGTCGCACCTCGTCGCGTCTTACAACTTCGACGAGGGGAGTGGGACCGTCTTGCATGATGACTCGGGCCACGGCAACAACGGCGTGGTCTCGAACGCCACCTGGTCGAGCCAGGGAAAATTCGGCGGGGCGCTGTCTTTCGCCGGGTCGCTGGGATCTTGGGTGACGGTCGCCGATTCGGCCTCGCTCGACCTGACCACCGGGATGACCCTGGAGGCCTGGGTCAACCCCACGACCTTGGATAGCCCCGACCAGGGCTGGGCTTCGGTCGTTTCCAAGGAGCATCAGAACTCCTCGAACGACATCGCCTACGCCCTGTATGCCGCCGATGGGACTGGCACTTCTCCTGCCGGACACATCCTGGTCAATAATGTTGACTCGGGGACCAGCGGCGGTAATCCTTTGTCCACTGGAAACTGGGTATTCCTGACGGCGACCTATAATGGGTCGACCCTCAAGACCTACGTCAACGGAAGCCTCGTGGGCCAGTCCAGCGTCTCCGGATCGATCACGAAGACGGGCGACCCGCTCCGGATCGGTGGAGACTGGTCGGGTGAGATGTTCTCAGGTCTCATCGACAACATGCGGATCTACAACACCGCGTTGACCTCGTCGCAGATCAGCGCCGACATGAAAACCGCGATCGCGTCGCCGAAGAGTGTGACTTCGTCCATCAAATCGATCGATGGATCGTCCAGTGTCCAGGACCTGGTACAGGCATCGGCTCTTACCACCTCGAAGACCGACAGCCCCGCGACACAAACTCCGGCCTTCGCGAACGCCTCGTTCGCCAATGTCTCGGCGAACGGTTCTTTCGACCCGAAGACTCAGTCTCAAACGGTCGTGCCGTTGACCGTTTCCTCCCAATCCGCCGTGGTCGGGTCGAGCGACAGCCTCCCGGCGACTGGCTCGATCATCATCAGTGCGGATGGGAGCACACCCAGCGGCCCCAAGCGTCGCAAGGCTTTTGCTTTCTGATCGAGAAGTTTGGAAACCCCTTGAGTTGACCCGCCTCGACGACTCTCGACCGTCGAGGCGGGTACTTTTCGCGATTCGAGCTCGATCGTAACCTCAAGGAGACCGAGTGATTACGACGGTTGCGACAACACGGCGTTCGCCGAGTCCCAGACGAACTGGTAATCGCGCACCTTGTCGACCGACCCACGCCAGCCCGCCTCGGCGGCCTTGACGAGGTTTGCCAACTCCCGAGCGGTCACGTAGTGGTAGTGGAACGAAGGGTCGGCGGCGGCCTTTCGCGCCAGGGCCTTGTGGAACTCGACCATCGGTCCTTCCAGGAGGACCTTTTGATTCGCCTCGGGCGCCCCGTGGGTGTGGAGCTTGACGAAATACCAGTCGGGTCGGGAAGGGACCTGGACCCGAGCCTTGAGCCAGGCGTCAAGTCGCTCGATCGATGCCGCCTGATTGCCCTGGATGCAACTATTCTCGACCCGAGGGAGGAAGCCTTTGACCCGCCGGGTCCAGTCGACGGTCAATGGCCCTTGAATCATCAACAGCGAGTCCATCGGCGCCGGGGTGGAGCCGACGTCGAAGCCCCAGTCGTGCGATTTGGGGCGAGTCGGGTCGTCGACGGCGTGATAGAGGCTGTTGATTTTTCGGGTTTGCGTCGTGCTCGGATAGGAAGGCATCGTGAGGTCGGCGTAGCACCCGGTCTCGCGCAAGACGTTCAGCTCGTCGTCAACGCCGCAGCATCGGCCGTCGGGCCTGGAATTGTCGAGCGCCCAGTCGCCATGAATGAAGGCGTAGGTCAACTCGCCCGTCGATGAATCGCGGGCGCCGATCCCGTGCTTGAGGGCCATCAGCTCTTTGTGGGCGAGCAGGGTCGCCCTCAGATTCTCGGACGTATCGTCATGGTGGTGGAGGTGAACCTCGATCTCGCCAAACCCGGCGCGGCAGAGGCTTGCCAGGGCGTCGACGTGTTTGGCGTCGTACTGGTCGATCGGGTAGAAAAACGTGTGTCGAGGCGGTCGGCCGTCGCTGTCCTGGAAGTCGGCGAAGTAGCTGGGGTAATCGCGGACCCATCGGTCGACCCGACCATCGGCGACCTCCGGCCCGACGTCGTTCCAGTAGGGCTCATAGTGGTCGGCGATGCAGAGCAGCAGGTGGACATCGCCTTTCGGCTCGACCGCCGCTCGGGTCAACTCGGCAAAGACCCAGAAACCCAAGCCTCGGCGGCGAGCCTCGATCATGACGAAGGGGAACCCCGCTCCCAGGACGACGAGCAGGGCAAGCAGGATCAAGATCATCGGGGGCTCCCATTCGTGGTTTCCGCGAGCCGGGCGGTCCGTTTCCAAAGCCCCTTTTGGAGACCGAAGTGCCACCGGAAAAAACCGACGAGCAAGGCCGCGTTCATGGCGGTGAACATCGCGACGATCCGCAATGGCTTGAGCGCCTGATGCCCGGCGGGCAACCAGGCCGAAGCGAGCGAGGCGAGGTAGAACCCTAATTGTCCTGCGAGAAAGTACTCGAAGAACGGGACACCTCGAACCACGAGCGCGACGTTGCCGGCCAGCGCGCCGAGGAGGAAGAACGGGCAGAACCATCGGAGGACTTTGTGCGAGAAAAACGCGAACGCGATCCAGCCTTGTCGGGGGTCGAGGAGCTTCCAGAGTCGCTCGATGCTCTGAAACCCACCCGCCCCGATTCGGGCTCGGCGCCGAAATTCCGAGGACACGTCGGGCGCCGTCTCTTCGAGGGCGATCGCCTGCTCGTCGTAGATAATCGAAGCTCCCGACCGCATCCGGATCAGCAGGGGGATGGCGAAATCGTCGACGATCGTGTCGCTCGGGATCGGTTCGTAGAGTTCTTTTCGGAGGGCATAGATCGCCCCGTTGGAACCGAGGAGGGCTCCCAGTCGCCCCTCGGATCGCTTCATGAACGTCTCGTACTTCCAGTAAAGCCCGTCGGCGTTCCGCCCGGTCTTCGGGTCGGTCAGGACGAGCTTGCCGCAGACGACGCCAACCCTGGGGTCGCGAAACCAGCGGACGAGCTTGCGGACCGAGCCGGGTTCGAGGTGGGTGTTGGCGTCGGACAGGAGGACGATTTCCCCCTCGAGCTCCGGGAACGAGGCGTTGAGCACCGAAGCTTTCCCGCGCCTCCGGTCGTAGCTCAAGAGCCGGACACCGTCGACCGCGAAAGTCCTGACGATCCGGCAGGTTTCATCCGAGCTTCCATCCGACCCCACGACGATTTCCAGCTTGTCGCGCGGGTAATCCATCGCCAGCGCGTTGAGAATCCGGGCCGAGATCTCGGCCTCCTCGTTGTGAGCCGCGATCAACAGTGAGACGGTCGGGAGGTCGGCCTCGGCGATCTCGGGTGCCTCGCGCTTTCGCCCGAACAGGCGGGAGCAGGCCCAGATGATCAAGGGGTACCCGATGTGCGAGTAGAGAATCAAGGCCACACAGGCCCAGAAGCCGGTGACGATCGCGAGGTCGAGGGCGTTCATGGAGCGTCGGCGTTGCCGGTCCTCTGGGTCACGAGTCAAGGGGTCCTGATAAACTCGAAGAGACGGCCGCGACAACAGGCTCGCCATTCGTTCGTCGAGGAACGACGCGAGCGGGGATGCCAACCGCCGTCCGGTGGGCCGGGATGTCATCGACCACGACGGCATTGGCCCCGATCTTGGCGCATTCGCCGATCCGGACCGGGCCGATGATCTTCGCCCCCGCTCCCAGAAACACGCCGTCGCCGATCCAGGGGCTTTGCCGACGCTCGGCGCCGATGGTGACTTGATGCTCGATCAGGATGCCCGAACCGCCTCGGACCTGCCCGTTGATCACCACTCCGTTGGAGTGGATGAGCACCAGGCCCGGGCCAAACTCGGCGCCTCGCCCGATGATACACTGGCAGCAGATCGAGTTGAGTTTGTTGAAGATCATCTCCAGCGGCGTCAACCCCCGACGCCTCGACCACTGCATGAGCCGGTAGAGGATCATCGCCGCCGTCCCGTCGGTCATGAGGACCTTCAGCAAGGCTTTTCGACCCTCGCTCTCGTAGCACCATCGGGCCTTGTGCCTCAGGTCGGCACCGATCAAACCGATCAGCGAAGTCGGGACTTGAGGCGGGCCCGTTTCGGTCCCGGTCATGGCCGCTCCTCTCGCCCGAAAGTCCCCAGCGTCGCCAGGTGATCTCGGATCTCTTCGAGCCTCCCGGCCCAACTTTCGCCGACGACCGCCTCGCTCCGGGAAGAAGACGGACCCGGATCAGCCAGGGCGGCGGCGACCTCTCGGACGAACTCGTCGCGGTCCCGGCCGATCCGGCAAAGCCCGAGGACTTCGACCTCGGGGATGGCCGTCGAGACGACGGGAAGCCCCGACGCCAGGTATTCGCGAGCCTTCAACGGGTTGGCGTTGAGCGTCACTTCGCTGATCGGGAACGGGATCAGGGCTACGTCGAACCCCTTGCTGTACGAAGGGAGCGACTGGTAAGGCTTCCGGCCCAGCAGATGCACATTGGGTAAGGCTTCGAGCCTCGACACGTCCATCGTCACCTTGCCCAGGAGGACGATCGACGCCTCGGGGAAACTCCGGGCAACATGTTCGAGCAGGTCGATGTCGACCCAGTCCTCGGCGATCAGCCCGAAGTAGCCGATGACCGGTCGGGGCAACCGCGCGACCTCCTCGGGGACCCGGGTTTCCGGCTCCAGCGCGAGCCGAAAATGATCGTGGTCGACGCCATGCCGGACCAGGAAGGTCCGGGGGTTGACGGCGCCTTTCGAGTGAAGCAGGCGGTCGGACGAGACGAACACCGCGTCGGCCTTTCGCAACAGGCCGTCCTCGATCTCGGCCATCGACTGGGTCGAGACGCCCGAGAAGGCTTTGTACTCATCCACGCAGTGATAGATCAAAGATGTTTCGCCCAGCTCGCCCGCAACCAGCCCGGCCGCGGGGTTGAACACCCAGTTGATCGCCTGGCGGAAGTTGAGCTTCGCCATTGCCCTCCGGACCTGGAACTTCAACAACTGGCGGTTCATCGCCCGGATCGCGGGCTTGCCGTAGGCCGGGATGGCGAGGGGGTTGAGCACGAAGATATTCTTCTCGGGCTCCTGCATCGGCGAGGCGGCGGCCGACAGCTTCCGGAAGGCCCTCGACAGGTCGGCCTTCGAGGCTTTGGGGGTCCGGTAACCGATCGAGTTGACCCAGAGGACCCGGTTGTGTTTCGAGAGCAACCGCATGAGGTGGGTTTTCGAGAGCGGGTCGCCGCTCCAGTCGTGGCTGAAGCAGAGGATGTCCCGCCCCCTGAGCAAGCTCGCCCGTTCTTCAGACGTCGAGGGTGAACTCGGCGAAGGTTCGAGTCTGGCGATCATGGATGCTCCTTGGAGAGGGCCGAGGGGCGTCGAGTTTCCAAGACAAGATCGAGGGTTGGCTGCTTTCGGCCCCCGAGCACCGCTTCAAAGAGCTGGTCCATCTCATCCACCGTCTCGGAAACGTCGCGGACGGCCTCGGGGCGTCGAGGAGCCTGGCCTCGGTCGTCGAGGAATCGGCCCAGGGCTTCGGCCAGCGCAACCGGGTCGTTCGGGGGGACCAGCTCGGAGGGTCCGATGCCCTCGATTTCGGGGATACCCCCGACCCGGCTGGCGACGAACGGCGTGCCGCAAGCCGCAGCCTCCAGGAGCACGTTCGGCACTCCCTCCGAGTGCGACGGTAGCGCGAAGACGTCGGCCGCTCGATACCAATCGGGCAGCTCGCCCTGCGGGAGCGCCCCGAGCATCCGGAACCGCTCCCCAAGCCCGAGCCGGGCCGCTTGCTCTTGGAGGGCGGGTCGGAGAGGCCCCTGGCCAACCAGGCAACACCGGAACCGGACACCTTGGGCCGCCAGCCGGGCGCAGGCTTCGATGAGGAGATCCTGGCCTTTGACGGGGACGAGGTTGCCGACGGACAGCACGATCGGCGTCTCGGCGTCGAGGCCGAGCCTGCCCCTGGCTTCCCGCTTCGAGCCGGGGGCGAACCGCCCTTTGGCGACGCCGTCGTAGATGACCCGGACCCGGTCGGGCTCGGCGCCAAGTTTGACGACCCGGTTTGCCAGGTCGCGGCTCACCGCGATGACGGCGTCGGCACGCCGGAGCGCCTCGGATGTCGGTCCTTTTCGAGACGAATGTTGGTCGAGCAGGAGGATATCCGACCCGTGGACCTTGACCACGACGGGAATCCCGGCCCGTCGGCCGAGTTCGACCGCGGCCCAGCCGTCGGGGTAGGCCCAGGGGGCGAAGAGGATCTCGGGGCGGAACTCGTCGATCGCCCTCAGAAAGGCGGGGAGGACCGAAGCTCGGTAGCAACAACCATAAGTCGCTCGGAACATCCTCGGGGTGAAAAGGTATCGGGGGTGCTCAACATCGAGGCCGTCGAGCCGCGTCCGACGGCCGCGAGCGAGCGTTGCTCCGCCCCTGCTCCTCCAAGCCAGCTCATCGGTCCAGGCGATCGGCGCGATGATCCTGACCGGGTGGGTTTCGGCGAGCAGCCGGATCTGGTTCCGGTTGAACGCGGCCCGGTGGGGCTGATAAGGGTTCGGGTAGAGGTTGGTGAGCGTCAGGATGCGCATCGGATACCCGCCTGCTTGGCGTTGAGCCGTTCGAGGTAATGTCGATGGTAATCCTCGGCCATCCTCGCGAAGTCGAAATCGGCCTCGGCGCGTTTCTGGCCGGCGTCCGCGAGCTTCCGCGCCGCCGTCGGGTCGGCGAGCAGTCCCATGAGGGCTTCGGTGAGCGCATCCTCGTCGCCCGAGTCGATCAAGAGGCCGGTCTGGCCGTGCTCGACGACCCGAGGGATGCCGCCGACTCGCGTGGAGACCACCGGGATGCCCGCCGCCCAGGCTTCCAGGATCGCCAGCGGCATCCCCTCGGCCCGGCTGGTCAGGGCGAAAACATCCATCGCGTGGAGGAACTGGTCGGGGCGTGACTGGTAGCCGACGAACGACACGGAGGCAGCAAGGCCCAGGCTCGCGACCAGCGCCTCCATCTCGGCCCTCCGAGGGCCATCCCCCACGATCAGGAGCCTGGAGTCGCCGAAACGTCCCCGAATCCGCGCGAACGAGCGGATCAGCAAATCTTGGCACTTGACCTCATTGATCCGACCGACCGTCCCGATCACCGGAACCTCGGGCGCGATCCCGAGCGACTCGCGGACGGCCGCCGAACCTTCGTGGTCTCGAAATCGCCGGGTGTCGATCCCGTTGGCGACCACCCGGACCTTGTCCTGGGCGACCAGCCCGTACGCCTTGACCTCGGCGGCGATGTCCTCCGACACGCAAAAAAATCGGTCCGCGTGCCGCCCGGCGACCCACCAGAGCAGCCGGGTCCTCATCCGCTTGTTCAGGACCCGATGCTTGGCGATCTGGTTGATGTGCTCGGTGTGGACGACCAGCGGGACGCGGAGTTGCCTCGCGGCGGGACCCGAGTAGAGCAGGGCACCGATCTGGTGCGTGTGGACAACATCGGGCTGGAGTTGCCTGAAGACTTCCCTGACTTTCTCGACCATCTCCGGCCTTCGACCGGGCGGCTTGTGGAGGCAGGTCACGGAGGCTCCGGCGGCCTCGACCTCGGCGGCCAGGTCGCCATGCCGTTCCAGGCAGATGACCGAAACCCGCTGCCCAAGCCCCGGTCCCTTGCGAGCCAGGTCGAGAACAATCCGTTCGAGTCCGCCGCAATCCAGCGAGAGCACGATATGGACGACATGCAACGGGTCGGACGGCCGTCTCTGAGTCATGAATCTCTCGATAAGATAATTATGATTTAAACGCATTGACGATCCTGAGCATCAAGGGTCGGCGAAGTGTCGTTTGTGGGGCGCCTTCCTCGACACCCCGACGGCCTGTCGGCATCGACAGGCATTTGCAGTAGATCCACCAAGCCTGCACCGAGGTCGGCTGGCGTCGGAGCCGCTCCTTGGCGGGTCCGAGGGCGGCTTCGGGTCGCCCTCTCCCGAGATGGCCCGCCGCCCATCTCCGGAAGATGTCCGCTTCCCAGGCCCGGAAACCTCGGCGACCGAGCAAGCCGCGATGTTGGTCGAGGACGCGGAGCATGTTGGTGCAATCGCGGTCGATGTTCGACTCGGAAAGGGAATCCGGGCCGAGCATCCAGGTCGCCAGCGGCTCCGGGTCGATATAGATCGGACCGGCAAGGATCATCCGGACCCAGAGGTCTCGGTCCTCGGCCGGTTCCAGGCCGGGCTGGAATCTCAGGTCTTTCAGGGCTTCGCGGCGAACGACGACCGTGGTCGTCCAGATCGCCTTCATGTATTCGAAGACCTGGGCTCCTGTTCCGACCAGTTCGCGGCCATAGTCCTCGTCCTTGCCGATCGGGGAGATGTGGCGGGGCCGGCTTTGGGGCTGCGTGTAATACCGGGTCGCCGCGAGCCCGACCCTCGGGTGAGCTTCGAGGGCCGCGAGCTGGCGCGCAAGCTTGGTCGGTTCCCAGTGATCGTCGGCGTCCATGAATGCGATCAGGTCGCCTCGGGACCGGTCGATGCCCAGGTTCCTCGCGGACGCGGCCCCTCCGTTCTCCTTGCGGATTAGGGTCACGAGGCCGCCGAAGGATTCGAGGGCCGAGGCGAGATCATCGGGACTGCCGTCATCGACGACGACAATCTCCTCGGGGGCTCGGGTTTGCGCCAGGACGCTTTCGATCGCATGACGGATCGTCCCGGCGGCCTTGTAAGCCGGTATGACAACGCTCACGGAAGGGGAAATCACGGATCATCTCCAACTTCGCGATCCTGGAGGGTTCCGGATCAGGATTGGTGTTGCGACACGGTGTGCGATCGAGGATCGTTGGATGGTTTGGACCTCTGCCCCGATCCTCAAGAACATTGGAGGAGTTTGGCTGATTTTTCTCCTTTGGCCAGGGAGCCGAGCCGAGCCGGATCGACATCCATCCCGGGGTATTCGATCAGGTCGAAGGAGCCTGCCAGGGACAAGACCCGCGCCGGGTTTCCGGCCACCACTCCCCGAGGGGGTACCGACCGGATCACCACCGCTCCGACCCCGATCAGGGCGTCTTCGCCAACGGTGATTGGTCCGATCAAGGCCGCCCCCGGGCCGATGTAAACGCGATCGCCCACGACCGGGCAGCCATCCATCGACTTTCCCCCTCCGCTCCCGTGCCCGATCGTCACCCCCTGGGCGATGGTGCAATGGCGGCCGATCACGGCGCGAGAGGAGACGACGATGTAACCGGAATGGGGGAGATAGAGGCCCGGGCCGATCGAGGCCGAACCGGGCAACTGGACCCCCGAGGTGACCTCGGCGAAAAGCTGGGCGAGGACCGCAGGGATGTTCAAGGCCCATCGGAGGGGCCTGGGCATCCGGGCGACGAACAGTTCGCGACGGAATCGATAGCCGATCACGGCCCACATCGCCGGGTTGAGCAACAACTCACGAAGGCGCGCCCCGAGAGTATCGCCGCAACGTCGGATGTCTTCCAGGAGGTCATCACGCATCGCGGCTTCCTCGGAGGTTGATTGCCGTTGATCGTCGAACCCGGCTCGACTCAAACATTGGAGTTGCTTTTGGGTTGACGATCGCCCCGGTTGATCGTTCGAAGCGACTGGTCCACCGAACCCGAGCGCCGGGCGGAGCGGAACCAGGGGAAGAAACCCGTCTGGCTCATGGCCAGACCGCCGATGACCCCGAGCAACCACTTCGCCCAACCCGCTCCGGCCGAACTGGTCGTTTCGACAATCAGGCTGTCGATCACCGGGTCGGTCGCCACCCAGTCGATGACCCGATCGTCGCCGGAGACCGCCGAATCGTCGAGGTTGCCCAGGGCCGAATCTGTTGGGTTGGGAGAGTCGAGGGGGCCGGTTTGCGAGTGGTCCGAGAACATCGCCTGGGAACTCTGGCCGACGTCGGAAAGCTCGGCTGAGTTGCAGATCCGCCACGCCAGATTCGTCTCGAACTTGGAGGGGAAGACTTCATCGGCGACGCTCAGGATGATCGGCGAGTCGTTCCCGGAACCCGGATCAAGCACGGCGACGGTCCCCAAGCTTTGGGGGACGTTCGACAACGAACCACCCCGCAGAATACTCGTGGCGGCGGTGGAGCCAACATTGTTGATGATCGGGAGTCCCGACATTGCCGGGAGCCCATTGGCCAGGGGTGTCGTCGCGGGCTGACTGGGCCTGACCGACGAAGGGAGGGCGGTCGGGGCCTGGTTGGAGTTGTTTGACGGGCTTGGGGACAAGGTTGCACCGACGTTGAAGCTCGGAACGGTTCCACCAACATTGACCGGGGGTAAGCCGGTTAGTGACTGGGTGGCAAGCTTGGACGTCGTGAAGGTCCAGGTGAACGGGGCCATGACATTGCCCGAGTAATCCTTGGCACTGCTGATCGTGGCTGTGAAGGTGGTCGAGGGTTTCAAGGGGGAGTTCGGCGCCAACGTCAGGGTGTAAGATCCGTCATAGGAGACGGTCGCGGCGACGCTGACTCCGCCCGAGTCGGTCAGTGTGAACACGGCCGAGTTCGCGACGATCGGCTCGCTCAAGGTCGCGACGACGTTGCTCGAAGTGGGTACGTTCGTGGCACCCGAGACGGGCGTTGTCTGGACGACGGTCGGCGGCTTCGTCGATGCCGGTTGGGTGGTGAAGGCGACGTCGACCCAGTAGTTTGTCGCGTTGTAGGAAATCGTCGGATAAGCATCGCCGCCGTAACCGTACACCCCATTGCCGCCGGCCGCCGAGTTGGAGAGAGCTTGAAGCGGGCCGTTGGTCGTGCCTCCGTTGGCGAAATAGCTCGACGAATCGGAGTAATTACCCTGGGGGGCAAAGTAGGAAGCGACGTAGGTCACCCCGGACGCGATCTCGACCGGATTGGCGAAGTCCGCCTCCTGCCAACCGCTTGCCGTCTCGGAGGTGAAGGTTGCCGTCGCCAGCAACATCCCGGAAGAAGTCCAGAGGTTGCCGACATGCGTCCCGCCATTGCCGGCCCCCTTGTAAAAGCGAATCCCGTTGATGTAACCAGGCTGCGAAGTTTGGAACTTGACGCCGACCTCGGTCGAGTTCGTGTCGCCCGACGAGGCCACGGCCGGGGTCGAAGTTGTGCTGAAGATCGTCGATGTTGTCGTCGTCGTGAACGTCCAACTGAAGGGCGACGCCATCGGGTTGTTGTAGTTGTCGGTCGCCCCGGAAACCTGGGCCGTGTAAGTCGCCCCTTGCTTCAATAGGGTCGAGGGGGTGAAGGTCATCGTGTTGGATGGCGAGTCGTAGGTCAACGTCCCGGCGACGGCCTGACCGGCGGCATCTTTGAGCGAAAATACGATGCTGGCCGGGCGGACCGGCTCGCTGAATGTGGCCGTGATCGGGGCGGACAGGGAGGTCGATTTGGAGCCTGGGGCAGGGGACTCCGAGGTGACCGTGGGGGGAGGGTTGGTGACAGACCCCGGGCTGAACACGACGTCGACCCAGTAGTTCGTCCCGTTGTAGGTCCCCGTGGGGAAACCGCCACTGGCGGAGTAGTTGTAGAGGCCGTTGGTCGCGGGCGCCGTCAGGGGGCTGGCGACCAGGCCCCCGTTGCTGAAGTAGCCGCTGCTGACCGAGTAGTTTCCCTGGGGGGCGAAGTACGAAGCCACATACGTCGTCCCGGCGGCGATGGCCACCGGCTGGGCGAAGGAAACCTGCTGCCAGCCCGAGGCGGTCTCGCCGGAGAATGTGGCGGTCGCCAGCAGGGTGCCCGATGCGCTCCAGAGGTGGCCCGTGTGGGTCCCGCCGTTGCCGGCTCCCTTGTAAAACCGGATTCCGTTGAGGTATCCAGGGACGGACGAACTGAACTGGACGCCGACCTCGATCGCGCTGGTGTCGCCGGAGGAAGCTTGAGCCGGGACCGAGGTTTTCGAGAACAGGGTGTTGGTCGTGGCCGAGGCCGTCGTGAACGACCAGGTCACCGGTGCGGCCAACTTGTTGCCGAACAGGTCGGTCGCCGAACTCACCGTGACCTTGTAAGTTCCCGAGACCGCGAGGGCGGCGCCCGGAGCGAACGTGGCGATGTTTGTCGTCGAGTCGTAGGTCAAGGAACCCGTCACGGCATTGCCTGAGGAATCCGCGACCGACAAGCCGATGCTCGACGGCTGAACGGCGCCGGAGAATCCGACCAGGATGTTGGACGTCGTGGAAACGCCCGAGGCTCCCTGGGCGGGGGATTCGGAAACCACTGAGGGAGGCGTGGGCTTCGCGTTGGACGGAGTAAACAACACGTCGACCCAATAATTCGTGGCATTATACGAGCTGTTCGGGAAGCCGGTGCCGGATCGATAAACCCCGTTGCCCCCGGCCTGGGCGTCTGAGAGAGCGAGCAAGGGACCGCTGACGGTCGGGTTGTTCGTGAAGTAGGCACTCGTGACGGCGTAGCCCCCCGACGGCGCGTAATACGAGGCGATATAGACGGTATTCGCGGTGATCGTCACCGGCGAACTGAAGGTGACCTGCTGCCAACCACTGGTCGACTCGCCGGTGAATGTGCCCGTCGCGAGCAACGTCCCGGCGCTACTCCACAGGTGTGCAACGTGTGTTCCGGTGTTTCCCGCTCCTTTGTAGAAACTGAGGCCATTGATCGTGCCCGAGACGTCGGAGAGAAATTTGACGCCAACCTCGGTCGGCGAAGTGTCGCTGGCGGAGGCGGTCGCGGGCACCGACGTCGTTCCGAAGATGCTGGTCGAGGAGGAGGTGGTGAAACTCCAGGTCGCCGGCGCGGTCATCATGTTGCCAAAATTATCCGTCGCGCCGGAGACCGTCACCGTATATTGACTTCCGGTCGCCAGGACCCCATCCGGAACGAAGCCGAGGGTGTTGGTGGCGGTGTTATAGGTCAGCCCCCCACTCAGGCTTTTCCCGGAGGAGTCGACCAGTGAGAACGAAGCGCTGCTCGGCACAATCGCCTCGTTGAACGTGACGGCGATCGGGGAGTGGGTGGAGACGCCGGTCGCCCCGGCTGAAGGCGACTTGACGGTCACTGCGGGGGTGTTCGCGGTTCCGACGTTGAAGACGGCGTCGACCCAATAATTGGTGCCGGCGTAGCTACTGGTCGGGAAGCCCTCACCATAGACATAAACTCCATCCCCGGAGAACTTTCCGGAGGCCCCTTCCGAAACCGAGAGGGCATGAAGTGGGCCGCTGGTCAGGCCCGAGTTGGTGAAGTAGCCGGTGTTCGCGGCATATTTCCCCATCGGCGCGTAATACGAGGCGACATAGACGGTGTTCGCCGCGATCGTGACCGGCGAACTGAAGGCGACCTGCTGCCAGCCCGAGTTGGCCTCGTCGGTGAAGGTGTAGTTCGCGGTCGCCAGGAGGGTTCCGGTGCTCGACCAAAGATGGACGACGTTGTTGACACCGGACGTGTTGCTCTTGGAGCCGTTATCACCTTCATAGAACCGGATGCCGGAGATCGTTCCCTTGACGGATGAGGTGAACTGGACGCCGACCTCGATCGCGCCGGTGTCGCTGACGACCGGCACGGCGGGCTTGATTGCGTTGTTCCAGAGGGAATAGATCGTCCCCGGTCGAAATGACGTGTTGAAGCTCCAGCCGACCGGACCCGGCAGCGGGTTTCCGGCCTGATCCGTTGCCGAGGTGAGCGTCGCGGTGTAACTCGCCGGGTAGTTCAGGGGGGCGTTGGGCGTCAGCTTGGCCGTTCGGGTTGTGTCGTCATAAGAAAGCGTCGCCGGAACCTTGTTGCCGAGCGAGTCGGTCAAGGTGAACGAGATCGAGCCAGGTTGGATCGATGTGGTGAAGCTGGCGGTGATCGGGGTCGTGGCCGAGACGCCGTCGGAGTTTGGCAAAGGGAAGATGCTGGTCAGTCGCGGCGAGACGAAGGCGACGGCGCTGAAAACGACGTCCACCCAGTAGTTGGTCGACTGTGAGGTGCCGGTCGGGAAACTGCTCGGGCCGTAGGCAAACACACTCGCGGCCTGCTTGGGAAGGTCCGCCGGGACGTGCAGGGGGCCGCTGTTGACCCCATTGAGTGCGAAGAAGTAGGGGTCGGCGGCATAGCTCCCCGAGTGCGAAAAATAGGAGGCCACATAGCTGGTGCCGGCGGTGACGGCGACGGGCTTGGCGAAGTCCACTTCTTGCCATCCATTGGCGGATTCGTCGACGAAGGTGGCCGTTGCCAGGAGCACGCCCGTGTTCGACCAGAGATCGCCGACATGAGTTCCGGTGTTGCTGGTCCCCTTGTAGAATCGGACCCCGGTGATGTATCCAGCAACATCCGACGAAAACCGGACCCCCAGTTCCACCCCGTTTTGACCCGCCGTGCTGTCGGCGGCCGAGTCGTTGCTGGGCGTTTTCCCGAGGTCCCAGATGATCAGCGGACTCTTCGGCGTCGTGATCGTGACGGTCACGCCCTTCGATGGGCTTTCTATGTTCAAGCTGTCATCCGTCGCCCGGCTCAGGATGTTGACCGAGCCGGTCGCGCCGGGATTCCATTGGTAGGTCCAGTTGGCTCGCCCTTGCGCCGGGTGCCAGGTGACTCCGCCGTCGACCGAAACCTCGACACCCGCGACGACGCCGCCACCGGTGTCGGTCGCCGTGCCGGAGATCGTCATAGTGGCTCCGCTTGGCAACGACAGGCCGGTCGCGGGCGAGTTGATCACCGAGGTCGGCGCGACGTGATCGGTCGACGATGTGGCTTGCGACAGACCGGCAATGAGCGTGGTCGGCTGGACGTTCCCCATGTCGGCGAACAGGTTGATCATCGACTGCTGGATGATGGGGTCGGGGTCGTTCTGGCTGTCCGTGATCGAGTGGTTCGAGCTCAGCCCCCACGACCACTGGACGGTGCCGGCTCCGAAGACCAGGGCGCCACTTGCGGCCCGATATTCCACCTGGCTGTTGGTCGCGACACCGGGTTGAACCGTGTTTCCGTAATCGACGAAAACTTGAGAAACGTTCTGGGTCGTCGACGACAGGTCGATCAGGCCGGGGGGTCGGAAGCCGTTGTCGACGTCCGAGTCCCACTCGTAGCCGAGGACCTGGCCGCCGATGGACAAAGTCTGGCCGGGTGTCAGGGAGGCCACGGCCGTGCCTCGCCAGAAACGCAGGTTGGCGTCGCTTGCGGGGACGGTGATCGGGGTCCCCGTGGCATCGGCCCCCATGTTGACCGTGAACAGGGTGCCCGTAATTTGGTTCGGAGCGACCCCACCGTCGGTCGTCGAGCTGAATCGAGGGTCTTCCCAGGTCCCGGTCCAGATCGATGGATTCTTCGGGTCGGTGATCGCGTTAGCGTGCGTTTCTTTGTAACTCACTAAAGTCCGATTAGGCGTCGCCGACGGGTCGATGCTCGGTTGGTAGTAGGTCTTCCAGAAAGACTCGTTGCCGGTCAGGAAGGCCATGTTGACCCCGGCGTCGCGAGCCGCCTTGATGTTGTAGAATTCATTGCCCGACCAGTACTCATCATGCCCCGCCGCGGTGAAGATCTTGTGGTTCTTGATCAAGGAGCCATAACGGTCGGTGTCGACGTCGGTCGAATAGCTGACGTCATAGCCGTTCTGCTCCAGGAAGCTGACCATCGGAAATTCGGCGTAGAAAAATTGGTCATGGATATTGGTTAAATTCGTGTTCCCATAGTTATTGAGAGGGCGGTTATAGCTCACCGCGTCGGCCCGGGGCGGGTTGGTATCCGGCCCGCCGAGGTACAGGTTGTTCCCACCCCAATCGTTGTAGGCTTGCCAGGTGGCGTCGTTGGTTTTGTAGAGGATGTCCGAGTGGCTTGAATCGTTACGGACGACGAAGACAATCATGCTCGAACTGCCGTTGGACCGCGTCGGCTCCGCGATATAAACCCCCGAGACGGCATTCGAGGGGACGGTCCATGACGCCGAGACGGACCAGTTCCCGGCGTCGACCAAGCCGGTCGATGCGTTCGTCAGCGCGGCCGGCTGGGCCTGATCCAGGGTCTGCGACGCGGGCACGGTCGCCTCGAGTCGCGCACCATTCCCGCCGTAGTATCCGACTCGGTAGATGTCGATCCGGTAAGGGGCCTTGGTCGTATCGTTGATCTTGAACGAGATGGTACCGCCGACATTGACGCTCATGTCGGTGGAGAAGCCTTGGAGCGTGGTATCGCCCAAGCCGTTGACCATCCAGACGCTTTGACTGGTGCCGGGAAGTTGATTCTCCGCACTCACCGCGTTACCGGAGAGGAGAGTCCGACCCTCCAGCGATTCGATCCTCGGTGAATCAAACCGAATCGGGGGCCGTCCCGAGCAAGACCGCTTCCCTCGAAGATGGTTTTTCATGGTTTGGATTAGGCTCAAAGAAGATGAAAATTGGTGAATGATCAGATGAAAACGAATTCGCTTTCAACCAACTGATGGGAACCTTGCTGGTTCCGGTCCATGAACGACATTAAGGTGACAACATTTGTTGGCGATGAACTGAAATCGGGTTTTTCGTTTCCGCGAACCGTCGCGCGTCATGGGCCATCATGGCCGCCGCCAGCCCGGTCCAGGTGCCGAGCCGTCCGGCGAGGATCATGCATCGATGAAACGTTTCTTCCGTCAGGAGACCGGAGGAGATCGGGCTGTGTGCCACTGTCAAGCCGCCGAGGGCCACAAACCAGCTTTCTCGGATCAGGGCGTAGAAAGATACGCCGCTTGGGGGTAGCCTTCGAACCTCGCCGCGACACCCCCAGTAGCACCGCGACCAGAACCAGCGACGGCTCAGGCGATTGACGGGGACGCGGTGGCCTACCCGGGCCGATGGCTCGTAGAGCAGGGTTCCGCCCGCTTCGGCGATCCGTTGGAGGAGGTCGCCCTCCTCGCTCCCGATCAAGCAGGTCCCGACGCGCCCCAGGTCGGACCGAAAATCACCGACCCTTTCGATCCATTTCTTCACGAACGCCAGATTCACGCCGAAGAGTTCATCCGATGCCGCCTTTCTCGGGTCGGGACCGAGGTCGACCTTGGTCAGATACCCCTCGTCGCGCTCGCCGAGCCATCGGGGCCTCGGGCAGGGATAGACGAGGTGGGCTCGACCGCCGACAGCCGCGTGGTCGCCTTCCTCGAAAGCGGAAGCCAGGTTGATCAACCAGTCGGGGTCGACGTCGACGTCATCGTCGAGGAAGGCGATGATCTCGGAGTTGGCCTCCGCGATCGCTCGATTTCGGGCGAGGCTCAGCCCTTGCCTCGGCTCTTGGATGTATCGAAGCGGCCCGGCAAGCGGCCCTTCAAACTCCTCGACCACGGCCCGGGTCGCGTCGTTGGAGTTGTTGTCGATCACGAGGACCTCGAATGTCCGATCGTCGCCGAACTTCAACGCTTCGAGGCTTCGAAGCGTCAGCTTCAGTTCGTCAGCCCGGTTGTAGGTTGCGATGGCGATCGAGATCATGGTCACCGTTCGAGCCCTTGCCTGACGAAGTTGCGAAACCGCGCGATGGAGACGTTCATGCCCACGACCACCGGCCCGACTCGTGGTAGACGCCGAACTCGGTGCTCAGGACGGGGTCGCTCACGTGGAAGTTCTTGCCGGCCTGGGCGCAATGAAGCTTCTGGAACGTCGAATCCCAGATCAGGATCTGGATGGAATACAGGTCGGCGACCAGCTTGATCGGCGGGGTCAGGAGTTCGATGACGCCCCGACCGGAGATCGTCCCGGTCTCGAACCGATCCATCGAGGTGTTGTAATTGCAACAGGAAACGTCGTCGGACCGGACGATCCCCAGGCTGAAATTGGGCTGCTCGACGGCTTCATTCGCCTGGTAATGGAGGCGGATTCGCATCCTCTCGCCATGCTCGAAGATGGCGCGATCTTCGCCGTCCTCGCCGAGGAGCTCGAAGTGCTCGATGTGGATCGGGCACTTTGTGGGGTCCGAGCCCACCATCCCCGTCGCCCAGGACGCCATGTCGAGGCGTCCTTCCTGGTCGTAGAGCTTGGCGACATCCTCCGTCGCGCCGTCGAGTGCGAGACTCCCGTTGGCGAGGTAGATGGCCCGGTCACACATGGCCTTGATGGCGAACATGTTGTGCGAGACGAAGAGGAGGGTCGCGTCTCGCTTCTTGAGGCTTTTCGCATGCTCCATGCACTTCCTCTGGAACGCGAGGTCGCCGACCGACAGCACCTCGTCGACCAGGAGGATGTCGGGTTCCATGTGGGCGGCGACGGAGAAAGCCAGCCTGACATACATCCCGCTGGAATAGCGCTTCACGGGCGTGTCGATGAACCGATCGATCTCGGCGAAGTCGACGATCGCGTCGAACTTGCGGGCGATCTCCTTGCGGTCCATGCCGATGATCGCCCCGTTGAGGAAGACGTTTTCTCGGCCGGTCAACTCGGGATGGAAGCCGGTCCCAACTTCCAAGAGACTGCCGACCCGACCTCGCATCCGAATCCGACCCTTGGTCGGCGCCGTGATCCGGCTCAAGACTTTCAGGAGGGTCGATTTCCCCGCACCATTGCGACCGATCACACCGATCGCCTCGCCCGGTCGGATGTCGAGCGAGATATCCTTCAAGGCCCAGAGATCGCTCGCGGTCGAACCCAAATCTGGGCGGCGCCGGGACTCGGGCCGGAGCCGACGCAAAGAGGCCAGGGCCGCCTCGGTGACGCTTTCCCGGATCGTCCGATACCCGGCCGACTTCCGGGCTCCCAGCTTGTAGTATTTTGAGACATTTTCGATCGAAATCGCGGAGTGCATCTCGGCCTTCCAGTCTAGGTGTTCATCTCAGAAGCGAGTCGTCGATTCGCCGATCAAGCTGGTGGATTTTGAGCCAGTGTTGGGCGGCCTCGGACGAGTTGGATCATGGGACGGATCGCGGACCAAACTTCTCGGCCCGCCCGACGTTTCCAGCGAAGTCGGGTATATTCCGAGCGCTTGACGAGGCCCGGATCGAGTTCGAGCGCGAAATCGAGGAGTTCTTGACAACGATCCGGATCGCCCACTTCGAAGGCCTTGTTCGCCTCCCAGAACGCGGCCCAGGCGAGGCTTAGATTCGACTTTTGCTCCAACCGGACCGATTCCGCCACAGCCATCCCTTGCTCTCGAAAGACCGTCGCGAACGCTTCTTGGCGCTGCTTCCAGTCGGCAAGCGGCGAAGCATAATAGGCTCGGCTCATGTTGACCTCGTGCAGCCGATAATAGGCTTGGTCCGCGTCGAGGATGCCGACCTGTGAATGGGCGGCGAACCTCATCCACATCTCCATGTCGCCCGAGTGCGGAAGGTCCTTGCGATAACCTCCGAGCTGCTTCTGCAACCGGGTCCTCGTGATCGCCGTCGGGGTACACACGGGATTCACGCCATCCGAGCAGCAGGATTCGAGGAACTCGGTCCCTTCGAGGATCTTCCACCCGCAATGCTCGGGGACGGGTCCGATCCAGGGGGGCGGCTCCGCCCGGAAGAGAATCCCTTTGCCATAGACCAGGCCGACTTTCGGATGAGAATCGAACAGGTGGAGGGCTCTCGAAAGCGAGCCGGGGGCGAGCAGGTCATCGGCCGAGAGCAAGACCGTGAAGTCTCCCTCGACCCAGTCGAGGCCCTCGTTGTAGGTGGCAATGTGGCCTCGGTTGACCTCATGCTTCCGGAACTGGACGCGGGAGTCGCGAGCGACCAACTCCTCGGCGACCTCGGCGGTATTGTCCGGCGAGGCATCATCGATGATCAAGATGCGAACATCGGTCACCGACTGAGTCAAGACACTTTCGACGCATCCCCTCAGGTAGTGGGCATATCGGTAACAGGGGACGATCACGTCAACTCGACTCACGGGACTTTCGCCTCCAGCAGGTTCTCAACTCGGTTCTCATGCCGGAGGACCCGAGCCGGGTTGCCGACGACCGTCGCACCCGAGTCCACTTCGCGGACCACCACGGCGCCCATGCCCACGAGTGCCCGCTCGCCGACCCGAATCCCTTGGCGGATCACCGCCCGGGCTCCGATGTAGCAGTTTCGGTCGACCACGACCGAACCGCTCAGGATCACGCCCGGCGCGAGGATCGAATGATCTCGGATCAGCGCGTTGTGCCCGACGATGGACCCGGGCCCGAGGGTGATCCAGTCCCCGACGACCGCGGCACCCCCGATGGCGACTCCATAGTTGACCACCACCCCTCGACCCAGCCTGGCCCGATGCGAAACCGAGGCTTCGGGGTGGATCAAGGTTGCGAATCGGTCGATGCTCAGACCGGTCGAGGCGAGGATCTCGGGAAGGGATCGAAAGCTCTGGTCGCCGCCGATGGCGTTGACGAAGCTGCAATGACCGTGCTGCCTCGCCTCGCGGAGCGTCCCGACGACCTCAAGCCCGAGGTGCCGAGAACCCGTCGGGCGAGCATCGTCGAGGAACCCGACGACCTTCCAGGTGGGGCGGCAAGCGTTGATCGCCTCGATCACGTCGAGGACGTCATGGGCGCCGCCCCCCGTGCCGAGGATCATGAGCGGTCGAATCATCTCGCACCTCCCGCCAGGCAAGACGCGAGGTCGCGTAGACCTTCGATGACCCGATCCTGTTCTTCCTCGGTCAAGGCGTCGAACAGCGGGAGCAGGATGACCTCATCTCTCGCGGCCTCCGAGTGGGGCAGGTGAACGGGGCCTTCTCCGGCGTAAGCCGGCTCCTGGTGGGCATTCATGATCCCTCGCCGGGTGCTGATGCCTTGTTCGAGCAACCTCTGCATCAACTCATCGCGGCCGATCGGGTAGTTTTGCCCGATTCGGACCGCATAAGACTGGTAATTGGGCTGGAGGTTCGCGGGAACATGCGGAGTTTCCAGCCCGGGAACCTCCTGGAGGGCGGCCGAATACCGCCCGGCAAGCTCGACCCGACGCTCGAGGATTCGAGGGAGCCGCTCGAGCTGGACGCGGCCAACCGCCGCCTGGATGTCGGTCATCCGGTAGTTGAACCCGACGACGGGGTATTCCTCAAAGACAACTTGTTTCGAGGCATGTCTGACCGTGTCGGGGATCGACATCCCGTGCTGGCGGAGCAGTCGGAACTTCCGGTTCAACTCCGGGTCGTTCGTCGTGATCATCCCCCCATCGCCGGTCGTGAGCACCTTCCTCGGATGGAACGAGAAGCAGGCCGCCATCCCGTGAGGCCGCCCAATTCGCTCCCAGTTCTGCCCGACTCGCACCTGACTACCGATCGCGCAGGCGGCGTCCTCGACGACCGGCAGCCTGTGCCTGTCGGCGACCTCGAGGATCGCGGTCAGGTCGCAAGGCAAGCCGACTTGGTGGACGGGGAGGATCGCTCGGGTCCTCGGCGTGATCGCCGCTTCGAGGAGGGTGGGGTCCATGTTGTAGGACCGGGGGTCGATATCCACGAAGGCGGGCGAGGCCCCGCAGTGGCGGATGGCGTTGGCCGTCGCGATATAAGAATGGCTGACTGTCGCGACCTCATCGCCGGGGCCGATCCCCAAGCTATAAAGTGCCAGGTGCAGCGCCGTCGTGCAGTTGGAGACCGCGCAGGCGTACGAGGCGCCGACGAACGAGGCGAATTCCTCCTCGAAGGCCGCGACCTCAGGTCCCTGGGTAATCCATCCCGAGAGGATCGCCCGACGAGCGGCCGCCGCCTCTAACTCCCCCAGGGTGGGCCTGGCGATCGGAATGCTGCTGATGCTCATCGAGCCACCTTTTCTTCCCGGTTGAGGATTTCTTGTCGCCAGGCCACCAGTCGTTTGAGCCCTTCTTCGAGCGAAACTTCGGACACGAACCCGATCTCGTCGCGGGCCAGCGAGGTTGAGGCCAGTCGCCTGGGGACCGGGTTGACCTTCCGAGGGGGGAGTCGCTCGGGCTGAAGCTCGAACGCGCCGGTCACTCGCCGCATCGCCTCCCAGAGTTCGAGCAAGGTTGTCTCGGACCCGCTGGCGATGTTGTAAACGTCGTCCACCCGCGTTGATTTCATCGCGAGGAGATTCGCCCGAGCGATGTCCCCGGCGTAGATGAAGTCCATCGAAGCGGAGCCGTCGCCGTGGATCTGGGGCGACCGACCTTGATCGATGCAGTCGAGCCACCTCGCGAAGACCTCGGTATACACGCCCGTGACGTCCATCCTCGGGCCATAGACGTTGAAATAACGGAGCCCGACACTCGGCAAGCCGTACATCTCGTGGAAGCTGCGGGCGATCCCTTCATTCATCGACTTGGCGGCCCCGTAGAGCGTCCGGTTGTTGTAAGGGTGGTGCCGCTCGTCGGTGGGAAACTGCTCCGCCGCGCCGTAGACCGAGGCCGAAGAGGCGTAGACCACCTTGGCGACCCTCGCCTCGACCGCCGCCTCGAACATGTTCAAGGTCCCGTTCACCAGGACCTCGATGCACTCTCTCGGACGCTCGGCGCAGAGCGTGATCCGGATCGCGGCCTGGTGGAAGACATAATCACAGCCTTCGACGGCCCGTTTGACGGCTTCGAGGTCGCGGACGTCGCCTTCGATGAACCGAATAGGCTGGCGAGCCAGGGCAGCCGCCAGGTTCTCCGAGCGGCCCCGGACCAGGTTATCGAGGACCCGGATCTCGCCCGCCCCTTCGTCGATCAATTGATCGACGATGTGCGAGCCGATCAGGCCCGCGCCTCCGGTGACGAGCACCGTGGCACCTTCGAGTGAATGACTCATAAGTGGGTTACCTCTCGAACGACGTCAAAAAGAGCCTCGATCACCCGGTCTTGCTGGCGGTCGGTCATTTCCGGGAAAAGCGGGAGCGTGAAGCATTCCCGGCTGATTCGCTCGGTGACGGGGAAGTCGCCCTGATGATAACCCAGCGACAGGTAGGCTTTCTGGAGGTGGATCGGGATCGGATAGTGGAGGCCGGTCATGATCCCCCGAGCTTCCAGGCCGGTTCGGATCTGGTCGCGCTCGGGGTGGAGGGCGACGAACTGATGCCAAACATGTCGGCGATCAAACGCCTCGGCCGGGAGCCGGATCGGCAGGTCCGACAGTTCGTTGACGTACCGCAAGGCAAGCCTCCGTCGAGCTTCGGTCCAGGCCTCGAGGTGGTTGAGTTTGACCCCCAGGATCGCCCCTTGAAACGCATCCATCCGGTAGTTGAAGCCGAGCTCGTCGTGGTGATAGCGCCGGCTCTGGGCGTGGTCGCGGAGGGCCCTCAGCCGGGCGCTGATCCGGTCGTCGTCGGTCACGACGGCCCCCGCCTCGCCCCCCGCGCCGAGGTTCTTGCCGGGATAGAAACTGAAACAGCCGCAAAGCCCGAGCGATCCGGCCCCGGAGCCTTGGTAAGAGGCCCCTTGAGCTTGGGCGGCATCCTCGATGACCGGGATGTTGTGCTTCCGACCGATCTCCAACAAGGGAGCAAGATCGGCGGGCTGGCCGTAAAGGTGAACCGGGAGGATCGCCCGGGTCCGGTGGGTGATCCGCTTCTCGACCTGCCTGGGGTCCATCGTGTAGGTGATCGGATCGACGTCGACGAAGACCGGGATCGCCCCGACGTAGCTGATCGCCCAGGTGGTGGCGATGAAGGTCATCGGGACGGTGATCACCTCGTCGTCGGCCTTAACTCCTACGCCGATCAGGGCGAGGTGGAGGGCCGAGGTCCCGCTGTTGACCCCGATGCAGTGCTTGGAGCCGACGTAAGCGGCGAACGCTTCCTCGAAGGCGACCACCTTGGGGCCGAGGATATAGGTCGTGCTGTCGACGACCTCCAGCAAGGCTCGGGCGATCTCGTCGCGGATCGTCGCTTGTTGTGCTTTCAGGTCGAGCAAAGGGACCTGAGGTTCCGTCGGCGGGTCGGAGATTCGGTTGAGAACGCTGCTGATCGTGATCATCGATTCGCTCCTGGTTCTTGACGCATCCGGAGTCGCCGGGCCGGGACACCCGCAACCACCTCATTCTGGGCCACATCCCGGGTGACCACCGCCCCGGCGCCTACCAACGCCCCCGGGCCGATCGTCACGCCGCCGAGGATCACGGCGCCGCTGCCGATCGAGGCGCCTCGGCAGACCCGGGTTGGGACCAAGTCCCAGTCCGCCTCGGTCATCGGCCGGCCATCGGACGTGGCCCTCGGGTCGTGGTCGTTGATGAACATGACGCCGTGGCCGATGAAGACCTCGTCCTCGATCGTGACCCCTTCGCAAAGGAACGTGTGGCTGGAAATCTTGCAGCGCTCGCCAATCTCGACGTTCTTCTGGATCTCGACGAAACTCCCGATCCTGGAGTCGTCCCCGACCCGGCAGCCGTAGAGGTTAACGAAGCAATGAATGGTCACGTCTCGTCCGAGCTGGACGTCCGCCGCGATCCTGATCCCATTCTCCGGGTCGGTTCGAGGATGCATCGGTCTTCGCACTGGCGTAGGCCCCTTGAGAAAGGACGACTCGACCCCCCTGGGCCCGGACGCTCCGATTGGCCGCTTCGAGTTGCTGGACCACCCGCAAACCCATCCGACCATCGCTGAGCGGCGTCGTCCCGTCTCGGATGCACTCGGCGAAGTGGGTGACCATGCCCTGGAGCGCCTCGGATGGCTCGACGTGGGGGCTCCAAACGTCGCCAGAGCGATAACCGACCAGGAGCTTGTGCCGCCCTTCGGCCCCCTCGGCCGCCTCGCCGAGTTCGATCCCTCGGTCGTACACTTTGATCGGCTCGGTCGCGTTGAGTTCGTTGAAGATGAGCCCTTTCCGCGACCCGGCGAAGATCATCTGGCGGATCTTCACCGGCGAGAGCCAGTTGACGTGGAAGTTGGCGAGCATCCGATCGCCATAGTCCACGTTGACGTAGGCGATGTCTTCGATCCCCCGATCGGCGTGGGCGCAACCCCAGGCGGAGATGCTCCTCGCCTCGGCGCCGATGATGTGGTCGGCGATCGAAAGGTCGTGGGGGGCGAGGTCCCAGATCACGTTGATGTCGTGCTGGAACAAACCCAGGTTGATCCGGATGCTGTCGATGAAGTAGAGATCCCCCAACTCGCCGGCCTCGACCAGCTCCTTGATCTTCCGGACCGAGTTGTTGAACAGATACGTGTGGTCGACCATGAGGATCTGACCATGACGATCGGCCAGTTCGACCAGGGCCCGGGCTTCTTCGACGCTGGCGGCGAGCGGCTTCTCGATCAGGACGTGGAGGCCGGCTTCGAGGCAACGCTTCCCGAGCGAGTAGTGGGTTGTCACGGGCGTGGCAATCGCGACCGCATCCAGGGGGAGATCCAGCAACTCATCGAGCGAGCCGACCAGTTTGAGGTGGCCGTGGGTTTGTCGAAACTTCTCGAGTCTTGCCGGGCTGGAGTCGCAAACCGCCGCCACCTCCGTCAGTGGGCAAGCCGAGAAGTTGCGGACGAGGTTTGGTCCCCAGTAACCACAGCCGATGATTCCGATTTTCAGCTTTTCCATGATGTCCTGGAGTTCAAATGATGTCTGCGAAACTTTGTTCGACGCGACGGAAGTACATCGAGCCGACCGCAAACAACGTTGCGGAGACGGCGAAAGAGATCGACAGCGAGTAGAGGTCGATCGTGCCGCCGAGGACGGCCGCTCGGAAATTGCCGATTAAACCGTGCGCGGGATTGAGCGGGAGGAGGAGCGACCAGGCCCGAGGGATGGTCCCATCCGACTGCATGTAGACGGCTGGTGTGGCGAACAGCCAGAGTTGGACGAGGAACGGGATGACGTAGCGGAAGTCGCGGTAGGCGACGTTCAGGGCCGCCAGGAGTGCCCCCATCCCCGCCGCCGCCAAGACCAACCCGAGCACCATGATCGGTGTCAGCAGGATCGAGGAGGTCGGGACGACCCCGTAGTACATCATGAGCAGGGCAAGCATCCCGCACGCGCAGCCGAAGTCGACGACCCCGGCCCCGACCGAAGACAGGGGGATGATCAGTCTGGGAAAGTAAACCTTGGTGATCAGCCGCTCGTTGCCGACCACGCTCTGGCCGGCGGCGGAGATGGCATTGGCGAAGAAAGTCCAGGGCAGGAGCCCGGCAAACGCGAAGAGCGGGTAAGCGACACCGCCCGAGGGGACCTTGGCCAGCCTGGAGAAGAAGATCGTAAAGACGATCATCGTCATCAAGGGCTGGAGGACGGCCCAGGCGGCGCCGAGCACCGTCTGCTTGTAGCGAACCTGGACGTCGCGCCAGCAGAGGAACAGCAATAGTTCTCGGTGAACCCAAAGCTCCGCGAGGTCGATGACCCGCCACCCTTGCTTCGGGAGGATCTCGGTCACCGCGAGGCCGGAGTGTGCTGCCGGGTCGAGGGTTGGCGTCGCAACTTTGGGAGATTCGCCGGCCTTGCTGGGCGACCCTTGGTGATCGAGGTCCCGACTCCGAAGTCGCGAAACGCTCGACCGGGTTCGGTCGGCCTGCCCTCGATCGCCGACAAGCGGGCTGCTCGGCAACGATTCCAGATCGGGCGATAAGATGATGGGGGCGGACAACAGCGATGCTCCTTATCGAAGAGGGTTCCGAGGATCGCGACGATCACGCGCCAAATCGGGCGAACGTCCTGACGAACAGGTAAGCGAAGATCAGGAAAACGCCGCCGATCCCGAGGAAACGCCAGGCCAGCTCGGAATCAACGCTCAATAATCGGAGCGATGTCCCGTGCGTTGCAAGCCTCAAATAAACGGATACCAACCCCAATATCAGATAAGTTGGCACGACATAATTTCGTGAGATCGCGAGCAAGCAGGTTGCGTACGCCGCCACGCTCGCGAGGAGGTAAGGCTGGAGTCGGCTCAGCTCGGGGTCGGCGACCAGGAGCCGCAATGGGCCAAGCTTCTGGAGTGTCGCGAGTGCATAGTAGAAGGCACCGGCGAAGAGGGTTCCGCCAAGGATGCCGAGTTCCGCGAATCCGTGGATGAACGAGTTATGGGCGACCAATCCGACCTCTTCCACGTAGCGATGTTGGCCGATCCCGAAAAGCGGCGATTGCCGGAATAAATCGATCCCGGCGGACCAAAGTTGAATCCGGTCTTGCCCGGTGTCCTCGGAGGTGGAGATCTGGGTCTGTCGTCCCGCGAAGAGGAACAGCACGACCGGCAGGACGATTATCCCAAAAGGGACCGTTTTTTTGAGGCCAAAGCGGGCCATGGAGAAGACCCCCATCGAGGCAAGCATGGCCAGAAAACCGCCCTTCGAGTGGGTTTTTGTCAAAGCGTAACCGAAGAGGATCAGCGGCGAGATCCAGAGGAACCGCCTCAGCCCAACGCCTTGCCTTCCCATCTCAAAAAGACTGATCCCCATGCCGAAGAGCAAGATCAGGCAGAGGTCGTTAGGATCGTGAAAAATTCCGGTGCTGCAAAGCCGAAGGACGATAAATTGTTGCCCGGTGACCGGGTCCGTCTCGCCATCGCCGATCGATTGAAGTGCGGGAATGTCGATCAACTCGTGATATTGGAGCAATGCGAGGGTGGTCAAGATGATGATGCACCCGACAAGCCACCTGAGAAACCCGATAAGCTTTGTCGGAGTGTCAAGAATACTGATGAGGAGAAAGTAATAAAGGACGACTTTGCCGAACTCGACCCCTCCTTCGCTGGCGCCTTCAAGATTCAGGTGCGTGAGGTTTGACAAGGGGATCGCGGCGAATAATCCAACGACGCATGCGTCGATCGGATTCTCGAAAAGCGAGTGAACGGACATTCTCTCAATGATCTTTGCCATCGAGAGAAGCAAACAGGCCAAGATCAGCAGGTTGTAGATCGGCAGTCCTTCGAAGAAAGGAACGATTTCGGCTGGCCGGATGAAGAGCGTCGCGTTGAGCAGGAAGAACAACAAAAGGGTCATGATCCACCTTGAGTTTCACTTCGGCTTGTTTCAAACGACCGCCGGCCGGACAACCTGAACGCCGGCCTCGTTCGCCTCGTCCAGACTGGGGACTCGGAGGATCTTCCGAGAGATCCAGTACGGGATACCCAGCAGTCCGAACGCGGTGCACGCGATGATTCGAAGGTCAAGCCAGGGGTTCATGATCTCGATATACCGCAGGTCGCAATCCAGCTTGCGACGGACGCTGGAAAGGTCGGTATCGGGCGGAAGTTGCACCTGCGCGAGCCCGGTGACTCCGGGCTTGACGGTCAATCGCTCGGTATATCGGGGAAGCGCCACTTTGAGTTGATGGACGAACTCAGGGCGCTCGGGACGAGGCCCTACGAGGCTCATCTCCCCCTTGAGGATGTTCCAGAGCTGGGGAAGCTCATCGAGGTGCGAGCGCCGGAGGAACCGACCGACCGGGGTGACCCTTGGATCGCCCTCGGTCGACCAGCGGGGGCCAGACGCCTCGCTGTCGACGATCATCGAGCGAATTTTATAGATCTTGAATGCGCGTCCATCCCGGCCCAGCCGCTTCTGCGCATAGAGTGAGGGTCCGCGTGACGTCAATCGGACGAGCATCATCGACATCGCGATCAGGGGGAGAGACGGGATCAATAGCAGAACGGCCGCCACAAAGTCGCCGATCGATTTCCAGAGATTACGCTTTGCCATCGCGGGGAACACCACTTCCACTTCGTCGCGAGGGAGCTCGACGAATTTGACTTCCGAGCTTTCTTTGCACAACACTATTGACGGATTCATCGATGCTCGACTCCTTGAGTGGCTGCCAGTGATGTCAGGCTTTATCGAGTTTTGGGATGGCCGTCAGGGGCGACTTAGGTTCTTTTCTCCCATAGGAATAACCATATTTATGGTTCCCTCCTGGGGTTCCACTGACGACGGCTCCGAGGATTTTGACTCCCAGGCTGGAAAGTCGCTCGTGAGCTGCGTGAACCATCGGCGCCCGGCTCACGTCTCGTAAGATCGAGAACACAACGGCATCGACCAATTGACTGAACAGGAGCGTATCGGCTACCGGGAGCACCGGGGCGGTGTCGACGATCACGAAGTCGTACCGGACTTTCAATTCATCGAACAACCGGATCGCGACGTTCTGAGACAAAGCCTGAATGGTCCTCGAGTCGTAGTCCCCGGCCTGGATGAGATCCAACCCGACCACGTAGGACGGCTGGATGCCTTGATCGACGTCGATCTCGCCCCGGAGGATTTCGCTGAGCCCGAGTTCCGGTGGGAGATCGAAGAGTTTGTGAACCGAGGGATGATGAAAGTCGGCATCAACGAGCAGCGTTCGACGGCCGGATCGAGCCAAGCTGACGGCGAGATGCGAGGAGAGTGAACTCTTCCCCTCACCTTGCGAGGCGCTGGTGATCATGACGCTCTGGATTCCTCCCGGGCGAGACTCGTGGAGGAGCATCATCCGGGTGGCGTCGATCGATTCGATGAAGAGGCTCCGCGATTGGTTTTGCTGTTCGGGGTAATGCCGCATCGATTGCCGTCGGACGGCGGGAAGCGAGCCGACGAGTCGGAGGCGAAGCCCGTGGACAACCTGGTCGATGGTGTCGATCCGGCGCGTGTTGAATTCCAAAAATGCGATGAGGCCGAGCATCACGAGGAAAGATCCGGCTCCGGCGACCAGCCCTGCTTTGACCCTCCTGAGCTCGTCCTTTCGGGTGGGAACCGCCGCTCGGTCGACGATCCGAATCCTCGGCGGAGCCCCGAGCTCGACCTCCATCGCCTCGACCTCAGCCCCGATCTTCTTGGCCGTCTCGGAGACGATCTGGAGTTCGTCCTGCTGTTGGGAGAGGTCCATACTGCCCCGATTGATCGATTTCGATTCTTCCTGGAGCCGCCTGAGGTCAAGCTCGATCGACTCGAGATAAGCCCGGGAAATGCTCACCTGCGCCCGAAGAGTCGCAAGGTTCCCCCGCTCCTCTTTCTGGGCGGATTCCATGATGGTCGCGATGACCGACGATCGCATCTTCGCACGGAGCGTCGCCAGGTCTCGCTTCTCGGCATCCAGGCTGCTCCGGATGGTGGTCAGGGAGGGGTCGTCCTGGACCCGAGACAGGCGGGCCGTCTGGTCAAGGGTGTTCGTCAGTTTCCGGATCTTCCCTCGCAGCGTCTGGATCTGGGGCGAAGCTTCGATCCGCTCTTCGACGTCGCTCTCCCGCAAGATCGTCCGAGCCTCCAGGTCGGCTCGGGCTTCCTGCACGGCCAGCTCGGCCTCGGCCTTTCGCAACTCGAAAGTGACCCTCAGATGCTCGTGCTCGGCGAAGTCGCGACGCTGGATCTTCGACTGATGCGCCATGAGGAGAACTTGCTTGTCGTTGGAGCCGACCGAGTCGGAGAGCCTTTGCATCTCGACCCGCTTGGCCTGAAGATTCCCCTGGTACCGCCGCCACAGCTCCCTAAGCTTGACCAGTCGAATCTTCCTCTCGCCCTGCTCTTCGTCGACCACGAGCCTCATGTAGGAATTAACGACCGCGTTGACGATCAACTCCAAGTCATCAACGTGCTCCCCGCTCAGCGCGATCTCCAGGACTTCCGACGCGTCGGGGAATTCGACCTTGATCGAGCGGGCGAGCCACTCGACGGAGCCGGTTTGTTCGCGAAGGGTCGGGAGGTTCGCGATCCTCGGATCATTCAGAGCGTCGGTCAAAACCAACTGGCTTTTGGCCATCGCGACCTGGGTCCGCTGATAGGTCCGGTAGTCGGCAAGTCGCTCTTTGGGGTCGAAAATGATATACTTCGGAGTTGTCGAGACATGCAGCGTGGCGCGTGATGTGTACTTTGTTTTCGGAAGGCCCAGATAAGTCGCCGTCGTTGCGACGATCGCGGTTACGACGCTTAAAGCCGCCGCCAACTTCCAGCGCCGCCTCAGCGCGTGAAGCAAAGCCAAGGCGTCGGGTGCTTGCGACAAAGCGGGAGGTTTCTCGGCAATCGCAATCGAAGGCGCAGCGAAGAGCTGTTCGTGCTGGACAATTCCCGGCGAAAAAAGAGGGTCGATTTTAATCATTGGATTCGGCATGTTGTCAATGTGTATCTACGTGTTACCGCAATCAAGCAAGCCGAGACCTTCCACCCTGCGATCGGCATGGCGGAAGATCAGTGGACTGCGAGTACGCGTCATCGATCCTGATCAAGGACGACGACCTGATGACCATGAATTCAGCAAAGGCGGTTGTCACGCCGGGAGGTGCAGACGTCGCACGTTTCTCGAAATTGATGAACGATTTCGGGCTGATGGACGGGTGTCTTACCACCCGTCCAATCGAATCGTCTCGTGCTGGGGTGTTGATGACCCCAGTCGTGGTTGGCTCCAGCTTCGGAGGTTTTCCTCAAGATCAAAGACGACTTCCGGATTGAGTCACCGCTTGGCGGTCCCGGCATCGGGAGCGAAATTTGGGCCTACGTTGTCCAGGAAAACGACATCAAATTCGGGGCGATCTGGGCCATTGGTCGAGCTGCTTCTTCGCAAGATTCATGGTTTCCTTACCCCCCGTCGGTCTCATCAATCGTCTCTCGCGTGTCGAGTGGAATCATGGTGATTGAGCTGCCTTCTGTCCTTCGATGCCAGCAGGTCAATTTCATTCGCTTGAGATGAATCAACTGAATCTGAGGATCAGCAATTCATTCTTCACACGAATCGAACTTGTCTCATTTGCTCATCTCCCGCTCAAAGCCCGTTGGGCTTGAATTCGTTACAGATGACACACCTTTAATGCCACCTCCGGCCGTAGACCGTAACCAAAATTTAACAAGTGATGTTTTTTTTCAACACAACATCGAATCGGGCCAAGCTACAAGGCCCGACCACGTGCGTCGGCTTCGGATGACATGGTTGGGAAGTCGGCGAGGAGTCCGCTCTTTTTGAGCTTGCTTCGAAGCCGAGCCAGGGTCATCCGGAGGCTCTCCGAGTCACGACCCATCTCCCGAGCCGCTCCCGCGGTGGAATAGCCGAGCAATCTCAGTTCGATCAAACGCCGCTCCGTCCGGGTCATGATCCGACAAAGTCGCTGAAACTGCTCTTCGGCCGACACCTGATGGAGCGGGTCATGGGCCGACTGATCGATATCGCCCCAATCGTTGACGTTTCCAAATCGCTCGTTCAACTGGTCTGTGATGCGCCTCCTCCGCTCAAGGGTCCGCCAGGTCCGGGCGATCTTTCGCCTGAGAATCGTCCGACCGATGGCGAGCAGGGCCTCGACGGTGTCCACCTTGATTTTCCCACGTCGCAACCCGGTCACGAGGCTCCAGTGGACCGACTGGACGATGTCATCAACGTCTACTTCGGATCGGAGCGAAGGTCCCAGGAGATCTTTGGCACACTTCCGCAATCCGGGTTCATAGATTTTGTAGAGTTGTGTCCAGGCTTCCTCGTCATTGTCGAGGGCAAGACGCAAGAGACGCCGAAATTCCCGCGTTCCTTGATGATGAGCAAGATCGAAAAGGTCGATCGACTGATGGTCTTTGTAATTACCGATTGGCAATTCAGGATGAGAGAAGATCATAGCTTTGTCCTGGTCGATTGTCGAATGATTCCGCTTAATTAGAATTCGGATCGGACCTTTAGCCAATCCTTCGACGCGCCTCATCCTTGTCGCGTCGAAGACTCGCTTTTCACCGAGGATTCAAAGATCACCGCAAACTTCGCGGGAGAGGGATAATGACGAATCAAAGAAAACTTGAACCCGAAACTGACCTACTGGCCGATCCGAGATCGAATTTTGGGTGCTCAAAAACCCCTCAGCTTCGATGTAACCTAGTCGTAATGTATTGCCACAGATGATGTCAACGGTTTCAAGAATTTTTTATATCGATTGATTTCAGGCAAATTTGAAACAAAAGTCTTTTGTTTTAATTAAACGTAATCACAGGAAGAATTGTTAAATTTAATTGACTGATATTGCGTTTTATTTCGATTCCTTCAAATGTTGCAATCTAAAATGACTTTTTCTGTGCCGGGCTATCTGCTTCATTTGAGGAATCGTCAAATTCCGATTGTGATAGGAGTTACGCAGTTGGTCGAATTTTGTACAGAGGTTTTGAGCGATACGTCCGAATCGCTTCTCGGACGATTTGGGCCTTTGCCTCGTACCAACTGACCCCGGTGGTGTAGAAGTGCCACGACAA